>Ga0222651_1000002_pt1 | contig 306588 bp, 254 predicted proteins | sample AntAcemetagen369_FD_179855 | JGI IMG/M metagenome (GOLD analysis project Ga0222651, IMG submission 179855) | Saline water microbial communities from Ace Lake, Antarctica - #369 | ecosystem: Environmental > Aquatic > Non-marine Saline and Alkaline > Saline | place: Antarctica: Ace Lake...
GCTGAAACAAGAAATAACGGGCGCGATAAGCATTGCCCCGGCATTGTTTGATGCTGCTCCGGACGTGCTCGCGCATGTAAAATCGAAATTCCGAAAAACAGCCTATTTATGGATGCGAACTAGCTAGAGACCGACTTCAAAATTCGTTGCATAATTGCTCGAAGTTGCATGGGCTCTATCGCCGTTGCAATCCCAATATGCCTAACTTCGGAGAAGTCAAAGTCATCAACTGATCCGACCACCAGCACCCAAACATTTGAATCATAGTCCTTCGCCAGATTCACGCCTCGAGCGCCACCGGCAACTAAGACGAAATCCACCTTATAAACCGGCTTAGCATCTTGAATCATATTGACGCCCCAGGCTTGAAGCTGCTGCGCTATTCCCACTAAGCGAGGATCATCATCCCCAAGCGCTGCGCCTATTAAGCTTAGTGACGACTTAATGTTTGGATGGATGACTGTAGCCTCCAATGGATTAAGAACAATTTTTGGTATCCGTAATTCGAACCGACTACCTTTATGAACAGCAGAACTCACGTTGATTTCTATATTCAGTAATTTGGTTAGTCTAGCGCAAATAGACAAACCTAAGCCTACGCCGTCACCGTCTTTCTGTGACACTTGATAAAATTCATCGAAAATACTTCGCAAGTCTCTTGCCGAAATTCCTTTCCCAGTGTCAGCCACTGAAAGACTCACAAGGTTGTCGTACTCCTTGACCAAGATATCTACAGAGCCATTGGTGGTGTACTTGATGGCATTCTCAATCAAGTTTCTTAGAATTTGGCTGAAAGCAACGGGGTCAGTCTGGACGCCGCAGCTAACATCTGGAAAATTCAAAGCCAAATTTTTACCTCTTGCGACTGGGTCGAACTCGTTCTTCAACGTGTAGAAGATTTTTGCTAACGGCGTTTCCTCCATCACTAACCGCCGCTGAGCATCCACCTCGGAAAGTCGGGTCATACTGTTTAATAGGGTTGAAACGGTTTCGACATTTTCTCTAATTCGCTGTAAACCCAATTGACCCTCCTGCGGCATTGTCTCTTTTAGCGACTCTGCAAAAAACCCAATCGCGCGAACTGGACCATGCAGATCATGGCTTACGGTCGAGACAAAATTTGACTTTGCTTGTTCAACATCGCGAGCCAAACGAAGATTTTCAATACTCAACTCCTGCGCCATCAACCTCTCAGACTTTTGAGTCCTTAAGGTATAGGCCAAAATACCCGCAAGAAAAATTGCGTCCAGCAAAGTCGCGGCTTGAACAAATCGATTTAGATCCATGCCGAGAACGTCTGGAAATGCTGATAGTAAAGTCCATAGGATATAGATCAGCGAATGGAAGAAGATAACCAGAAACCAGTAGCGCGCAACTATTGAAGATTGCCAAAAGACCACCAATGTCCAAATATAAACCGCCAGCTCAAAAAGGTCGCTAGCGAAGAGGTTACAACCAGCATTTTCACGTTATCAAACAGCAGTAATTCAAATTGAACTAAGGAAACTGCAAAGGTGGTGTTTATCAGGTTCACGAATATGACCATGAGCCAGGCCACATACAATGTCCGATTAACACGATGAATTTTTAGTAATAATATGCTGAAAATCGCTGAAAAAAGATCGACACTCCCGGTGGCCAAAAACATCAAAATAAAAGAGTGCGAAATAAAGTCTTGTAATAAAAACAATTGGAACAAGCCGGTGGCGATGAAAACGGTCGCTGCGGTGCTAGTCAGAAACAAAGCGAAGAAAAGATAGACGGGGTCTCGGATGCCAATAAAGGCAATCAAGCAAGCAAAAATCAAGCTGACCACTAGGCCAAAATATAGTCCATTGATCATCATCGAACGAAGCCTATGTTCTCTAAAGCTCTCTCCCTTCCATAAATTCAACTCCCACCTGAAGCCTGGGGCGGAGGAGAAACCTAGGTAGAGATGAAGTTTTTCCCCCGGTAGCATATTGAGCGGTATGATCGCACTAGTATCGAAAACTGGTCTACCTAAGTGCCTTAAACTTAAATCATCAACGTGACTGACAGTGACTTGCTGATCATCATCCACGATGTACCAACTGACAACACCTAGGCCGCGCGCCTCAAGGATTAGATCAGCTGGTTTTTGCTGCGGATTTTCTAATTGAATAGCCACCCAGGAAAATTGTAGATCCGGCGCGAGCAATACATAAGGGTTGGCATTCTTTTGCCAGATAATTGATTGATTCACATCTGACGAACCATCAAGGCGATTTTCAAAACTTGGTCGAAGGACATCCTCAAAATAGCGTCTGCTGTATGATTCTCTTGTCTCTGGTGCGACTTTCCACTCGGCCAGATAAAATTCCTGGGCAATCACAACAGAACCATCGATCGGTTCGATTTTGAAGGATTTATCCATTGCTATAGCGAACGGTATCGAAACTACGAACCCAGCAAGGAGTACAAAAAGTTTCGTAAGGCGACTATAGGTAAGCGGCGGTTTCACGCCCATAGATTACGGCGAAGTTCCACAGGATGCTAGCCAACAATGAAGCAGGTATGGGCTCTAGCACGATAGTAAATCTGAGATAGATACTAAAGACTGAGAACCGCTGCCTTGCGCACCCCTAGAATGAGAACTTCAGTGCAGCTTGAAGATCGTTGTGCTCAAAGGCACTCGCCATTAGTTTAACTTCTGAGCTGGCCGCACTGATGCCAAAACCCGGGCACAACCTGATTCGCTATCATGGTGTACTGGCGCCCAGAGCCAAACTCAGGTCATAGGTCGTGCCTGCAACATAAAAACCGACTGCACCCCTGACATGGGCACAACGGTTAAAGCGTGTCTTCGAGCGTGATGTCACCATCTGCCCAAACTGCGGTGGCAGACTACGGGTAATATCCGGGGGCCGCCACCGGACGTCACTGACACCGTTGCGTTTACCTCTGCTCGACCCGCGTGGCGCGTGCAAGATCACCCACAGCCGCCTTCAGATTTAAGCTAGAAAAGCGGCACAAAATAACCCGGCAGGGAGCTCGCTCTTCGTTGAAAACCATCTGACGTTAATTGTTCTACTTTGGCCAGGTGGCGAATATCAGGTAACCCGAGGTACGCCTCCCATCTCGACTGCTGTTAATGGCTTTCTCTGCGGTGATATCCCCTGGTGTAAGGACCAATACGATGCTTTCAGTAAGCGTTTGAATACTAATATTATGGTCAGTATCTGCGTTGAGGATCTGCCGGAAGAGTGCAACAGCGAAAAGATGTTGGTGCATGCCAGGCAGAGAAGCCGGGAAGTCAGTGGCCAACACATGGGGTCGCAGCCATGATGTCAAAAACCTGTTTATAGTGGGTGGTAATGTTTTTGTAACCTCAGCTGCGGGTAACCCGAGGACGATTCAGGCGTTGGCGTTGTATATAACCGATACCATGAAGAATAACTTAGCTAATTTGTTCGACTGAGGTAGATCATGAACAAAGACAATATCATTCAATCGGATAGTCCCCTCGATGATGCTCAAAGGGCAGTTCTTGATGAACTGCGGTGAGGGCTGGACGATATCATCGCCGCTACACCTCAGTCCTTCGCTGGACTGACCCTCGAAGCACGACCGCCTTTCTCCGAAGGCTGTGGATCCTGGCGACCTGAGCCTGTTGGACCCTGTTCGCGCAAGGGGAGAAGTGTGGCGCAAAGTCAGCTGTGACTAATTGCTATTCCTTAGGCACCGTCTTCTAACAATACAACCGTGCCTGCGTCACCATCGATTGAGATCATCTGACCGTGCGTGATTCGAATCGTACCGTTGCCAACACCGAGCACCGCAGGAATACCGTATTCCCGTGCCACAATGGATCCGTGAGCAAGGATGCTGCCCATGTCTGTAACAAGACCTGTGGCATGTGAAAACAGTTGTGTCCAAGCGGGGGTGGTGTTCGGTGCCACCAGGATTGAACCGGGTTCCATCTTGTCAAAATCAGCCTGCGACAAGATCACGCTCGCCGGACCGGTTACTCTACCCGAACTTACGGCAAACCCGTTCAATGTATCACTGCTGGCGTCATTCTTGATCTGGGTTTCCTTGAACTTTATCCCAGGAATGTTGCTGGCTTCTTCTGGTACCGTGCCGGGTGGGTGATGGCGCTTGCGTGCTTCGCGTAACTCCCGGCGTTCCGCAGCAAGACGGCTAAGCGCATCAATGGATTCACCGTTCGCTCTTGCAGCAATAGCATCCTGGAGCTCTTCGGTCACCATATAGAAGATATCATCTCGTTCTTTGAACGTCCCTACATCGACCATCCGCTGACCAAGTTCGAATGCCATAGGACGTAAAACAGACCAGGTATAACCAAAGTAGAATGCGGTTTCCTCGCGAATATGGTTGTAACGCTTTGCAAACCACAGTCGATATCGAAACTGCCAGTAGGTGAAACCTGTTAGAAGATTGCTGACTTCGTCGTATTTCTGTTCACGTATCGCAGTCGCACGAGTGTTCTGGTTGCCTGGATCGTAATTATCGTCGGGCACCATGATTTTCAATGTGGCGAAAATTGCCGAAGGATCTTCGCGCTGGGTAGGGTCGATGAAATCGAGGCTGTATCCCTGATGGCCATAGATCTCGAGGTAGTCTTCAATTGCCGCCAACACTGCTTTGCTGTCTTTGTGCAGCCGCAGTTTGTCCATGACGAATTTCAGTGGTGTGACGATTAACAGATACGTCAGTTCGTCGTTCGCTCGTATCAGCTTTGCAATGTCAAACAGTCGTGCGTTGGCTTGCATACTTTTTGATTCGAAGCCCGTCAGAAACTGACCGCTGATATAGTTCTTGTCCGGCAGGTTCTCCGCAAGAAAACACTGCAATTGATCGTCAGTGGATTTGGCGATACCGAACGTGGCACTGGTGTTGCCTACCCAGTAGAAGCCCTCTTCGCGAGCCATCTCAACTATGCATTCAAGCAGTGTTTCGTCGCTGGCTTTAGCCAGGTTTGTGCCGCGCCACTTTTCCGCCGCATTAACCAGGCGTGGCATGGCTTCTTCCTGCCATGAGCGCCATCGTCGATCGCAGTTTTGTATTCTGACATTTGCGATGTAGGTTGGATTGTCGCTCTCGGGCATGGTGAGGTCTCCGGCGAGGTCAGTACCGTTGTAATCAGCGACAACCTTATCAAGCGCAGCGCGATCCTCATCTGTCAGGTCTGCCATGAACAGGTCTAGATCATGTTGGGCTGCTTCCGGGGTGTCCTCCATGGTGACTTTCGTCTGTTTGAGAAACGCTTGCCTGGAGACTTTAGCTTCTTCCTCAGTGGCTTTTTTGGGCGCCGCTGTACGATTGTAGGCGTATCCGTTCAGTGTGACGAAACCGGCATTGGCACGATTGGGATTCTTGTTTGCAGAAAGCAACCCGTCCGTAAGATACAGTTCTTCAAATAGCGGACAGATCGGATCAGGCATGTTTTCGACGATTTGACGCCTGAATAGGATTTTTGGTGGTTTGACTTCCCACACAACATCGATGGGTTGAACCGGCAGGTTAGTTACCGGTCGAGATTGTAGTAATGAAAGTACACTGCCGTTGTTACTTTCGGCGTAGGCCCACTCAATATCCTGGGGCAGGCCATCATTGAGCTGCTCAATTTTCAGTGCGACCTCAACCAGTTCTCTTAGCATGCCGTCGGAAAGACTGGAAAGGCCGCGTAGGTCTTCTCTGGTGTCCTGTAGTCGTGTTCCGTGCTCGCCATCGGCAACAATTTGTTGTGCCTTGGGACCGATGATGGTCTCTTTAGCCGTCATCGTTTCACGATCCATGATATAGGTGTCTGGTGTAACCTGACCGCTGACCACGGCTTCACCCAGCCCAAAGCTCGCATTGATGATCATCTCACCGCGCTCACCGGTCGCAGGGTTAGCGGTGAACAGTATTCCAGATACGGTCGAAGGCACCATGATCTGAACAACCACTGCCATGGCCACTGAGGCCTGATCAATACCATTCTGGTGTCGATAGCTGATCGCTTGTGAGGTCCACAGAGATGCCCAACAATCCCTTACCGCCGCGACCACTGCATCACTGCCGGTGACGTTGAGATAGGTTTCCTGTTGACCTGCAAAAGACAGGTCAGGTAGATCTTCTGCGTTAGCTGAAGAGCGAACCGCAACGGCTGGCTGCCCATCCAGCGCATTATAGGCTTGAGCGATTTCAGCGACCATTTCGGCTGGGAGTTCATGTCTTTCAAACAATTGTGCAATATCTGCTGAAGCCTGTTCAAAGGAAGCCCGACGGGAAACAACTGCCGGTCTGGCGAGTTGCAGGATTTTCTGCTGCAAATCATTGTCTGCGATAAATTGTCGATAGGCAGATGTTTTTAACTGGAACCCACCGGGTACGTTGAAACCGGCGCGGGCCAATTTCGCCAAAGACCGCCCCTTACCGCCGACAATTTCGAGGCCGTTCTCGATCGTGCTGATACTCGTGATATGTTCTGCCATGGTGTGATATGTATTCAGTGAAAACCAGCCGAGGTTAGGAAGTGTGTGGCCGCGTGTCAAAGTGCTGATTGTAAAGTTCACCCGATTTCAGGGTCGCACCTCTGAGGGGGCTACGTTTGTGTTACGCCGATAATGGATAAGGTCTGCCGACTATTGGGTGAGTTAAGTCGCCTGGCCACTGGCTCCAGGACGCCTATCGTTCTAACATGTAACGAAAATGAAACAGGATAACCTATGGCAACTTTACCTCCCGCACCCGAAAGGATGAGAATCCGGCAGATAGCAATTTGTGCGCCGGATATCAGGCCTGTGGAACGAGCAGTTGTACAAGCACTTGATATCACACCGGTGCACCGGGATAAACCGGGACCTCCTATCTGGATGTACAACGGCGTGTTTGCAATAGGTGATACATTTCTCGAAATCCTCCAGCCTGAACGACCGGAGGCACCAACCACCAAGTTTCTTGAAAAGCAGGGTGGGGCCGCAGGCTACATGTTGATTATCCAGGTTGATGATATGGACAGGGCCAGGGCTCGTGCAGAAGCAGCTGGTGTGCGCGTTGTATGGGAAATACCTGTGGGAGACCATCACGGCGTAGTCGGCGGCGCGATCCATCTACATCCTGGGGATACGGGGGGTGTATTAACATCTTTCGACTGGATGGAGGACTGGGATTCTTGGTCGTGGGCAGGACAGGCGTGGCCCTGGCATCGGCGTACTGATGTGGTATCGGGCATGGTGGCAGCGGAAATTTCCTCAGCGCAGGCCGATAAGGTTGCAGAGAAGTTTTCCTTACTGCTGGGTCGTGAGCTTGACGACGATCGGTGTATTTCTCTGGGTGATACCCGGGTGCGCTTTGTCGACGGTCCCGATGGCAGCAGAGATCGCTTGACTGGTATCGATATGTTGGCAACCGACCGAGGTCGTGTAGGTGAGACTTTTGAGTTTGCGCGAACGGTGGTCAAATTAGTTTGATACCAGGCTGTGTACTGGCCGTTTGCATCCTTTGATGACACGTGAACAGCCGTTCGATCTTCAGGACCGATCTCAGTGCCAATCGCCCCACCTTGCACCAGGTACAAGTCAAGCATGCGATCGCGATCAAAATCAAACTATGCCGCGCCGCCGCCCATAATCTAGGGGAAGTAAAACTCCCCAGTACCGCCATAAAAATGGCTAAACTCAACGCCGGATTCGGCGGTTTGATCAACAAACCAGTCGGCAGCCAAGACTGACATAGGCAGCCAGGGAAGAATCAACAGGCTGAGTCCAATCGCCAGCCTCCTCGATAGTGAGCTTGGCAAAGTCGAGCGGGTAACAATGGCTCTGATTTCCATCGAAATGATGTTCTCATTACATACAATTGAGTATTGTGGACCGCATCCGATCAACGCACCGGGCTGAACAGTATTGAACAGCAATAAAACGACAACTTCCAAGCACCGAGAGAAACGACACATTGCAGTCGTCAGCAGTTCCAGAGCCGACTATGGGCATCTGTACTGGGTGCTGCGGGAACTTCAAAAATCCGAGGAAGTCGACCTTAGCATTCTGGCCATGGCCGCGCACGGCTCGCCTAAATTTGGCATGACCATCAAGCAGTTCGAACAGGATGGTTTTGGAGCGGCGCAGATGGTTGAATGCCTGCTTGATTCGGATAGCGATGTTGGCATGGCCAAAACCATCGGTCTGGGCCTACTCGGCCTGGCCGATCAGTTAGGCCAACTGCGGCCTGATCTTCTGCTGATCATTGCTGATCGATACGAAATGTTGGCTCCGGCTGCCGCGGCGCTGGCGCTGCGGATTCCAATCGCACACATTGAGGGCGGTGAAATCAGCGAAGGTGCTATTGATGATGCCGTGCGCAACGCGCTAACCAAGATGAGCCATCTGCACTTTGTTTCTACCGTGCAGGCTCATCGCCGCGTGCGCGCGCTTGGCGAAAGTGCCTGGCGAGTGCATCGTGCGGGCGCGCCTTCGCTTGATCATCTAAAGCGAAGCCAGCTGCCTAATCGTGCTGAGCTGGAACAGAAACTCAACTTTGATTTAAGCGCACCGCCCTGGTTGGTGTCGTTTCATCCGGTCACCTTAATTCGTCAGCCTCAGGCTGAAACGGATGCACTTTTTTCAGCTCTGGATGCGCTCAGCGGCCCGCTGGTTTTTTGTTTCCCGAACGCCGATACCGGCCATGCCGGCATTATCGAGCGAGCGCAGGCCCTGGCCGCATCACGTCAAAATACCGAGCTGTTTGTCAATCTTGATCCGCTAGATTATTGGGGATTGCTGAAACTGACTCGCGTGATGATCGGCAACTCCAGCAGCGGGATTATGGAGTCACCCTCACTGCAGCTGCCCTGCGTCAATATCGGTATCCGGCAGCGAGGCCGAGAGCGAGCCGCAAATGTAATTGATAGCCCGGCTAATACCGCTGACATCATCGAGGTCATTGAAAAAGCCGACTCGAGCTCGTTTCGAGACAGCCTGACCGGAATGCAAAACCCCTACGGCGACGGCAGCGCAGCCAAAACCATCGCGCGTATTTTGTGTGAAGTTCCGCTTGATGATCGTCTGCTGATCAAGCAGGCCTTACCCTTAGTTGAGGGTGATCAGCCGACTTTTGACCATGATGCTAAAACATGAGTACTGAAATATGATTGCCGAAACAATAGCGCTGGCTCGTCCGTGGCTGGGCGAAGAGGAGTCCGTGGCGCTGCAAGCGCTGCTGAAGACCGGTGTGCTCAGCCGCGGCCAGGCGCTGCTTGATTTTGAACTAGGCATGGCTAAACGCGCCGGGACGGACGCGGCAGTCGGTGTCAATTCTGGCACCAGCGCTCTGCAAATTGCGCTAGAAGCCTACGACATTGGCCCTGGCGATGAAGTCATTACCGTCAGCTACACCTTCATCGGCACGCTCAACGCCATCGTGCGCGCTGGCGCAAAACCAATCCTGGTCGATATCGATCCGGATACATTAAACATTGATCCCGCCTGCCTAGGACAAGCCATCAGCAGCAAAACACGCGCGATACTTGTGGTTCACCTATTTGGTCGACCGGCACCGATGAAGGAAATTCTGGCGCTGACTTCAGGCCAAGGTATTCGAGTGATCGAAGACGCCTGTGAGGCGGTTGGTGCAATCTATCAGGGTCGTCCTGTCGGCGGTCTGGCAGATGCCGGAACTTTTGGCTTTTATCCAAACAAACCGATCGCCACCGGCGAAGGCGGCATGATTACCGCATCGGATTCGGACTTTATTACGCGCTGCAGACAGCTGCGCAATCAGGGCCTCGATCCGCTCAGCAACCTGCGTCATCCTGATCGTGCCGGGCTTAGTGCACGGCTGTCTGAACTTCAGGCTGCGGTCGGCAACGTTCAGCTCCAGCGCCTTGACCAATCGCTGCAAAAAAGACAGCAGCTGGCCAATGCCTATCTGGAACGGCTGACAGCAGTGTCAGAGATGGAATTACCTCAGTCTGCTCAGCCAGGCGATCGTATGGCCTGGTTTACCTTTCCCGTGCGCGTGACCGACCCCAAGCATCGAGACTCGTTGCGTGCTCATCTTGCTGAAAATCAAATTGAAACCGGACTGTACTTTCAGCCGGCTCATGAACTGCCGCCCTATCGTAATCAACCCCTCCAGCACCCATTGCCGGTGACTATCGACATTGGTCAGCGCTGCATAGCATTACCGCTGCATCCGATGATGAACTTGGGTATGGTTGATCGAGTCTGCGACGCGATCAAGGCCTTTTTTTAGCCGGCCAAAGGTTGTCTTCATTGTTGCCGCCTTTGCCAACCGCCAGACCGGTAGCCGAATTAACCACCTGTATCCCGGATGACACGCTCTGGTCTTCAAATCGACCGTCGCCCTGATTGATCAGCAGATTGTAACGCCCGTGTCCTTCAGAGAACATCATACCGCCTTTAAGGTGATCTGTTTCCGTTTCGGATAAGCCCTTAACATAGTCGTTAGGCTTCCTTGTTTCTTCCCAGTCTGCCAGATAAGCCGCCATGTCAGCACCTTGAAGTTCCGCCGCCTTCACGAGCAAGCACGGCGGATCCGTCGTTACGGCCATATAACGAAGATCTTCGGGATAAGGCATACCGGTGATACCGGTGACTCGCTCATAAGCATAACTCCATGGAAACTGTCTTAGATATTATAGGGCCACTACGTGACTATCATATTGTGCTCGTCAGTTTCTAATGCAATAGGTCAATCTGGGTTGTCGGTCTATGCCGCAGCCAAAGCTGCACAACGCGCTATGGTTCGTGTCGTGGCGACCGAACCTGGACCGCGCGGTATTCGCATAAATGTCGTCAGCCCCGGCTTTATTGGAACACCAATTTTTGAAAAGATCGGTATGACAGCTGATGTACATACAGATTTAGTGGAGATGGTAGAGGGCCAAACCTCGTTGGGACGAAGGGCTCAACCTGAAGACGCTGCTGAAGCAGTCGCTTATCTGGCTTCATCTGCTTCCAGTTATGTCATCGGTACCGAGATCGTGGTTGACAGTGGATATTGTTTTCCAACGTGACCAGGAAACTCCACCTGCTAAAGTATCTAAAAAAATCGCTTCGATCTGTTCGCTGTCATGCCTGCCAACCAATATCTTTACAAACACTAAACATCGAATACGACAAACAGTTACACAATACTTTACATCCAAAAAAATTCTCACCGAGGATACTCTAGCAATCTTCAAACTAACTATTCTATATGTGTTGTAGCCCTAATCTGTCACGGGGCGCTCGGCACACGCCAAAATGACAATCGATTGCCGAGTGGACTCGAAAGTATGTATGCAGGGTTTCGGGGCGAACCAATAGCTAGCGCAAATGTCGCATTTGTCGCCGACAAGACCCGGGTGGATAAAAAGGGCGAGCGACACGTGGAGCAGGCAATATTCAATGATGTTTTTCGTATCATCGATGAGGCTCGCGAAATTATCATACTCGACATGTTTCTCTACGGTGATTCTCAAGGTCCAGTACCAGAAACGACACGATTGCTTGCAGGTTAACTAACCGACACACTCGTCACAGAGAAGCTTAGCTATCCAGACATGGAGATCGTTGTCGTAACGGATCTGCGCAAACTCCGAGACAGCAGTGCTGTGTACTCATCCTTTTGGCGTAGTCTTGCGAAACCATTTGGCAATGCCTCGGCAAGCACCCTACCCAACCCAGTCGGCTCCGGTCGCGTATCGATTCGCACCTATCTCGATTTGATCAATTTCAAAGCCAATCATCGTAAAATTCTGATTGCCAACAGGGGCGACACTTATGTGGGATTTGTTTCATCTGCCAATCCCCATGACGGCAGTAGCGCTCATCGTAACGCCGCAATACGATTTCCCAGCCGAAAAATTATCGCGGCGCTTAAGACTGCTGCTTGATCCGAACAAGCACACATTTGGACGCGAGAAAAACGGCATCCCAAATCGCCCGGTCGGCTACGAGCTGAATGGTGTCGGCATCCCAGTGCGGTGGTGCAGCACACTGGGTGAGCAATGCCATACGAAGATGCTACTGATTTAAATCAAATCCGGCCCTGGCGTTATTATCACTAGTGGTATCGGGTCAGAGCAAAAACCCTTCCTGGTGGCGATCTTTGGTGTATCGTTTCACTGCAAGAAGTGGCGTCGGTACTTACTAAGAGTGCAAATACTAAATGCGGCAATACAAATATTGATCGAAAGGATGCAACTTTGTCTACATTCATAAGTTCTGTACTTATTTTCAGCGTTTTTATATCGGCGTCCTTTGCCGCAGACAGTATTGCTGCTGCAGACCATGAGCCACGCACGCGGCCAACCGTCGGTTTGGTCTTAAGTGGTGGCGGAGCGCGAGGGGTCGCGCATATCGGTGTGATAAAAATACTCGACGAACTACAGATACCGGTGGATTTTATAGCTGGCACTAGTATGGGGGCTATAGTAGGTGGCCTTTACGCATCCGGCATGTCGGCTGACGAGTTGACGGATTTCGTTGAGGCACTCGATTGGCAGAAACTCCTTACCGATCGCCCTCCTCGAGCCGAACGTTCTTTTCGTCGCAAGAGTGATGATGTTGGATTTCTGGTCGATTTTGATTTAGGTATAAAAGAGTCTGGATTGATATTTCCTGAGGGATTTATCCAAGGCCAAAATTTCGAATTGGCGCTCAAGCGTTTAACGCTGCCAGTCATATCGATCGACGACTTCGATCAGTTGCCAATTCCTTTTCGTGCTACTGCGACCGACATAGTTTCTGGCGAGGCAGTGGTGATCGATTCAGGTGATCTCGCATCGGCAATGCGGGCCAGTATGTCGGCGCCAGGCATATTTAAGCCAGTCCGGCGTGACGGACGAATACTCGTTGACGGCGGAATTGCTAACAATTTACCCATTCAAGTCGTAAGAGATATGGGTGCGGACATCCTGATTGTTGTGGATGTTGGATTTCCACTATTGCCTGAGGAACAACTCGGGTCGGCGATTGCTGTCACGAGACAGATGCTGACTATTTTGATAAATAGCCGCGCCCAGGAACAGATCGCCTCACTAACATCAGACGACATCCTGATCTCTCCAGATCTCGGCGAGTTCGGTCCGCAGAATTTTCAGCGACTGCCAGAGGTTCAACAATTGGGCGAAGAGAAAGCCCGGGAACTCTCCGGTCTCCTGGGCAAGTTGTCAGTCTCAAACAAAGAGTACCTGGCTCACAGAGAACGACTTGAATTGAATCGACAGGACATGCCGACAATCAACGCCGTTGTGGTCGAAAATGAATCCAGACTGTCCCCCAAAGTAATCGAAGCGCGGTTAGAAGACCAAACGGGCAAGCCACTCGACCCTGACCAGCTGGAAGTGAACATAGCCGATATATATGGGTTTAATACCTTCGAGACGGTTTCCTATGACGTTGCTAATAGTACTGATGGCAACACACTGTTTGTAAAAGCGACTGAGAAGAGCTGGGGGCCAAACTACCTCCGCTTTGGTATCAATCTTGAGGACGACTTTAACGGCGATAGTAGCTACAACGTTGCCGCGCGACTCACGAGCACAGAGATTAATCGGCTGGGTGGAGAACTTCGAGCGGAGGTACAGATAGGCGAGACGCCCACGTTCTACGCGGAACTGTTTCAGCCACTCGATTACAAATCGCGCTGGTTCGTGAACCCGCAATTCGAGTTTGCGCGCGTAGGCGCCGGAATTTTTGATAATCGCGGATTTCAAATCGCGAAAATTGGTGCTGACACCGCGAGTTTTTCTCTGGAAGGCGGTCGCCAGTTCGGCAATTGGGGCGCATTTCGCGCGGGTATTACAGACATACAAAGTGACTCAGAACTCAGAATAGGCTCTCCAGAATTTGCGGATGAGTCATCTCAAGCGACCTTTTTAACAGCGGCTTTTGAAATCGACACCATTGATCGCTTCAGTGTCCCCAGATCAGGCACGAGCTTCGCTGTAGAATGGGTCGGTGCCCGAGAAAGCCTGGGTTCAGACATAACAGCTGATGTTGTGAGCCTAGCGCTTATAAAACCCCAGACCTGGGGCAAGAACACACTGTTGCATTGGTGGGACGTCACGAGCACGACAAAGGCCGCGAAAAATAGCTTGAGCCCAGCTTCGCTCGGAGGATTATTCAGCCTCTCCGGCTATGCACCTAACGAGCTCAACGGCAAGCACGGCGGTATCGGCAGAGTACTCTATTATCGTGCGCTTGGTGACCGCGCCGTGACCGGTTTCAATACGTCGATTTATCTCGGTGCATCCTTTGAGGCAGGCAACGTCTGGCAAGATGCCGATGATATTTCATTTAGCAACACGTTAATTGCCGGGAGTCTGTTCATCATCTTTGACACAGCGCTCGGCCCGATATACGTCGCCTATGGTGCCGCAGAAGGTGGCCGGCAATCAGCCTATTTGTTCTTTGGGCAAACCTTCTAGCCCAGTGGTAAAATTGCTTGGGTTCGGCAAAATGCTCACAAGAAGGCCACTCCGGTTAAAGATCCCTATGTCGGTGTACTAGACGTGCCCCACTAGGCGTGCCCCACTAGGCGTGCCGCAGCATCACAAAAAACCCTTTATTAACTGGTTTACGCTAACTCTGACATCGGACATAGGTAGCTTCTTTTGAAACAAGTTTTTTGAAGCAGAACCCTGGGTTGATCCCACCGCCTATCTCAGAATCTAAACAGTTCTACCAGGGCCTGCAAATGATCGGCGTTGAATCGACACTGGTGCGAATACACAACTCCGGCCACTCTATTGCCGCCAAACCCAGCAACCTACTGACGAAAGTCAGTTAGGTGCCTGGGTAGTTCGGGCGCTACAGAACGGACGAGGAATAAGTTATGGGACCAGTGCACAATGGATGGCAACTATAAAACGCCAGGGGAGTTTATGAAGCTATGAACCTAATTTTTTAGTAGAATTTTTTGCATCGTATTTCGAATGACTATAATGTTTTCTTCATCAATAGACCGATCCCAAAGCGTATCTCCATTGTTCCGATTGGCTTAAAATTACACGCAATATAAAATCCCTCAGCATGTGTATTGCCTGTAACGTAAAACCAGCTCGCTTTCGATCTGACTAAGCGGCAGCCCTATGGCATCAGGGTGTGCCGATAATCTGCGCGACGAAAACTATCTGATTGATGCAGCTAACACTGGCGGTGGGCTTGGCATTCCAACGTTTATTCGGGACTTACTCTATACGGCCGCGGTAGTTTTGTTTGATCGTTGCGCCGATAGGAATCGGCTCATCGAGCTGGATACGCCAGCTTGTGATTGAAGGATCGTAGCAAGGGGAATTCGAGGGGACTGCGACACCGCAAAACGAGTCAGGGTCGTACAGGCTGGCACTATTGAAAAACTCTTCTGTTCCCGTCGCAATTGAGTAGCCAGGGGTAAGGAAAAATAGTGCGGTCCAGTTTGCACCGGACTCCGTCAACTCAAGGTGGACGAAATCTCCGACGGTATTTGAGATGACCACCGAATGGGCGGGTCCGGTGCCTGGCAAGCTCGAATTTGTAATATTGTTCATATAGGTGACCACATCAAAAGGCTCAGCGGGTTCAACTGCCGATGGCGCACCGCCGATCGAGGTCTGCACGCTCTTGACCACGGTCAGCGCCGGCGGGCCGAAACGTTCGAACGTGGCAAGCAGGGAATCGAAGGTTACACCCTCGTTACCTTCGGTACCCTCGGTCTCGACCTCCCAGATACCTTCAAGGCCAAACCCAGCCGGATTCAACTCAAATTCGTACTGCCTCGAATCGGTACCAATGTCCTGGACATAGGTCATGTCGTTAGATGCCGGCGTCTTGTCAGCAGACGCTGGGTCTCGCAGCATAATGGTCGGGCAATTCGTTGGACTACCGCCGATACAACCCGTATTGACGTCGCTGAAACCAAAGGCGTCTGCAATCGTCGACCGGAGCCAAATCGTTTCACCCGACAGGATGATAGCCGGGGCGATCTGATTGCCACAGGCAAACGAAGACGCGCAGCCTGGGTTATCGGTTTCGTCGGTCGCGCTCCTATCCCAGAAGGTCATGTCGGTCACCTGAATGGGACCGAGCAGCGGAACGGTAACCTGTGAATAGTTAGAAGCCACCTGGTGAATAAAAATACTTCGATTATCTTTGTCCGTGAGGTTCGTCACCCGCAGCCGGAAGTCTGCACCGACATTTAATGGTAGCGGGGCGCCTAGCGTCACCGGAAAGGAGAGGTTATGCACAGACGGACTTAACGAGTCGGTGCTAATGTTCAGAATTTGTTGCTGGCTCCCTGCGAGAATGAATCCGTTGCCATCGTTGGCATCGACAAAGAGCTCGACCAGAACATCTCTGATGTCCTTTTTATTGGATCTGTGTAACCAGAGTCTGACCGTGATGTCACCGGCATTGAACGTCACGTTTCTAGCGGTATTGCTGTAGTCAAAATCGATAAAAAAAGGAGTGCTTGAGTCACCAAATATCTCTGTGCTGATTCCGGTCGGTGGCGGCGTCGATCTCGTGAGGTCGACGGCACCGCCCGGGGCATCAAGGTATAACTGCTTCTGCGCAGGCGTTGGTACCTGTGACTCGGATACGTTCACCGTGGGCGCCTGCGGGTTTGCCGATGGCCCGCCAGGGTTGGTCACGAACGCCTGGTTGTTGATCAGGTCATTGATCTGCGCACTACCCGAAATAGTCGCTTGAATTGTAATTGTGCAGGTTGCGCCACCGGCAAGCCTGATCCCGCCGGCAGAGACAACCCCACCTGAATGCGATGGCGTAATCGGCGAGGACGCTGCGTTGACACACGTCGATGCAGAGCTGCTATAGATTAATAACGCATCCAGCGTATCCGACACACTGACATTACTGGCCGCCTGACCGCCTCCATTGCGGAGCGTGATCGTATAGGTGATCGTCTCATCCGGATCAGCATCACCAACGAAGCTGACGGTTTTTGTTGATCCGGACAGGTTCGCCTGTGTCGACGTGGTAAACGTGCTTGTTACATCGTGTTCGACGGGCAATGCTTCCTCACCTTCTTCGGCCGTCACGTTTACAAACCAGCGGCCTCGCTCCCGCTGTCCAGCCCCGGACCCGGCTGGCGGCAAATCAATTTGCCACACATAGGTCTTGGTCGACGGATCGCCGTCAGCAAACTCACCCAGAAAGCTCTGCGAGGCGAAGCCGGTGCCGCTTCCGGCGGCGGGCGTAATCGCAATCAGCGGCTCATTATCAACCGGCTCAATATCGTAATCACCAAACGGATCGCTAATCACCGCCCGCGCGTAGATTGTTACTCCGGTTCCACCCGGATTCGGGTTGGAGACAGGGCTGCCACCGCCGTTGCCGAGTGTGTCGGTGTAAAACGTAAAGCTGTCCACGTTAATGACCGGCGTAACTTCGAAACCAACTTGACTGGTCGTTACACCATCCAACGTGTGAACAGTGAGGTCTCGGTTGTTTTTGTCGCTCAGGTTGGTAATCCGCAGGCCAATCAAATCGCCCTGGGGAATATTGATCGCGCTCGCCAGCGTGGGTAACGGAAAACCTTCCAACTGAACATTGCCAGGGCCATCAAAGTCCACCCGGCGTTCAAGCGACCCGATGACAATCTCGTTACCCGTCGGGCCATAGCTGAGCGTTGCGCGCACATCCCACTTCTTGTCATCGCCTCCTTCGAGCAACAGGTTAATGTTGATATCGCTCCCGTTTATAATCGTAAGCGCCTTGGTCAGTGCCGGTGTCAGCGTAAATAATTCGCTCGCCGCAAGGTCCTCGGGGATGTTCACGGTCGTATTGGTTCCTGGCAAGTTACGGCTCAGAGTCGTCGCCGTTGCATCGAGGTAAAGAAACTTTGCGCCGTCGCTCAACGAGGCGCCAAACACAACGAGATCCTCCGAGCTACGCAACAGAATTGTGTTCGGCGCCGTTATCGTGGCCTCATTCGAGATAAGGTCGCCCGTCGCGACGCTGCCGTTAATCACAACGTCGAATTCAACCCGGACTTCACCATTGGCCGGTATGGTGATGCCGCTGACATCAATGGTCGTGCCCGTGGAGTTATCGACGTAATCGACGCCCGCTGTGAGCGTTGTACAGGTTGATGGCGGCGCGGTATCGCGACAAAGTGACAGCGATCCACCATCAAGCGTCGTGTTGGATGGAACCGGGTCGACCACCCGGACCCCGCTCCTGGCCATGCCGCCGCTTTCAACAACAGTGACCTTATAGGCGAGACGATCGGCTGCGTTATTGTTGGTACTGGTTTCGTTGAAAACAGATTTAAAGGAGTTTGTGATGTTCGGCAAAACCACGGGCAGCAGTCCGCTATCGGTATGCACAACCGGCGAACTCTCCTGGCCCTCAACTGCAGTCACTGTCGCGCGCCAGTTGCCGACGCTGGTACCGAAGTTCGGAATCACATAGTCGTATTCAAATGTCCTTGTTGCCGCATCTCCGTCTGGCGCCACCTCGGTCATCGTCTGATCATTGAGAACAAGTTGGTTATCCTGATTGAACCAATCAAAGGTCACGCTGGTAATATCGTCTTCACCGAACGGATCTGAAACGACCGTGGTGATCATCACGGTGTCCCCAGGCGCCGCGGCCGCTGGGCTAAACGTCACCGAATCAACGTTAATCACGGTTGACGTTGCAAGCTCGATTCGTGACATGTCCGCATCGGCGGCAGTCAGCCGCTCTCGCACCGCAATACCGCCTCCGGATGGGGTAATGTCCAATTCGAGCTGATCGCCGGGATCAAGGTCAAATGGTGTGCCAATACTCATCGTGACTACGGGCAATAGCAATTCAACCGTTGAGGTATTGGTGAAGTTGAATGATGCGCTTGCGGTGGCAATTTCTGTCGCCGCGCCGCCCCCCCCGGAGGCCACTTTCCGCAGTATGAAGTCAATCGTCCGCGACCCCGCACTGCCGGTCGCTCGAGCAGCGATAAAGTACCCGATGTCCGCGGTCACGGTTACCGTATTAACAATGTCAGGCGTGGTTTCCCAGGTCTGCGTTAGCCCATTACCCACCGTGGCCTCATCAAGATTGGAATCACCTTGCACCCGACTCAGTGTCAGCCCGGCAGCTGACGTCAGGTAAACCTGTTTGTCGCCGGTGGCCGGCGCTTGCACTGTAATCGACGCTGTGCCCGAATTGTTCGACGGAGAGATTTCGGTTTGCGCTACATCAGGTGTCACGGTTGCCGTATTGTTAACGATGCCGCTTGCGGTTGGGCTAAGGGTTGCCGTGACTTCATAAACTACCTCACCGCCGATACCAATATCGACAACGTCATCAATGGTGCCGTCCAACTCGTTCTGTACCGAGGAGGCCGAGCCGGTATCGGTAATTGTTCCGCCGAGGCAGGACGTGTCAGTACCAAAGGCCTGACAGGTCCATTCGACATCGGTCAGCTCGGCTGGAAAAGCGTCGCTAAAGTCAGCATCGAACACCGCGTTGCTGAGCGTCAGATTCTCGACCGTAATCCTGAACGTGACCTGAGAGTTGGGAGGCGCCACGGGATTGTTGGCCACCTTATCAACCAACAGATCGACGAAGGTTGTCGCACCGTCCCGCTGGAAAAATCCCCCACCCTCAACCAGATCAAGACCGTTGCCGCTGTTTAGCGGCACATCGGTCAGGCCAATGAGGTCGTTGGCCGGACCAAAACTGCCGTCACTGACGTCGTCCGGAAAGAGCACATAACCATAAAAAGTCTGGCCGGACGAAAGCCCGAGGTCTGAAAACGTGACCAGCGCGCCTTCAATGTTTTGTGAGCCCAGATCGGCAGATGGTCGATAGTCCAGGTCGCCAGGATCCTTACGAAAAACCACGGTCTGGTAATTTGTGCCCGATGCCCCCCAATTTGCGCCACCGACCTGAATAAGGGGCCCCAGGCTAGTGGGGTTGAACCCTGCATCGACGTCAAGAATCGCGGCCAGTCGAAGGTTATCGTTGCCACCACGCTCCAGAATAACAAAGCCAACATCAGCGGTTGCGGCACCCGCTATATTGATACCCGTTTTGTAGATGTAGTCGATCCGCTCGATGTTGTTGTCGTTGGAAGCATTATTGGTAAAAATATTGTCGGTACCAAAATTCAGCGAACGACCCAACAGAATCGTCTCCATGTCTGTAAAGGCAGAACCATCGCAGGCGATCGACAGATTCGGCACATCCGGGTTTCCCTGACAGAATACGAGTTCCCGGGCAAAGGAAACCTGGGGATTATCGACACGCTGAATTCGGAGTTCGTCAGCCAGCGTGACAAATTGATAGGTATCGGCGCCAACGGTGATGGCCTGAATATCTTGATCATCCCCTGTGAATGTCACGTCCCACAGGTCAGCGGTGTTGTTAAAGGGCGCAGCGCCGCTCGTTGCACTCGGCGTATTGGTGATACCCGTGGTTGAACCGCTGGACGGCGCCGTCGTTGCCCCGTCGATCGCGATCACCGCGTACGCAGGCAGCATCAACCCGCTGCTCATCAGGATGCTCACACACAACAGACAAATTCGAGTAAATGAATACAAAGAGGTAAACTGCGCCGCAGAAAGAAGGCTAAACCCGTAATACTATTGCACTCAGGCCAGAGCGCCTAGCCGATATGTAAACGTTTTGTATGTCCTGCCTATCAGGTCCGACAGACGACTAAAAACCTGGGACAAACGGGTTCATCGCTTTTGTTGCATTGGGTCAGCGAGGACGCGCCAATGCTCTGGAATCATCAGCAGCGCTGCTTCGAATTCTTGGATTGCCCCAGCCCCGCTGTCATGACCCAACTAAGTGATTCATCCGGAGACATATCCACCTCTGTCAGTTCGCTTTCTGGCAAGCAAACCATGTAACGGCCCGCCTGATAACTCATTGGAAAGTAAACGGCGACTTCATTGTCGGTCATCACATTGCATAGCTTAGAACCCTTGTCGGCGCTGCGACGAGTGACGATGCCGAGCAGCCTGCCGCTGAACCCCGGGAATTGGACCGAAACCACAGCTTGATCATCAAAGTTCTTACCGCCCATCAAATCCACAAAGTCCTTGAAAATGCTGTAGACAAAATCTGGTTGAATTATTGGGCCCTCGAATAGTTAATTTGGCAGTAGCCCCGGAAGAGTTTATTGAGTTGGCCAGGTCCGCAGGCTTCGCACCCGTTAACCTATGGCGGGATGATCATCGCTGGTTTGCTGTTATCTATTTCGAACCAGCCAGATCGGCCTGTTAGATTGTAAAAGCGTCAACATTATGTGGTAGCCAGCGCATGTCGCCATCTTGGTGAGACGTTGCCTCAAGATAACCAAAGATCATTTTTCGCAAGCGCGGCGGTAATTTTGCGGTAGGAACCTGCGCGATAAAGTCTGCAATGCGAATACCCTGATCGGATTTCGGCTCGCTACACGACGTGATATCGAGCCTTGCTTCGATGCGCTTGCGCTCGAACGGAACACCGCGTGCTTCCAGATGCTTGCTCAGGTCTTCACTGAACCAGGTTGACACACCGTTTTCCATCTCCCAGAACGAGGATGAAAGTTCATTCAGGGTATCATTCGAAGCAATCAGAATGACGAGCCTGCCAGACTCATTAACCAGATTTAGAGCATTTTGGATCGCCCACTCGGGGTCATCGATATAATAGAGCGAGTGCACCATGAGAACGAGGTCGAAACGACGCTGCTCTGTGAATCTTTCGAAGTTAGTATTGTGTGCCTCTACCCGAACATTTTGGTCGTTTGCGAGTTCCATACGAGCTATGAATTTTTCACACTGCTGGGGATCCGGCTCAAGTCCCACATAGGAAATGCTCGAAGTATGCTCTTTTCCGGCGGCCAGAATCTCTACGTCTAGCTCACCCGCACCGCATCCGACACTTAGAAACGAAGCACTGTCCGTGGATAGGTGCGGAATCACATGGTCTGTGAACCATCCCAGAATAAGCTCTCGCTGATTGCTGGCGGCCTCATAAGTATGAAGACAAGCTGCATAAAGATCTCCCTCTAATGGTGCAACGTCATTGAGTAGTGCCATTTCCTGGCGAGTATCAGTGATATTCATATCGACTCTAAATTTTCTCCGAATCAGCTTTCGCTTTGTATATAATACGGCGGCAGTGTCTATTAGATCCTTGCCGAAAGCTCTCTATTTCAATTCAGCTGGTATTATCCTGCTGTTTCGTGACCGGCCATTCAATGCTTGAACTAAACCAGGTGTCCAAGAACTACTCAGGTGTCTGTGCACTTGAGCGTTGTGACCTGTCCATTGCGTCCGGCCAGACAACTGTCCTGATCGGCCCTTCCGGATGCGGCAAGTCGACGATATTACGTCTAATTATTGGCTTGGAAATGCCTGATGAGGGGAGCATCCATTTCGGGGGGCAACTGCTGGAACAGTGCCGCCTCCTAGAGTTGCGTCAGCGGATGGGCTATGTAATCCAGGATGGGGGGCTATTCCCCCACCTGTCTGCGCGTGATAACGCAGCGCTGATGGCGCGACATTTGCGCTGGCCGGATGAGCGCATCGCGACGCGTATTAACGAACTAGCCGAACTCACACACTTTCCCGTCGATGCTTTGGATCGCTTTCCGCTACAACTTTCCGGAGGGCAGCAGCAACGCATAAGTTTAATGCGGGCCCTGATGCTGGACCCTGAGGTACTGCTACTCGATGAACCACTAGGTGCGCTCGACCCTATGATCCGGCGCGACCTGCAGGTCGAGCTGCGCGAAATATTCGAAAATCTCGGCAAGACGGTATTGATGGTAACGCACGATTTGGGTGAAGCCGCTTTCTTCGGGGATACCGTAGTCCTTCTGCGCGATGGTCGAATCGTGCAGCAAGGCAAAATGGAGCAGTTGTTGCGTGCACCAGCGGATGATTTTGTGCGTCGATTCATACAGGCTCAGCGCTCGCCACTTGAAACCATGGAGATAGTCGGTTGACTCGCCGCATCGCGATCACCTTTTTGTGCGCTCTGTTGTTCGCGGGCAATGGTTTTGCCGCTGACGAGCGCGCCATCGTAGTCGGTTCAAAGAACTTCACAGAGGGCGTGGTTCTTGGGGAACTGATTCGCGCGATGGCAGCGTCTACCGGGGCCACTGCCGAACATCGTCAGGCTCTGGGTGGTACGCGTCTGGTCTTTAACGCCTTGGTAGCAGGCGAAATCGACATCTACGCGGAGTACACGGGAACGCTGACGCACGAGATTTTCGCGCAAAAAAAACCCACTTCACACGCGGAGCTGCGAGAACTGCTCGCTGAATCGGGCCTGGTGATGAGCCAAACGCTAGGTTTTCGCGACAACTTTGCTCTGGGTATGCGCGAGCCTGTTGCGGAGCGTCTCGATATACGCCGTGTCTCAGACCTGCGCGCGCACCCTGAACTTGTATTCCGTTTTGGTACGGAGTTTATGGAGCGTGGCGACGGGTGGCCCGGCTTACGTTTACTTTACGACCTGCCGCAGCAGGATGTTCTGGGCGTCGAACACGATTTGGCATACCGAGGATTGGCGGCTGGCGACGTCGATCTCACAGAGCTCTACACCACAGATGCTGAAATAGCCTATTACTCTCTGCGCACGCTGGAAGACGATCTTGGCTACTTCCCACCTTACGAAGCGGTACTTCTCTATCGGGCTGAGCTCGCGCAAGAGCAACCAGAAGTCTTCGCGGCCATACTCCGACTGCAGGGCTTGATCAATGAAACCCAGATGATCGCGATGAACTCGCGCGTCAAGCTGGACGGGGTACAGGAGGTTCTGGTTGCGGCCGACTTTCTTCGCGAGTCTCTCGGGATCGACGTCATCGCCAAGTCCAGCACTCTCAGCGAGCGCTTTTGGCGTAACACTAAACAACACGTCGCACTGGTAGGCGTTTCATTGCTTGCTGCAATCCTGGTCGCAATACCGCTTGGTATTGCAGCAGCGCGATGGCGTCGTCTCGGCCAGGTCATCCTGGGCGTCGTAGGCGTAACACAAACTATTCCGGCGCTGGCACTACTGGTCTTTATGATCCCCCTTTTCGGGATTGGCGCCGGCCCTGCAGTCATCGCGCTGTTTATTTACAGCCTACTGCCAATTGTGCGCAACACTTACACTGGCTTGACTACCATTCCGACGCAACTACTTGAATCTGCAGAAGCACTGGGACTGCCCGCCGGTGCCCGCTTGCGCCTGGTTGAAGCGCCACTGGCAGCTGTATCTATACTGGGCGGAATCAAGACCGCAGCCGTGATCAATATCGGTGCCGCTACGCTCGGTGCCCTGATCGGTGCCGGCGGGTATGGCCAACCGATTCTAGCGGGCATTCGCCTCGACGACGTTGGCCTCATTCTAGAGGGCGCGGTGCCTGCTGCCGGTCTTGCTATTGTGGTGCAGTTACTTTTCGATTGGACAGAGCGGGCGATTGTCCCGCGCGGGCTGCGCGTATCCACGCGGGGCTGACCCTCTACTAAGGAACACTGATGACGGTACAAACTAATACCTTTGAGCGCAGCTGCGAACATTGGAGTGACGCGGGGCGCGAAGGAATGGAGGCCTTCTACGAACTGGCCCGCGTTGACTACCGATATTTGGCTGAGGCCTACCATTGGGCCTCCGCATTCCAATCTTTAGCTAGCCGAAAAAACAGCGGGCGATTAATCGATGTTGCGTGCGGCAGTGGTAAGTTTCCACAAGCGCTACTGGCCTGCCCTGGGGTTGCCGATCTAACAAAAACTGCCCAATTTAAACTCGACTACGACTTACTCGACCCCAGCGAGTTTTCCATGCGTGAGGCCAAACAAGCACTGGCCGCTCCGTTCCATGCCGGTTCTGAGTTCTGCTGCACGCTGCAGGATTGGAATGAACAGGCAGGCCTGTACGACATCGCATGGGCTACGCACGCTCTCTACTGCGTACCCGCTGAGGAACTCGAGCAGGGGCTGGCCCGCATGTGCAGCGCGCTTGCCGATGACGGTTTCGGTTTCATCGCACAGGGAATGCGCGATGGGCATTACGTCGGTTTTTATGATCAATATATCGCCAGTATGACCGACGACGATCGCACGCCATACAGCGATGGCGCTCAGGTTGAGGCGGCTCTAAAAAATCTTGGCATGCAGGTTCAAACCCGGGTACTTGATTACACTACGGTGGTACCCGCAGACCGGCCCCAACTGCTCGAGTCTTATCTGCAGCGCTGCGCCTTCGATGATACTTTCGGCCTCGATGAGATGTTGCGACGTGAGCCACTGGCAGGCTATCTTGCGTCATGTCACGATCTCGACTCGGGTGAATACCGATTTCCACAGCGCGTCGGTATGATACTTTTTTCTCACACCGAAGCTGGCCTTACTTTGCGCGATGCCAAGGTATCAGGAGTCGATTGAATGGCAGATGATCCTGCATTGAAGCCCCAAAATCGCGCGGAAGAAATTTCGAGTGAATGGGAACATGACAACCAACAATGGTGGAATCAGTATATGGCCAGTGCGGACAATGAAATTGTCTTCGCAGCTGGTCCTTCGCTGGAGCAGCCTCAGGTGCCTGAACAGGTCGGGCCGTTACCAAAACTGGCTGATCTACACGCTGAACTTAACGCCAGCTACACGCTAGACCCGCTGGCGATTGAGCAATTCAATCGCGATGGCTATGTGAAGCTAAAGCGTGTTCTCTCACCCGGTGCGCTTGCACTGCTACGGCAGGAAATGGAAACGACGCTGCGTGCTGACCTTGGCGAGAATCCAAAGCTAGACTTTCGCAGCGGTGAAATGATGTGGCTGACGAATGAAATATTCCGGCAGTTCGTACTGAGTCCACGCATCGCAGAGATTGCCGCTGCGCTTATGGGTGTAAAACGCGTCAGGCTTTACCATGATAATGCCCTGGCCAAAGAACCCGGTTGTGGACGCACGCCCTGGCACTATGACGCAGAGCATTTTCCTATCGCGAGCAATAATGTGTGTACCGCCTGGATTCCGCTACAGGCAATCCCTCAAAATATGGGGCCGCTGGCGTTCGCCGTCGGAATGTACAACTACCGGCTGGTTGAATCAGTGCAGAGCAGCAGATTCGACATGAGTTACGACCGCACCGTCAGCAATATTTTCGCGGAGCAAGGCGTGGATGTAGATGACGGTCCGTTCGGATTGGGTGAGATCAGCTTTCACCATGCCCAGTCCTGTCACACGGCAGGACCCAACAACACGACGGAATCTCGCATGGCCCTGGCGACGACCTATTTCGAAGACGGTGCCTGTGTCATTCCCGCTCCAACGATGATCTCGGGCGATTGGCGCAAGTTCATGCCCGACATCGGTGCCGGCGAGCCCATAGGCAGCCGCTACAATCCAGTCTGCTTCCCCTCCGAACGGTGAAACGTAGCTGTGCTTGAATTCATAAGGCGCAACTTTCGTTGGCTCGCCGGCGGATTCGTGCTCACGTACTTTTCCAGTTTTGGACAAACGTATTTCATATCCGCCTCTGTTGCAGAGTGGCAGGCCATGTTTGGGCTGACGCACGGAGAATTCGGGCGAATCTATATGTTCGCTACACTGGCGAGCGCACTTTGTATCCCGTTTGTTGGGCGTCTGACAGACCTAGTGCAAGCCCATTATATGGTGGCTCTTGTCGTACCCGTTCTAGCCGGGGCGGCATTGCTTGCCGGCTACGCACCCTCCCTGCCAATACTCATCCTCGCCATTTTTCTACTGCGACTGTTCGGTCAGGGCATGATGACGCACATAGCGCTAACCTCGACGGGGCGATGGTTTGTTACCCAAAGGGGTAGAGCAGTATCGCTTGTTGTGCTCGGCCACCAGGGAGGCGAAGCCACGATCCCATTGGCGTTTGCAGCGCTTACGATAGCCTATGGCTACAGTGTCGGTTGGCTTGCAGCCGCCATAGCATTAATAGTCGTCGGTCTGCCGTTCGCTTATTGGTGCTACTGCAATCCGCGCGTACCGCATGGGCAATCTTCAACAGAAAAAACAACGTTGCCGGAGGTGCGCAGCTGGACGCGAGCGGAAGTCCTGCGTGACCCGATATTCTGGGTACTGCTAGCAGGCGTATTGGCACCTGCGTTTATTGGCACAACAATCTTCTATCATCAAAATTATCTGACGGCATTGCACAGCTGGCCACCGCAGCTGTTCGCCATATCATTGATGACTTTGGCGCTGACGACCGTTGTTTGCGCTTTGATTACCGGCGCCGCGATCGATCGATTTGGTGCAACCTCTATTCTGCCGTACTTCCTGCTACCGCTTGGGGGTGCCTGTTTTGTATTGGCCTACGGCGCAGCAGAAATAACACTGTTCATCATGATGGTGCTGCTCGGAATCAGCTACGGCATAGCATCTACGCTTTTTGGTGCGCTCTGGCCGGAGGTCTATGGCCTTGCCAATCTCGGAGCTGTCCGCTCAATTACCGTCGCAGCGGCGGTTCTGGCAACGGCGGTTGGGCCTGGGGTAACGGGTACTTTGATCGATGGAGGCATGAGTCTACCGGCACAAATGAGTTTCTTTGGCTCCTACTGCTTTTTGGCCGCGGTCGCTATGGCGATAGCGTCTGTATTTTTACAACGACGCTCTTGATACACCGCTGCCGCATTTTTATCAGCACAAGCCATTCATGCTATGCATCATTCTGCTTTTCTACCACTTCGCCATACCCACTAAAGGCGCCTGCTGTTGGTGGCTGAGATTAAAGCGGTAGTGCAACCAGACAGCATAGGAAAAGGTATGGGGTGGCAGCGGCTAGTCAGAGTCCGTGACGCTTGTATGCGCTCAGAGCCCAGTTATAGCAACTCAAGGATTGGTGAATATCATGACAGGTTGTTGTGGCAAATAGTGGTCGGTACACAGCCATTTTAAGCCCACGGCGGACATTTCATTTTCGCTTGCAGAAGGATAAAAAAGCAGAGGGTTGATCACCAATCAGCCATCACTGACACCAGTGCGTTTACCCCTGCTCGACCCGCGTGGCGCGTGCGAGATCACCCAGCAGGGAACTCGCTCGTCGTTGAAAACAATCTGACGTTAACTGGACTACTTTGGCCAGGTAGCAAAAATCAGGTTTGTTTTTCCTATTTTCAATACATCCGATGCTGGTGATTGTTGAGGTTCTCTCTGCGTCTAAGAAGTAAGGGGTTTGCTGAGCATAGTGAGGCCGGCTCTTTGGGCGGGGAAAGTCCAAGGTGCATTATTAGCCAAAATATCGTTTGCGTAGGTCTGCTTACCTGCTCGGTTTACATATTGCCGGTTCTGACCGAAACGATTTTCCCCCTGCTCGTATGTTAATCAGTCCTTCAGAGTTAAACTGGCCCGATACCGGTTTGAATCTCGCGCTGAGGTTAATAGCCATTGCGAACCATTCCCGCGTGTCCAGCCTCGGTGCGGCGATCGGCATGCTGCTCAAGTTGTAAACAGAGTTCGGCTTCTCCCGCCTGTAGCATCAGCTTTTACGCACCGATTTGCAGCAGTCCAATCAATGGATCAACACTCGCTTCCAAGAGGTTTCTTGGTTTTGGGATTGACTCAGACTGGAAGGTCACCTACGACACCTGATTAAACTTTCGCCGGTAAATAACGGGAGTAAGACCGGTTTTACTTTTAAAAAGCTTACGAAAAAAGCTGACATTGTCATAACCGACACTCGCAGAGATTTCGTCAAAGCTTTGGCTAGTGCAGACCAGCGCCATTTTGGCCGCTTCAATTCGGGTTAACTGCAAATATTTGACCCCGGTTTCGCCGGTCGCTGATTTAAATCGACGGTTAAAATGGCGCAGACTCATGCTGACTTTGTTGGCCAGCATCTCCATGCTGACGTTGTCGACATAATGTTGTTCCATCCATAATTGAATGTCGAGAATTTCGCTGTCATCGTGATTTTTTTCCGGCATGAAGACAGAAAATGGTAATTGTGACAGGCGATCTAAATCCACTAATGTACAGCGTGAACTTTGCAGCGCGACTTCTCTGCCACAATATTTGTCGATAAGGTAAAGCGATAAGTTCAGATCGGCTGTGACTCCGCCGCCACAAAATAATCGTCCTTCGTCTGTCACCATCAAATCGGTTCTGAGGATAACCGCCGGATAAGTTTTTCTGAACTGACCTGCCATACCCCAATGCGTTGTTGCCTCCCGCCCGTCGAGCAGACCCGTAGCGGCTAAAGTAAAAGCCCCGGCACAAATACTGGCTAAATCAGCTCCTTTGTCATACCAACTTTTAAGCCATTCTATTCTCTCGATAAACTCGTTACTTTGCGGGTCAAAAGAGAACCCCTGCGAAGGAATCACAATCAGATCGGCTTGCTCGACATCCTGCATCGAACCGCTGGGCACAATAGGCACTTGGTTTTGCGCCATGACGGGCTGACCATCTGGTGTGACTATTTTGACATCAAATAAGGGCTCTGGCGTCTTGCCCATCATGCTGTTCCATAACACCCCAGCCTGTAAAAACATGTCCATTGGTGCGGCAATGGTTGATAGCACACACTGCTCTGCTGCCAAAATAATCACTTTTTTCACAATATGTCCTGATCAGACTTTAAATGTCTCTTTTGGCGCTTACTCAAAATAATGTCAAGACGTAAATTTACGCCACCAATTACCTTCACTTACATAAGCAAACTTATTGGAGTATCCATGACAGAAGAGATTTTAATTTTACTGGTCGTTCTACTACTTTTATTCATTATGACTGCCATTCAGGTGATGATAACCATGAAAAACTATGGCTCCGTCACCGCATTGGGCGGGAGGGATAATATTCCTTATCTGCAGCCCGGTTTAGGCGGGCGGCTTCATCGGGCAATTACGAACCTCAAAGAAGGTCTGCATATTTTTACGCCTTTGATATTGCTCACGGCCATTCTGGACATATCCAATGACAGCACCTTGCTTGGCGCACAAATTTATCTTGTTGCCAGGATTTTACATCCGCCGTTGTATTTATCCGGCATAGTGAGTCTTCGTACCGCTGCCTTTACGTTGGGGCTTTTTGGATTGGGTATGATTGCGCGAGGTTTGTTTATTGGGTGATTCTCTCACTCACTACGGAGACGTTTTCTTGGGACTACGTTTTAGGCTTTACCGAAGCGGTTTGTAGTAGGTTGAAGAACCGGAACAGGTTTTCAAAACCGAACGTTGAACCTCTGCCGAGCTTCACTAGCCAGGCTGCTGGATCAAATCTATTCTCCAGCTGGAAACTCGCTCGTCGTTGAAAAAAATCTGACGTCAATTGGACTAGTTTGGCGAGGTGGCGAAAACCCGGTTTATCTTTCCAATTTTCATTATGGATAAGGGTGTTGAAATCGCCCGATACGAATCAGTCGATGCATTCGTCAATAAACATAAAGAAGGTTTGTATGCGATCGGTAGGCTTGAAGAGAATATGCATAAAATTTTAGAACGCCAACAAATCACCTTGTCCTGCCCTCTAGACTGGCGCCAGAGCAGCACAAGTAGTTTTGAACATAGTACGAGACAGCGTGTGACTCAGGAGGGTTCTATTTAACGCCCTCCCACCAACGATCTGACTGAAATGATTTTCCTGCTGAGACAACTTGGCCCACACGCGGAGTGACAACCTCCGCGCCACCTTCTTCAGCTGCCTTCAGTGTCCGCTTTATAGGCTCGTCCCAATCGTGGAATGCCATGTTAAAGGTCGCCCAGTGAACTGGCAGCATGCGTTTTCCGCCGAGTATCCCGTGCGCTTCAACGGCTTGTTCTGGATCAATGTGTATGTCTTTCCAAAAATTACTAGGGCCATAGGCGCCCACTTTGAGTATGTTCAGATCGAAGGGACCAAAACGATCGGCTATTTGACTGAAGTGGTCAGAAAAACCAGTATCGCCACTGTGGAAAACCCGATGTTCGGGTCCAATAATTGCCCACGAAGACCAGAGCGTCGCTTTGTAGTCAGTGAGGTCTCTTCCTGAGTAATGCTGAGATGGAGTACAAACAATCTGTAGATTGCCGACAGACGTTGACTCCCACCAATCCATATCGGTAATTTGATCTTCTGGCACGCCCCAGCGCCTCAAGTGCGCGCCAATACCCAAAGGCACATAGAAATGCGCGGCTCTCGAGGCCAGATGTTGAATGGATGGCATATCGAGATGATCATAATGATCATGGGAAATCACCACTGCATCGATATTTTGTAATGCGGATAACAAAACAGGCGGTGGATGAAATCGTTTCGGCCCAGCAAAACTCACAGGAGAGGCGCGCTCTGAGAACATAGGGTCAATCAATAAACGGACACCATCCAACTCTAATAGAACACTGGCATGACCGAGCCAAATAGATCTAAGGCCCGACTCAGGACGTGTTTTAAATCGCTCTGGTGATATTGCAATCACAGGGATAGATGACGGTGGAACGCGCATCTGGTCACCAGTAAACCGTTCAACAAGAATTTTCCAGCTAGCCGCCACTGTTCGTGATGACTGGGTTACCACGTTGACAAAGCCGTCTTGTTCGTAATGGGATGAAGCCTTGATCCTCGCCAATAATTCTCCAGCAGGAGATCCGCCAAACGATGAGCAGCTACTGTTGCCGATGAGCGTGACTAGCATGAAGGCGATGACGATACTTGTAGAAAGTAGAACTGGCTTTGATCTCATTACATCCTCCTCGCAACACTCAAGGTTTTTTCGCTTGTACTATCGCCAGATTACGCCATTACAATTCTGGGCGGCGATACTGTGGCGAAATATTTTCGCGTATCCATTCATCACTGTCATTCCTCGGCAGGATTATTAATAGTGCGCATCGCCGGAGGTGCCGTATGGAGCTTCGCCAAGGGTATGCACACGATCATAGCGAAACTGGGGCTGCAGTGAACGGCACCCTTAGATCAACACCGCGAATTCGTCGCCCCATACGATCCTCTAATGCCAAGGATGAATGCGTGGTCGCCGAACAGTTTCTTCAGGGTCAGCGATTCATCCTCTGGCGAAAGATTATGGTATCGAATCTGCATCTCTTGATTCACACTTTGGCTCTCGCCCAAATCGTTACTCTTCAAACAGGCTCCCTTGTTAGCATAATTGGAATTTCAAGAACTTATCCGCGATACCACCTTAGTGCTGGGCCACAATAGCCGGTGACACTATGTTAGCCAGATGCGCGAGCTAGATATGCTAGGTATACCAGTTAAGCCGAGCACGAATGGCGGTCTCAAACTCTTCAAACGATCCTGTTGCTTTTTGAGCGCCAAACAATAACTCAGCATCCTCTCCGACTGGAATTCTAAAAGGGGCTGAAGGATCGCTTGCGGCATGAGCGATGGCATCGGCAACCAGCTGCGGATCCTGAGGGCCCTTACCGTCGTCCAGACTGCCCAGTGCAACGGCGAAGGTTTGCTGAAGTTTATAATGCTCGGTGGTTTCCCAACCATCTGGACGAATGATGTTACTACCGAAACTCGTGGTCGAAAACCTTCCGGGTTCGATTAAGTGGACGCGGACACCAGCTGATGCAACCTCATAATGTAGTGCTTCGCTCATGCCTTCCAGCGCGAACTTCGAAGCCGCGTAAGCACCGCCATAGGGTGAGGCTATACGGCCAACGACACTGCTGACGTTTATGATGGCACCACTACCACGTTGTCGCCAGGCAGGCATGACACTACGTATGGTTCTGAGCGGACCCAGTACGTTGGTGTCCAGCTGCCGTTGCATAAGATCGTCACCGATCAGTTCTAACGCACCTTGGACTTCAAAGCCTGCATTGTTAACCAACACATCAATCGTGGCTGCGTCTTCGAAGGCGGCTGTAACAGAGGCTGGATCGCAAACATCCAATTGACGAATTTCTATCGTCAGCCCCTCGGCTTTACAGTCTTCAAGCAGCGCCCCACCTTTGGAAGGATCTCGCATTGTCGCGATCACGTGGTGGCCTTGTTGGGCCAGCTTAAGCACGGCCAATCGGCCAAACCCAGCGTTGCTGCCGGTAATTAGAATACGGGATTGGCTCATAATTTTGACTCACTATATTCTAGCTCTGATGAAGAAAATAACAGGCCGCCTTGCTTTTCAATGAGGCAGCCTTTGAGTTGATGGCTAAGATCGAGTATTTCAGCTCCGCCGTCGAATCTTTGCAGCCAGCCCGCCAGCGTGACCTGATCCATGCCCGCCATCGCTAGCTGAACTCTTTGCAGCATCCAGATCTGATAGGGCACGACCATGCGTCGCGACTGGATACCACCAATACGAAATGGCACCGTCAATGCTCCCTCGTCAGTCTGGGCCAATTCAAAGCCTGGGGATGCTGTAAATGATTTGCGCGGCAACTCATCTCCGAGAGAGTGATCATCGCTGGCGATATAGCTCTGAAGGGCTTTTGTTGAGTCTCGGAGGAATGGCCACATCTCTGAAAAAAAGATCGCTAGGATAGGTTCGAGCGTTTCAGCAATTTGATCGTCGCTAAGCCAATCACCGTCATCGCTCATAACTTGCCTTTCCTCAAGCGATCCGTCCGCGGCAATACCGTAGTGTTTCTGTCCATAGCGCCTTGCATTGATACAGCTTTCAGCATTAGTACGCTCAATCCACTCACAAACCAGGGGGTAGGATGTCCGTAATGCAAAACCCGGCACAGGGTCCCGAAAAAAGTGAACGTAAAGTGGGCCAAGCAAACTGAAATCAGCCAATGAAGGTCGCCCCCCCAACAGATAATCATGGCGCTCTAGATGCGCTTCCAAGGCCTTGAAGAGCTCTTGCAGGCCGTCTTGCCAGGCATCCTGAGTCTCTTCACTGCAGCCCAGCTGAATAAGCCCCGCGTAGGGTCCCTTCAGGTTGTTTTGCGTCTCATTGATGCCGAATGCTTTATCAAAGAAAAGAGCGCCAGCCTTGCGCCTTGCTAAGCCATTAGCTTCAGGTGCGAGGAACGAGCCCCATTGTTGTTCATTAAAAGCGCGGTGATTAGGTTGCTGCTCGCTACGGCTGTAGTGCCAGCGCTCCCAGCAAGCTGGCACGATCAGCCACTCATCAGAGAGAAGTTCAATCAAATAGCAAGCAAGACCCTGCCTTGGTGTTGTCGGTACAACAGCAGTTCGAGTGTGGGCCCGCTCACAGTTGTCGATGATATCGCTTGAGTCCTGAAGCCAGCTACCGTCTGGTGCCTCCAGCTGCGGCAGCGAGGGGCTACCAGATTTTTTGACCAGTAGACCCTGGATTATTTCCGGTGTGGCGAGGATGTCCTGAAAACCCGGACCAAGATCTTTTTGGTCATGCTTAAAGCGTAAATAGGATCTTACTTTCGCTGAAAAGATACTGTGTTCAACTGAAAATAGTCGGTACAAGTTAACCCCCTGATCTATTGGCTCGCTCGCTCAGCGATAAATTGACATATAACACCTTTTTTGTCAAAATGGCAATACTAGTGCGAGATACTGACAAGAGCCCTATCGAAAGCATGCAAAATTTGGCCAAAGAAAATAAGCGCGAGGCAATACTTACCGCAGCCTATACAAAATTCAAGCAATATGGTTATCGCAAAACATCAATGCACGATATCGCCACCGAGCTAGGCATTTCTAGGGCTTCACTGTACTCATACTTCGAAAATAAGGATGAGATCTTTCGCGGTGTGTCGATATCCATCCATGAATCAGCATTAGATGATGCGAAGCGATGCTTAGGGGTAACAACGTCAGACCTGACCTCAAGGATTGAAGCTGCATTGCTCGCACGACACCGGCCGTTTCATCAAGGCGTCACGGAATCAGCACATGGCGCAGAACTTCATGATGAGTACAGTCGTCTTTGTGGGGATATCGTCGCTGATTCATTCGAGCGATTTCAGAGTATGCTCGAAGCTACGCTGAAGTCGGCTAATCGCAAGCAAGAGACTGACTTGAAAGCCGCGGCGCTCACTGCTTCTTCAGCCGCTGAGATATTGAATCTGGCGAGCTCTGGTCTCAAGCGCGGTGCAGCGGACGTAGAAACCTACGAAAAGCGTCTAAGCAGTTTTGTAAATGTATTCATGCGCGGACTACTAAACACTTCCAAAAGCTCTTCTACATAAAAAAATATAAAGGCAGGGTTCATGACCGGCACGCTGAATAAACTGGCCGAGGGATTTAATCTCATTGAGGGGCCTGTGTGGGACCCTTCCCTGGGTCTCATATTTTCCGATGCTGTCGCTGGCGGTGTGTTTGCACTATCCGAGACCGGTGACGTCAAGGTTGTGTTTGAACACCGCAAAGGTATTGGCGGCATAACACGACACGAATCAGCGGGCCTGGTTGTTTCGGGTCGAAACATCTCATTTAAACCATTTGATGGCGGCAAAACTATCGCGCTGTTAGATCGAGATGAATCTGTCGGGATTACCGGTTTCAATGATATTACAACCGATAACTTAGGCCGCATTTACGCAGGCTCTCTTGGCTCCAACTCAAATGGCACGATTGATAGCTCAGCATCAGGAAAATTGTTTCTAATTAACATCGACGGTAGCGCCACCGCGGTCGCAACAGATATCAAGTTCAACAATGGGCTGGCCTTCTCCCCTGACGGAAAAACTTTGTATCATTCCGATACGCTTAGGGGCAGGGTATTTAGTTATTCGGTGAATGCAGACGGCACACTGGGAGAAAAAAAATCTTTCGCAAGAGTACCGAGCGGAGCGCCTGACGGCTTAGTGGTGTCGGAAGATGGCAGAGTCTGGGTAGCCCTGGCAGGCGGTGGGCATGGGGTTAGTGTCTATCACGCAGATGGTACAGATTCTGAATTTGTCAAAATACCGCAACCAATGTGTACCAGCCTTTGTTTCGGCGGTGATGACTTGAAGACCTTGTTTATCGTCTCGGGCTCTGAAGGCATGGGGTCTGACAAAGCTGGCGCCGTATATAGCATCAAGACCGGAGCGACCGGCATGCCCGTTGCCGCAGCCAGAGTGGAGCTTGGATAATTCTCATCGCCCTCTAGACGAATGCGCGCCCTGGGATTGAAGCGATCCCAATGTTCTATTCTTGGCTGTATCACTGACACTAGCGCGTTTACCCCTGCTCAAGCAGCGTAGCGCACGAGATCACCCACAGAAGCAGTACAAAATAACCTGACGCTAATTGGACTACTTAGGTCAGGTGGCGAAAATCCGGTTTATCTTTCCTATTCGTGTTCTCCTTCCTGGTTATAGCAAATGAACCTAGAGATCGGCATCCTAAGGCAAATAAAAATGTGCTGTTTGGCTTAGTGGCTTGGTCTGGTTACTATATCGATCTATTAGTGCCAACTTGCGGAGAACGAAGCGATATGCCTAACAGTTCCCGCAGCTTTCTTAGCGCGCGACTCAAGACATCTCTTACCCTGTTAGGCCTGTTATCCTCTGTGTTGTACTCAGCTCAACTCATGGCAGAGAAGCGACCTAATATCCTTTTGTTAATGGCTGAAGACCTGAGTCCTCGCATTGGCGTATTTGGCGATGCTGTTGCTAAAACACCCAATATTGATGAACTAGCCTCGGGTGGCATTCGGTTTGCCAGCGCCTTTACGACTGCCGGGGTTTGCGCACCGAGCAGAGCATCAATCATTACTGGTATGTACCAGCAAAGTATTGGTGCTCAGCACATGCGTTCGTATAACTTTGATAAGGCAAAATACGCTGCTGTTCCTGCAGAGGAAGTGAAAGCCTTTCCTGAGCATCTCCGTGCCGAGGGTTATTTCACTTTCAACACCAACAAATTGGATTATCAATTCAGTAAGGCCACGCCAAAAACTGGTCCCTTTACGATCTGGGATACTGAAGTTGTCGGCGATTTTGAATTTTCTGAACTGCCTGCTGATAAACCCTTTTTTGGTTACATCAATTTTTTAGGCTCCCATGAGAGTGGCCTATTTTCCAGGGGTGTTTTTCCTCAGAGCATGGCACACCTAACAGGCCAAATCATGCAGACTTATTTGCACTGGAATACGGCAGCAGTAATACAACCAGCCGACGTTAAAGTACCACCTTACTACCCAGACACTCCCCTCGTACGCAAAGACATTGCGCAACATTACAACAATATAATCACCATCGATCGAGAGCTTGGGGAACTAAGAAAGAGGCTAAGAGAAGCCGGGCTTGAAGAAAACACTATTATTATCTGGACCACTGATCATGGCGATGGGTTACCACGGGCTAAACGTTCTCTCTATGATTCAGGAATCAAAGTACCCCTTATAATTTACTGGCCAGAGCGTCTTAGACCAGATCACGTCTCGCCAGGCAGCCTCGATAATCGACTCGTTAGCCTGGTCGATCTTGGTCCCACTATATTGTCACTCGCAGGAATAAGCGTTCCAGCCAATATGCAGGGCTTGCCTTTTGAGGGGGTCGAGAAGGCTGTGCCGAGAGACTATGTATTTGCTGCCGGTGATCGGATGAATGAAGTTGCGGATTACCAGCGAGCAATCAGAGACAAACGGTACAAGTATATTCGCAGCTACAATCTTCAGGCGGGTGGTTACCACCTCGGTTATCGGGATCAACTCAATATCATGCAGGAATTGTGGCGAGCCTTGGACGCCGGCGAATTGAATGAGGTTCAAATGCAATGGTTCTCACCTCGTCCTGAGGAAATGCTGTTTGATACATGGAATGACCCTCACGAAATAAACAACCTGGCAGCAGACCCTGATTATGTTGCAACACTTGTGCGCATGCGTGAATCCCACTCACAATTCGGGAGCCGAGTGCCTGATCTCAGTGAGGAGCCAGAAACAGCTTTAGCCGAACGGTTCTGGCCAGGTGGCGTTCAACCTCAGACACCTCTACCTACATTGAGAATGGATGGAATGCAGCTGTTCATCAAGCCTGCAAACAGGAATGATTCGATTGGCTATCAAATTAATGGTCAACCGTGGCTTTTATACACAGAACCACTTACGTTGGACGAGGATGATGAGATTCAAGCAAAGGCCGTTCGCTATGGCTGGTCAGAAAGTGAATTGGTCAGTCGGAAATTCGATGCTTTTCACTAAATGGAGGTTTCATGCAAAAGTCTCGATTTGCTTCTCAGCAAATAAGTAAGCGGACTATCTTTATCGCAATGTCCATTTTTGCTTTATCAAGCGACTTGTTCGCATCTACTACTGATGATCTGTCTGACCGGGATTCTCTGACTGCTCTAGTGACAGATCCTCAAAAAGATAGTGAGAAAACTAAGCGCATTGCAATTTTGTCTTACAACATTCAACAATTAGGTTATCCGAACTGGGCTGGTAATCATTTTGAAAAGCAGCGCCTCGAAATGATTCCACAGACTCTCCTGGCCTTAGAAAAGCATCCGGGCGTACTCATATTTCAGGAGGTTTTCACGCCCGAGGCTTTTGATTTTTTAGTCAATGGATTATCTGAACACTATCCCCATCACACATTAGTAGCAGGAGAGAATTGCGAAGACCCAACCTGGGCTAGCGTCTCTGGTGACTGTCAGATTAATACCGTGAGAAGTAACAGTGGTGTTCTGATATTCAGCCAATGGCCGATTGAGGAACAACATGCCTATGTCTACCACGCGGTACGCATCAGCAAGTCATTTGATTTTATGGCTCTCAAAGGCGTGGTATATGCCAAGATTCGAGTAGGCGCCGAACAGCCATCGCACATACATGTGTTTGGTACACACCTGCAGGCCACCGCTAAAGATCATGATATTCGGATGCAGCAAGTTAGCGAGATGCGAAAATTCATTGATGGATTTGGAATATCGGCGGAAGAGCCAGTGATACTCGGTGGCGACTTCAATGTTAGCTCAACCCAGCAATCAAGGCTTGATGAATTGCTAGCTGGTGCCAATGTAGCGCTCGCCCTTGAATCAAAAGGCGTGGGTTCTAGCTCGGATGCTACTAACAGTTATCGTCAACTGCTTTCTGGACCTGACGCGAAACCACGACCTGACAAGACACTGGACTATGTACTTTATCGCACGGATCACCTTCAGCCACTGAATCAACCCAAGCTCCAAGTGATTAACCTGAAATCTTCCGCTCCGTGGACAGGCACAAGACTATTTAACCCTGATGTTGAACTCTTTGATTTATCAGATCATTATCCTGTTTCGATGGAATTTGAGTTCCCTTATCAATCGAGATAAAACGAATCAGATGTCGCATTGATACTTTCTACGGCGCCATCTGTGCTCGTAAAGTTTCCTGTGTGTCTAATTCTATACTGACCTGGTTGGCTGCCTTCCGCGCTTTGCCAAGATAGACGCGCAATCAAACCCTCTGACTCATCGTCTTGCACCCAGCGGATTTTTGTAGACCAATCGTAGTCGTTACCAATCTCTATCCATGATGTACCTTGCAATATCTCAAGGCCCATAAAGATCTGTTCACGATCGTAAGTGGCCGTTGGATTTCCAGAATAAAAGCTGGCGGTGATGACGTCGCCCTTCGCATATTTTTTCTTGTCGAGAGGAATCGCGATATCCTGAGTGATATTTTTTATTAGTCTCTCTGCAATTATATCCTCACTAGTATTCGCGCTGGCATCGTACAGTTGCTGCGTTGGGGATTTACCACGCCAATCGTCATAGACCTGAATCTGCTTGACCGCTGTCTTGTTTTTTAAAGCAGTGGCGAGTTCTGCGGCCACTTGTTGGTAGGCCGGTAAGGTCCAACGCCCATGCAATGTGTGGCCGGCTTCATACTGTTGGAGAAGATACTCTTCTGGAGTAGTCACGTAACCGGCATACCCATTTGAATAGCCAGCCAGCACAATGTGAGTGGCCCAATCTCCGAGGTGAGCCTGCACTGTGTCTCTGAGTCTACGCCCTGCCATGGTGGTAATTTCAGTTGGAAGCGCGAGGATGGCAACCTGCCCTATTCTTACAATGGTGATCGAGCGTATTTGCGATTGCTGCGGCGGATCACCAGCGCCTGTTACAAACAATATTGCCTTGGGTGATTGGCATTGCCTAACAGGTTCAGTCCACTTTGGTGCATCAAGCAAAATTCCGATTAAAAAATCCAAGAAAATATTTTGCTCGGTCATGCCTTCTTTAAACAGAAAATGTCCACCCCCATCTTCAGTGGACCCACCGGCAAAGGAATACCCGTAGGCTGAAGGACAGGTGCGTTGTTCGCCAGCGCCAGTGAACTCATCCTTCACTTCATATTGCGACATATCAATATAGATCTGACGACTGTCGAGCTCTCCCTTCAACAACTCAGAAGCATTTTCAAAGAGCTTGAGCGCAACATCGACTTGTCGCTGGCCGATTATTTTCGTGCTGTCGAAATCATCTTTACCAGGCCCAGTATTGTCTAAGTTCAGGTTGGGGGTCACGTCTCCCGCATTGGTCTGCGCAAAGGCTGCAACAAATTCACTATCATTTTGGTACGTGACACCCTTTTTTCTCTCGATATTCAGTGATGCGTAGCCTTTATGATCGCCCGATATCAGCCGATTAAAAAACGTCATCGACGTGGGATGAACGGCCAGCCAGTTGATCATGCCAATATCACCCGAGTCATCGACGAACTTCAGCAAGGTCATATCTTTGTCGATAGTGTCTGCGTAGCCAGCGCGCTCCGGTGCTGGATTCTGCTCGTACGCAATCAGTGAGCGGTTAACACCGGCGTTCTCTACCCGGCCTTTGTTGACATAGATATTCCCTGGCTGAAGATCCTCGTGAGCTTTGATGACAGCCTCGACGATACCTTCCACGATATTGTCGAAGTGTTCTGGGTAGAAACCACCATCAAGACCATTTTTAGAGCGAGAGTGCCAATAACCACTCGGCGTTGAGTGAGTGTGTGTAGCGCTCAAAATAACATTGTCGAGTCGATAGGTTTCGCCAAATTTTTGTTTCAGGCGATCTAGAACCTCCAAAGTAATGTGATGCTCAATGCTGCCGATATCGACACTAACGAAAGCAATACGTTTGACCTGATCACTATCGGCTATAATAAAAGCTCGTGCGCTCTGTCGAATATGAAGCCCTTCTGATATTTGATCTTCCCTGCCGAAGCCCCATAGTTGAATACCAAACGCTGGGCCTGTGACGTCAGCCATACCGCGTCCAATGACGAACTCGTAGGGCTCTTCACTATAGGCATTTAGGGAGGTAGTCAGTGTAATAATCAATAGTGCTAATGCGATTTTCATTATGGGGCTCTTTCTTGAAGCTTCCATGCGCCAGACTGGTCTGTAGCATTGAACCTTAGGTTGAACGCAGAGTTGAGCGCAGAGTTGAATTCTAGGTTGAGTTTCGGACCGCGGCAACCGCTCCATCCATAACCCGGCACTAGTGAAACCGGGACAACCTGCAAAAATGCACACCAACAATCAGAACGGCTTTTCTCTCAACGCTGGGGTTGCCTGCCAACCACACCAACGTGACCGCCTCGAGCGCTTATGCAGGTATGTCACCCGCCCCGTCATCTTCCTTGACCGCCTGACCTGGCGTACCGATGGTCAGGCGCAGTATCAACTCAAACATCCGTTTCGCGGGGGCCGCTTTCGGACGGTACGACCCACATACTGTTCTCACCGCTCGAATTCATTGGCAAGCTAGCCGCGCTGATGCCAAAACCCAGGCACAACCTGATTCGCTATCATGGTGTACTGGCGTCCAATACCAAACTCAGCTCATACGTCGTGCCTGCAACAAAAAAGCCGACTGCACCCCTGACATGCGCACAACGGTTAACCGAGCGAAACTGATCGTGTTCTGGAGGACTTGGATTACTGCCGTGACACCAACAGTTGAGCCAGTGTCCGGCTAAAACGGACTACTTGCTACTGGGTATCGGCGGGCAACCGAAATGCAATAATGTGGCCTCCCTGACTATCGCCTTCGGCACCACCACCTGGAGTCTGATAATTATCAGGAACGGTCATGATGACAGTCTGGCGTTTTGAAATCGGGCTAAGATACGTCATCGGAGCAGCCTGACCTGCCACAGGAAGCTCGAATTGCCATAATTCCTCACCGGTCAACGTGTCGATAGCACGGAGAAATCCATCCATGGACCCACCCAGGAATATCAACCCGCCTGCAGTCGTAATGGTACCTGCAGTTAGTGGCATACCAATCACCAGGGGTACTCTACCCAATTGGCCAATTGGCCGTTGCCACAACAAATCCTGATTTTGCAGGTCCATAGCGACAAGAATGCCAAACGGCGGCGAGTTGCATGGTATGAAAAGCGGCGACATATAGCTTTGAATCTGGACGCCATAGGGGGTGCCGGTCTGTGCTTCGCCTGTGCCTTCCACAAACTCGCTCCGTGGCACCAGCCGTGTTTTGCCGGCGAGCACCATCAGATTGCCCACCATAATATGGCGCTCTTCATCCACCGAAACACCGCCCCAGTTATAGCCCCCTGAATTGCCTGGGAAATGCATTGTCGGGCTGGTAGATGGCGGCGTGTACATACCTTCATACCGCAGTTTAAGAAAATCCATACGACACCAAAGATGGTCAAAAGGCGTGATACCCCAAATGTCTGTTTCATCGAGCGGCGCTCCCAACACGTTAGGCATAGACGAATACGGTTGTGTCGCCGCAGTCCAATCATCGGGCACTCCGCCTTGAGGCACAGGTCGCTCTTCAACCGGAGCAATGGGTTCCCCTGTTAATCTGTTTAACAGAAAAACCTCACCTTGTTTGGTCACCTGCACAACCGCTGGAACCAAGGCGCCATTTTCATCCGGCACGTCGATCAGAACGGGTTGAGCGGGTACATCATAGTCCCAGATGTCGTGATGTACCGTCTGGAATGACCAGATGAGTTCACCTGTTTCGCCGTTCAAGGCAACGACAGAACTGGCAAACTCTTCAGAAGCTTCATGGCGCAGCGCACCGTAAAAATCTGGTGTTTCGTTACCCGTGGGCGCAAATACCATACCCCGTTCTTCGTCCACGCTGAAAAGGCTCCAGACGTTGGGTGTACCCCGGGTGTAGATTTCTCCATCGGTTGGTTCACTGTGATCATCTGGCCTACCCATATCCCATGCCCAGGCAAATTCACCAGTGATCGCATCAAATGCACGGATGACACCTGATGGCTCTTTGATCTCGATATTGTCCATAACCCAGCCGCCGAGCACCGCATTGCCACGAACGATGGCGGGTGCTGAGGTCACAAAATAAAAAAGCTCTTTGACCTCGCCCATGTCTTTCTTGAGATCAATCTCTCCGGACTCACCGAAGGACGTGCAGCGCCTGCCAGTATCAGCATCCACTGCAATCAATCTAGCGTCTGTGGTGCCCATCAGAATTCTACGAGGACATTCACCATTATATTCAGGCGGCGCCTCATGATAGGTAACACCTCGACAGGTTGTCGTGAAATATGTCAGAGGCGATATTATTTCATTTTTGATTTCGGCATCGAAGCGCCATAACTCATCGCCTGTTTCTGCATCGAGTGCGAGGATGACGTTGCCGCCGCCGCAGGCATAAAGTTTGTCATCCACCTGTATCGGCGTGTTCTTAAACGTATGGCCGACACCGGTACGAACATGCCAGGCAACTTCAAGGCTGTCGATGTTGGTGGTGTTGATTTCGCTCAGGGGGGAATATTTTGTGCCTTTACGGGTGTTGCCGTAGGCAACCCAGTCCGTTGCTGTATGGGCATTATTTGATGATTGTCGATCACGGGACGTAAAAGTCTCAGCACTGACAACTAGACCCTCTACGAAACTGTTGTAAGAAAACCCGGTCAGTACAATAGATGTCAGTAAACTCGTGCCCAGCAACGCGACAGGTAGCTTTAATTCTGGTCTATTCGAGATTGAAAAAGCTTGAGTTAATAGCAGTATCAGTCCCAACAGGCTGACGAAATAAATTCGGATGCTGAGTGACCAGAAGTCAACCCCCGCCTCCCACGTTGCCCAAAGCAGCGTGTAGAAAATGACGATCGCAAGCAGCGTTGTGGCTATGGCCCAGCCGCGAAAAAGCAGTACGCTGCTGGCCAATAGCAGGACGCCGGCGATCAGATAGTAGAAGGTACCGCCAAGCGCGATTAGATAAACGCCTGGCACGAGAAACGTCAGCCCAATGAAACCAAGAAACACAGAGTAGATTTTGCTGAACATCGAGAAGTAACCTGCCCTCCATCGGAAAAACTATCAGAATCCTAGCGTAGTTTTCCAGAAATTCCTAATCTGGAGCTTCTGTTCCCACTTCAAGTGAGGAAATTTTATTTTACAACATGGCTTTAGAGGGGATTAATTGCGCCCGGGTTGATCAACCCAGTAAATCTGGTGACAGGACAGACACACATTGTACATCTCACCACCAGCTTCGAATAATGCAGCGGCGCCTTTTGACTCCGCTGCAGGCTCAAGAACTACGCTCATTGTGTGTTTGACATCACCAACGGGTTTGTAGGGTGGCTGGAAATATACCGACTTTTTGCAACCTACAAGACCAAATACCAATAGAGCGAAAAAGAATCTCATTTCTAGTTCTCTTTCGGGTCTCGGCCGTCCTGCTGCACACCAGTTCCGGAAGAACGCATAAATATCTTGCTGCCGTCTGTGAACGTGATATCGCGACCATTGACTGGTAGTCGTCAACAACAATTTCTATGCCGGGCGGTAGAGACCATTTATTTAGGCCGCGACGCAGGAGCGTATTTGGCGTTCCGCCTTTAACCATCCAACTTGTCGTGGAATCGTCCTCATTGCTTACTTCCAGATGAATCCAGGCATGTGGGTTCACCCATCCAACCTTGACCACCGGGCCACGCAAAATGATGGGCCTGTTAGGGTCGAATTCAGCGCCAGAGGCGCGATGCGCGCTGGTATTAGCGGAAGGTAATGACAACAGTGTGGCAATTACTGCGAATCTGCAGAGACTGATGACAGTAGGTTTTCTGCTGGTGGGTGTCAGCTCACCGGATTCTTCCTCACATGAAAGCAATCGCATGATGGTCGCCGCATGAAGCTCACGTCAACAGCGCTGATGAGCCGCACGGCCGCATCCCTCGCAGTCGCACTGGCGATATTATTCATCTTTATCAAGCCCGCAGAATTTGATTTTGACCCACTGGGAAGCAGGGCTTTACTGGGTATCAAAGGTCTCTCCACGATCGACGAGGTGCGCTCGGTCGATGTCAGCGATATGACCCATGCATCCATTTTTCATCTTGCACCTTTCGAGTCGATCGAAGTCAAGTACAGGCCGAGCAAGGGAGCTTCTAATGGGGTTGCTGAGTCGTGCTGGCAACTACATCGACGCTTTTGATGGTTTGCATGGGTGGTTTTTTGAAAACCGCGGCAGTCAAAATCTTACAGTTGCCACGTGTTGCCCACAGACTGTGGGATTTGATCGCGAACGAATAGGCCTTTGGCGTATTGATCGGCGGGGCAGGATTGCACCTGAGCCTAGCCAGCATCACTTGTGTGGCCGCAATACAAGGTGAGCGCATCATCGCTACCGTCTTTATGTCGGTGATCATGTTTGAGTGAAATGCCCGCGAAGTCGCTAGCCGGAGCATTGTCGCCAGCAACCTTGCCGGGATAGGCTTTACCGCAATACGCTCGGATGGTGTCGAAAAATTCAGCCTGCTCTGATGCCGACACTAAAGGGGCTTGTGCCCATAAGGCTGAAGTCAGTGTGATGACGACGGTACTAACTAATAGAATAAGGGGTCGCATTATCACTCCAGAATTCCTAATTCGAAAACCACTCGACTAACCCAGGATTAACCTGAGCGTGTTGTTGGTAATTCAAGCCGTGTTCGCCACCGGCAATAATTTGAACGATCGCATCGGGCAACAACTTCTGTAGCTTCGCTGCACTAGACACTAGCACGATGGTATCTGCATCACCGAATATTGCCATTACCGGCACGCCGGTATCATTTAGGGCCTCGAATGTCGCCTCTCGGCCACTCATTGGCATGTACCGCAAGGATGATAACAAAGCGTCAAAATAGCCGCGATAATTTGCCTGCTCAGTCACATCCCCTAACAGCCGATCTGCCGATGCACTCTTATCTTCGGCATATTGGTTGTCGCCGAGTAACAGGCCGCGGCCAAAGACGCGAAAGATAAAATCGCCTATCAAAGGGCTTCTTATCAAATTGAATAGGTTGCTATCGGTGCTTGGTAGGTCAAGTCCTGCTGGTACTAACAAAAACAATCTGCTAACACGCTCGAGATGGCGTGCGACAAACTCGGCAGTGATCGGTCCACCCATAGACAGGCCGACGAGTCCTGCTGGCGCGGCATCATCGAGCTTGGCGAGCTTGAAGTCGGCGCTGACATACCGGCCAAAAGCTGCGCACAGCACTAGCACGGGCAATATCAGTATCCATCTCAATATACTCATAATATCGATTCACCAACATCGATAATAGCATGCGTCACTGAGTGTTTTCAGGCAAGTGGCGCACTGCCAAATGGCCTTGGCGACAAATAGTGCTCTGGCGATGTTAGCAAGTGTCATCGAACGTTAATAATCATTTCCGCTATCGTTGCGGTGATCGAGCGCCCGCGATGAACGTTGCCGAAGTTAAATGGACTACTTTGGCCAGGTGGCACAATCAGGTTCATTTTTCCTATTCTCATAACCCACTAGTAATGCCAACGATAAGATAATCGCGATATTCATGGCGCGATTATTCATCAGACGCGCTCATCTGTTCATCTAGCCGTGGTAATTTTGTCTGGCGATTTCAGCTGCCAACAATTTTCGATCAAGCGAACGATGACCATCCGCTCTTTGTCCCAGATCTAGATAGTCTTCAACAACATAAATGTGAGGCTCATGAATCCCGGGTTCATGCCGCATCGATGGGCAGCGAAAACTTTGAGCATTCAACCAAGCTTGAAACTTTGCCTGTCGCTGCAAGTCATCAACGTCAGAACCCGGTAAAATATTTTTAACAAACATCGGCGACCACTGTGATCAAGCCCATTATATTTGAGTCCAAAGACGGCACCCACGCTCATTTCAAAAGAAAACATTCTGGCTGGTTCCAGCCGAGACTGACGGCCACCAAACTGGCCATAATCGATTCAACCTGCGCAGCAGAGTCAGTACCCAGGACCGACCGCACTAGATTTCTCTGAAACGGCTCAGCTAATCCGTTATGAATAACATCAGAGGTACACGGCATCACTAGTTCCAGTGGGGTGCGGCAAATACAAGCAGATCGGCGATACGAATCAAGTAGCTTATTGTGCGTTGAGTCAGTGTCATTTCTAGCTTCGAGCGGAGTCAGAGTAGAAATGTCCCAGCCTCAAACAGGAATAGGACCTTTCACAATAACCCTATGCATAAGGCGCCGCTTACCCTGGTAGTCGTTAAGAGCGTTATGAAACAGGCGCCTGTTATCCCATAGGGTCATCGAGCCATTGCGCCACTTAAAGCGGGTCACATATTTTTGTTGGGTGAAATGGTCTTTCAGAAACCGAAAGATCGGCAGACTCTCTTCTCGGCTCCAACCTTTGATGCGATGGGCGTGGAATAAACCGCAATAAATACTCTGTGCACCGGTTTCGTCATGAGTACGGATTAGCGGGTGCTCAACTTCACCCTCGGCAAAGGCATCATTGTTGGTGTTGTTAGTGGCGATAGCGCCGATAGCCTCGTTAGCACCGTAGGCGCCGCCCAGATTTTGTTTGGCGGCAACACTGGCGTAATCACCACCGGCGCCATGGACCAGTTTCGGCGAGTAAATACCCTTTTGTGCCAACAAAAAGCCCTTCATCCCCTCGCTTAGATCAGCGAACGCGGCGACACCATCGGCAAACTCAGTATCACCACCCTCGTCTGGCACTTCTAACGCGTACAGCAACGTCGCCTTGGGTGGTCGCGTAAGATAGGAGGTATCCGTATGCCACCCGCCGCCAAAATTGAGTTTTGCACCAGATTCTTTAAGGATCGGAATGACATTCGGATGTCCTTCAACAGCGGACATGAACGGATACACATCGAGTTCACCCAGATGAGCAGCAAACGCTGTTTGATCGGCGGGCGATAGATCCTGGTCGCGAAAAAACAACACACCATGGGCAAGCCAGGCATGGTGAATATCAGCAATAGTCTGACCTGTTAATGGCTTAGATAAATCTACACCAGAAATTTCCGCACCAATCGGTCCTACACTGCTATCCACTTGAATCGTTTCGTAGCCGGTTTCGTGGCGCATGACATTACCTCGCGGATATAGAATACTCAGAAAAAGTACCACAGCCCATCAGTCGAGTCACAAAATATGGATGAGAAAACGGTTGTCGTGTTTGACGGCGATGACGCCTCACCGGAGGTCATGATTCCCGCCGTGAAGCTGCTTGAAGAGCTTGGCTTACCGATACGGTTTGAACACCCGCTGCTCGGCAAGGCGGCCATTGATGCCACGGGAGAGGCCTTCCCGGCCACGACCAAAGACGCCATCGACGCAGCAGATACGACATTTTTCGGTTCCACCAGCGGCAACAGCACCGCCGCTCTATTCTATCTACGCTGGGGTAAGCAAACCTTTGCCAATGTCAGACCAGCCGAGTGGCTGCCAGGCTACCAGTCCCCCCTTAAGCACCCAGAACATCTGGATTTTGTCATTGTGCGTGAGAATCTCGAAGATCTGTATCTGGGGCTCGAGGGCGATATTGAAGATATCGCGGGCCTGAATCTTTACTCTCGTCATGCTCGCCGGTCACTTTCAGATCTGGGGCCAGGTAAGTACGCCATCAAAGCGATCACAGAATATGGGGCAGAGCGCGTCATCCGATTCGCCTTCGAGTTAGCGCGCAAACGCAATAAAAAGAAAAAACTCACGGTCACCTGCAAATACAACATGCTCAGCGTCGCAGATGGATTATTCCGCGATACCGCGATCAAGATGGCTGAGGAATATCCGGATATAGAACTCAGCACTTACATCATCGATGATTTTCTGTGTCGCATGATCAGTCATCCAGAACATTTAGATGTGGTCGTCATGCCAAACCTATATGGCGACATATTGTCGGATGGCGCCGCTGGACTCATCGGCGGACTCGGCCTCGCCCCCTCTGGCTGCTACGGCGAGGACTACGCCTACTTTGAATCTGCCCATGGTACCGCACCGGATATTGCAGGTCTGCACGTGATTAATCCCACCGCCACATTACTCTCTGCTGCCATGATGTTGGAATATTTGAATTTTGAGCACGCCGCCACAACGCTTCGACAAGCGATTCGTCAAGTCTACGCCGCGGGCAATGTCATCACCCCGGACCAGGGTGGTAGTGGTAAAACCTATGAGTTTTGTGATGCTGTGCGGGAGACAATGACACTATGATAGATCTTAAAATGGACCCCAACACCTATGACTGGTCGCGCTTTTCTGCCACCTTTTATTACAATGCGCACATTACCCGCGTGTTTCGGCTGTGGACCGAAGCAGAAGGCCTTGAGTCATTTTTTATCGAACGTTGTATTTACACCAACAGCCGCGGCGAGGCGCGCAATAACAGCGAGCGACCGGAAGTAGGTGATCGTTACAGCTGGCAGTTTCGGCACGACTTTAATCTCGATGGAGAGGTCACTGCATTCGAAGAAAAAAAACAATTTTCATTCACCTTTGGCCAGATGCATGTGGATGTCTATTTCCGTGTTCTCGACAACCAAACAGAGGTGCAGTTGGTTCAAACCATGATACCTGAAACACCAGAAGGCCAAGTATTGGGGCATCTCAACTGTCGATCCTGCTGGACCTTCTTTCTGACTAACTTAAGCGCCGTTTTGGATTTTGGCAAAGATTTGAGAGATGAAAATCCAGACCTTGTAGCTTCAATGGCAGTCGGCTTCATCCCGATGACTCAGCGCGGCTAACCTGGACGCTAATCTAAAGGCTGATCTAGACATCACTCTAGACAGAACTCTAGACAGTCAGACAGGTGCTGATCTGGGTAGCCGGGGCTTACGCGCCGCTGGCAAAGATTCAATTAGCTCAGCTTTAAGGGCGGCCCGCTTGGCTTGATAGGCTGGGTCAGACCACAAGTTGACTCGCTGCTGGGGGTCGTTGGTCATATCGTAAAGTTCCCCTTCAGTGCCGTCATACATAAAACTGGCTTCATAGGCAGTGCACAACCAACCGTCCTCGTGATACAGGCTTTTTAGATGCATATCCGCGTGGCCGTGCTCTGAATCCCACTCGGTTAACACCGTCGACCTGCTCTGGTCGATAGCCTGCGCATCGCTGGTGGGTAACACCTTGCCTTCACAGTATTCCGGCTCAGTAATCCCAGCAATCGCACAGAAGGTGCTGGCAAGATCCAAATGGCCAACAGGTTTAGTGACTTCCGCTGCAGGAACGCCCTCATTCGCCGCAGGCTGCCAGATAAACGGCAAGCGCATCAATGCGTCAACATGATAAGGACCTTTGAACAACAAGCCGAAATCACCCTGCAACTCACCATGATCGGTGGTAAAAAATATATCGGTGTTATCAAAAGTACCCTGCGCCCGCAGCGAATCAAACACGCGACCGCAAGCTTCATCAATCAGTTCATTCTCAATATGGGTATAGGCATTAATCTCACGCACCTGATCTGCCGTCATGGCGGCTGGCACAAACTCTCTTGGCGACTCCAAATTAGTCCACATTGAACCTTCGTAGTAGCCTTGCCAGTGATTCGGTTTACTGGCGAGTAAAGCCAACCGTTGCTCGTGGGTGGTTTCGTACAGTTCGGGCAGCGGCACATCGCGCCAATTGACCCGATGCAACTCTGACTGAGGAATGTCCCAGGGATGATGGGGGTCCGGAAAACTCATCCAGCAGAACCAGGGCGTATCAGCATCTCGATCACTCAACCAGTCCAGGGTGCGATCAGCCACCCACTCGGTGTGATACAAATCTCGTGGCACATTCATTGGCCAGATCTGAACGGCGCCAGTTTCACCCTTACTGGCAGTGTTTTGACCCTTGTCCGTCACCATCGGATAGAACTGTGATTTAGCGCCTGCATGCTGATTCATATGCACATCATAGTGGCTGTGCCCCTCGAAAAAGTGGTTGGCTAATTCCATATGACCAAACCCTCGATGTGGGCCGGCATTCGCCTCCGCGGCCATTCGGTTCTCAAAGAACTTTTCAGGGTCTCCCAGCCAGGGTTCAAAATGCGCCTTGCCGAGCAATGCCGTGTCATAACCATGTGATTTCAGATGATGGGCCACGGTTGGGGTTGCTTCGGGCAGAGAAACACCATTCATCCAGACACCGTGGCTAGCCACATGCTGCCCGGTCATGATGGTCGCCCTGGCTGGCATACAGACCACATTCTGGTTGTGGGCACGACGATAGTTGATGCCACGCGCCGCTAAACCATCGATGTAGGGCGTTCTTGCAACCTGACCACCATTACAACCCAACGCGTCGTAGCGCATCTGATCGGTCGTAATCAGTAATATATTGCGCTTCATGCTGCTCCCCTCTGACTGTTTCTGCATACAAGGCAGACAGTATACAAATTCATATCCGGTCTGATTTTTTCCAAATCCTTTTTTTTCCAAAAAAAAAGGGTGGCTAAAAGCCACCCTTTCTATCATCCGCTATCTTTCGATAGGAATTTTTCGGTTCAAACCTTACAGCTTGAATTCAAGACCGACACGAACTTCCCAGAGAGATTGATTCTCTTGTAGGTCAGTAGCGTCGCGGGCAGAGAAGCTATCAAACAGGTACTGCCCAGTCGTGCTATCGATGCGTGCATCAACAACATCTAACGAGAAGAACTGTGCGTCATTTGCCTGACCCCAGTCATCATTGAGGAAGTTTGTCAGGTTGTAGATTTTAAGGAATGCTTTACCGGTCACACCGTCAACAAAAGTCGGTAGCTCTTGGTCGAAACGGAAATCCAATCGGTAGCTCCACTTTGCATTGTAATCGTTGCGTTTAGTAAAGCCTGTACCCAGATCTTCTTCATCAGCAAACGCAAAGAATGCTGTTTGATCGAACCCAGGTGCAAAGACGACATTAGGATCGCTAGGACCTGTTGGTACGTAGAGTAGCTGACGACGGCTACGACCATCTTCCAGATCATCATTGATGTCAAACACGTAAGATACGCCCTGACCTTCGCTCGCAAAGCCATAAAGCGTTGCACGCGATGTCAGACCATCAAAGAAGTCCTTAGCATAGGTAGCTCGGAGCGTAAAACGATGTGGAACCACATAGTTAGACGTCGCGAGACCTGGGTCGTTAATGTCTGTCGTTGCACCGTTAGTGAAGTTAGAGAATGCAACAGAGCTGGTCATAGGGCTGACATCTTCTGCTGACGTAAACGCGTAACCAACCATCAGCTCAAGACCAAAATCAAAGTCCTTTTGAAAGGAAGTCGAGAATGAATGTGCGGCACCATCATCTTTAGCGTTTGTCAGCATAAAGTTGCCGAAACCATTGGTCGCCTCGTAGATTGGCTGACCAAGAATAGTCGTCCCTGTGACTGTCTGGGAGACGTCAACATAGATCGCAGCATCACGTTGCTTCGAGTAGAGGTAGTCCACATCCATCTGAACATCACCCCATGGCATATCATAAGTCGCACCAAGGGCAACTTTGAGTTCTGCTGGCTGGTCAAAGTCTGGGTCTAGAAGAACAACACGGCTCGTTGAAGCGTTAGCCGCGGAAGTGCCGGCAACCTGATCAAACAAAGACTGAGGTGTAGCACGACCAGGACCAGTAGTCCCAGCTAGTGGAATAGAACCGTCGAGTACCGACAGCGCGCTATTAAAGTTATTCAGACGAAGTTGTACATTGGTAATACCGTCATTGCTGTAGGAATTAGAAATCCACACAAACGGGTTACCACCAGAATAAACGCCCAAACCACCACGAACACTCAAATCAGAACGTGCTTCCCAGGTAAATCCAAGCCGAGGCATCAGGATATCGATACCATCGATAGAGTCGTCATTCCGCAGACCATTATTCGCTGTAGTGAAAGCCTGGTTAAATACAGGGGTATCATCAGTTTCAAATCTGTCGTAACGCAACCCATAGACCACTGTTAAGTCATACTCGTCAAACAACCATTCGTCCTGGAGGAATAAACTGTGTTGAGTAGTTTCATAAGCTGCTGCTGCGTCACTGGCGTTGTTTGTACCACCGCCACTGCCGTAGTAGATGCGCGAAGGTCGACCAAGTTCATACTTGTCGATACCCGATAGCTCACAAGCCGCATCATCAAAACGGCCTTGAGCCGTCAAACCACCACAAATTGCCGGGTTGTCATCAGAGTCATCAAAGAAGTCGTACTCGCCACCGCGTGAGTGCTGGACGAATAGGTTGAACACATCAACTGTTTCCTGCTCGTATCCAGCAGTAATCACGTGATCACCAAAAAGATAGTTAGCTGTTAAGCGTAAGTAGTCCGTCTCATAATTCAATGCGTTAGCTTGACGAGAGTCATCAGCACCCAAATAAACCGTGTTACCACCTATGCTGATCTGGAAATCACCGAAGTCGCCGGGGCCCTTAGTAACCTGAGAATCGTTGTTTTGACTGTTGCTCCAATAAACTTGCGTACTCAAGGCATCGGTCCACTGTGAATCCAACTTCAACGAATAAGTTTCTGACTCAGCACCTTTAACATAGTAGTGATTCGCAAATTCAAACTCGTTGGAATCGCTGTCAGAAGCGCGATCTTCAAAGCCATCGAAATAGTTATAGATCATGGCCACGCTATGGTCGTCATTAATTGACCAGTCGACACGTACCATGTACTTCTCGTTTTCTTGGATGCCATCAGGCGCACTATTGCCCGTGTCGTAGTTGTAGACATTTTGAGCGATGTTGTTAATGCGATCAAAGTCCGTCTGGCTCAACCATGGACGTTCAATGCCATTGCCGGAACCAGCAAAACCTTGACCAACAAATTCAGGCTCGTCAGCTTTCTCATAAGCAGCAAAGATAAACAGTTTGTCTTGAATGAGAGGTCCGCCAACAGTGAAGCCCCATTTGTCTTCTGTGTAGTCAGGAGGTGTGATGTCTGGCTGACCATCGATCGTCTCGCCGCGATAATCATTAGAGGTGTATTCGTAGAAGACGTTGCCTTTCCACTCGTTAGAGCCGCTCTTACTAACCGCGTTGATGTTGCACGCCGAAAAACCACCATAGGTCACATCAAACGGTGCAAGCTCGACAGAAACCTGTTCGATTGCATCAAAAGGAAAAGGCTGCCCAGTGGCAGTTGCATAACCATTGTTATTCAAGCCGAATCGGTCGTTATAGCTCACGCCATCCAATGTCACGCTGTTGAAACGTGGGTGTTTACCTGCACAGTTGATTGACTGACCGTCTTGGTCAAGGTTAATGCGAGGGTCAATTGTGTAAACTTCAATGATGTCTCGATTCAGCGCGACGGCTGTTTCAAGATCATAGTTTGAGAAGGTTGCTGAAGGGCCGGCCGCCACGTCAGCAAATCCTGAAGCAGAACCGTAGGCGATGACCTCTTCCATATCGGCAATTGCCGTATCGATGGTGAGGCTGTAGATGTCACCTAACGCGATAGAAGGCACAGTGATTTCCTGGCCAGTGCTGGTCGTAATCGTATAAGGGCCACCTACGGGCAAACGTGCCGCATAGAAGTTACCTTGATCGTTGGTGGTGTACTGACGTGACGAACCATTTCGCTCGTCGCGGACAGTGACGGTCGCATTGGCGACAACTACGCCATTGTCGACCAACTTACCGCGAATCGCACTGGTTGTACTTGCGGCCTGAAGCCCTAAGGGCGCCAGAAAAGCAAACATCAACACGAACCTGCACAGGTTTTTCAACCCGCTAGAAGGAATCTTCATATCCTCTCCCATAATGAGTAAATAATTGGTGTTTTTGAGTTTCGTCGGCTGATCGGTGGTTCGTAATTCATTGTCATTATTAGTGTCGACTGCCCAGATCTAATTAAACGAATGGTACCGGCGTGTTGCAGTGCACATTGTAATCGTTATAAATGAAGATTGCGTTAACGAAACACAGAAAAGTTCACTTTTTTTCAAGTATTCCTTCAGCATCTTTATCTAGGGTCTTAGCCAAGGTCTTAGTCAAGGTCTTAGCAACGACTCTTAGTCAAGTGGGACAGGACCTGTAGACAAATGCTTGACCCAAAGGACAGTGCCCCCAGCAACCGCGATGGGGATCAAAAACAGGTTCAAAACTGGAATTGCCAGGACAATGTAGACGATCAAGCCGAACAGCAACGACTGCAATTTCGCCCGCCCTAGCCTGCCTCGTAATTTCGGAAAACTGAGCTGATTGTTGTCGGCTCCATAGTCCGCATACTGGACTGCCATCATCCAGGCGCCGAATAGGACCCAGGCGATGGGTGCCACGCCATTGAGCACAGGTATTACAGACAACAGCAACAAGCCTAAGAGCCGGGGTAAAAGATACAGTAATTTACTGAACTCACGAGCAACCGAGCGACCGAGAATGAGCAGGACAGTCGGCGATTCACGGACGAGACCTGGTATCAACTGTTCTTCGACCTTTTCCGCCAAAATGGCGTTAAACGGCGAGGCGATAATATTGGCGATGATCGTGAACAGGTAGATCCCCACAGCGAAAATGATCAAAGCTGCCAGAAAGCCAATGATGCTGGCAAAAAATGCCAACCAATCTGGTAGCCAACCCGTGATGGCGGCCATCATCGCGTCATATTGGCCAATCCCATAGAACATCACGCCACTCAGCACCACAATGTTGATCGCCAGTGGAATTAGCACGTAGCGTCGTATGCCTGGCTGTCGCACCAGACGAAACCCTTCAAAGAAACATTCAATACCATTCATGCTTTAATTGTACCTTGTTGCGCAAACAGTTCTAACCATCGGCACTACCAATCTGTCCAATATTCAGTTTTAAAAAGGGAAAAGTATGAACGAATTTAAGGGCAAGGTTGCAGTCGTTACCGGCGCGGCCAGTGGCATTGGCTTCGCGTTAGCTGAAAAATGTCTGGCGGAAGGCATGCATGTGGTAATGGCAGATATCGAACAAGCGGCCTTGGAGACTGCTGCCGAGAAACTTTCTGCGGCGGGTAATAATACCATCCTGCCGGTCAAAACCGACGTCAGCATTGCGGCCGAAATCGAAAAACTCAAAGACAAGACCGTCGAAGAATTTGGCGCTGTGCACCTTTTGTTCAACAATGCCGGAGTCGGTGGTGGCGGTAACAGCTGGACAGCCACTAAGGAGGATTGGGACTGGGTACTCGGTGTAAACCTGTGGAGCATCATTTACGGGGTTCAGACGTTTGTGCCACAAATGATCGCCCAGGATACGGAATGCCACGTGGTCAATACGGCTTCTGTAGCCGGTCTATTGGGTGGTAGTACCAATGCCTGTTACTCCGTCACCAAACATGGTGTTGTCGCATTTACTGAAAACTTCTTCGCCGACCTACGAAACGAAGACACAAAAATTGGCACTTCAGTGCTCTGCCCAGGATTCGTCAATACCAATATTTTCGACTCTGGCCGCAACCGTCCGGAGCGGCTGGCGAACCAAACACCCGATGCGACGCCCGCGCCCGAGGCTCAGGCGCGGATAGACATGTTTAAGAAGATTCTCGAAAACGGTGTGCAGCCATCACAAATCGCCGACATTGTCTTTAAAGGTATTCGCAACAACCAGCTGTATATCCTGACCCATGACCAGTTTGGGCCATTGATTGAACAGCGGGCGCACAACATTATCCAAGGCATTAACCCTACAGAAGTAATTTTGCCTGGCAGCCGATAACTCAACTCGGCAAGGATCGCGAGTATATGAAACAAGTTGTCGTTAAAAACCTTTGCAAACAATTTCAGGTTGCCGGACGGCAGCCTGGCTTTGTCGGTTCACTAACAGGCTTATTCCACCGCCGCTATCGAGATATCCAGGCACTGGACGGGCGTACACTCGAGATTGCCTTCGACCCTGAGGTCATCACCTTTGCCGCACTAACTAGCTGACATTGTGAGCCGCTACGAGATACTAGACCTGCTGGTTGAAAACCCGCCCATCGAAAATCGCATCTCAGAAATCTATGCGAGCAATAATATTGTCGCCCAATCCTGACACCGGTTCACTCTGGCGGGCTTAACTGTCTGTCATTGCGGCACGCTACCGAACCTTGCTGCAATATCGCGCGGCGGCATTCCCCTGGAACGTGGATGGCGAGATCGCTCAGATGATTCGATCAGGCTCCGTCGCCTAGGAACTCACCCGCCCACTCAACCTGTACTGGTTCTGGTTTGCCCGGACCATCGCGCTGGTGCTATCCGGCAATATTCTACCCTTGGCGCTGTTTCCCGATTGGATGCAATACCGCATGTAATTTCTCGTGGCAGCGGGTGGCTCGCTTGTCTCAACCATCGTTGAAGTCACGGCCATTTGGGCCTTGTTTGATCGATTGCTCGTGAGACCTAGATCGATCGTACTGCAACTAGTCGGCCACGAACTCGCGCTTCGAAGAGTCGGTCGACTCGCTCAAGGCATGGCTGTTTTCGCCTGGGGTGCTAGCCAGGTACAAATCGATTGGAGCCTATTCACCCTGGCTTTTCTGATTTTCACGATTCTAAGTGGAGTCGCTTTCTTCACGGCACTGCTGATATTGCAAGCAACACTCACTATCTGGACCGTGGAATCACTCGAAATTATGGATACGGTGACCTATGGCGGCGTACAGATGGCGCAATATCCGATGGACATTTACAGCGCCTGGTTTCGGCGCATCTTTACCTATCTGATTCCACTGTCCTGTATTTCCTACTTTCTGGTCCTGCTGATCATGGGGAAGGCAGGCCTTTTGGGAACGCCGGTGATTTTTCAGGCTGCAGCACCACTACTCGGTTTCGTCTTCCTTGCGGCCATCCTCATCTCATTTCGCTTCGGGATTCGCCGTTACACATCAGCCGGCAGTTGACTTCACGTCTCTGCTAGATCAGATTGCAGAAAAATTTATCGACATGAGGTTACGCAATGTTTTTAGCCATGAACCGGTTTCAAATTGCCAAAGGTTTCGAAGCAGGGTTTGAGAAGATCTGGCGTGAACGAGACACCTATCTATCCGAAGTGCCAGGTTTTGAGACTTTTGCGCTGATGAAAGGTCCAGAAGCCGACGACCATGTGCTATACGCCTCCCATACAGTTTGGGCGAGTAAAGACGACTTCGATAACTGGACTCAGTCCGAGCACTTTCGTCTCGCCCATGCCCAAGCATCTGCACCCAAGGGAACCTATCTAGGCCACCCAAACCTGGAAACGTTTGAGCAGATACTTTGACATGATCTTGATTGTTTCGTTGACGGACCTGTTGAAAGGACTCGTTGACTAGGCTCGTATACTAAGTACGTTGATCAGCGCCGAGACAGAAAGTAATCAGAGATCGGTAACGAGCGAATCCGCCGCCCAGTCAATTTAAAAAGCGCATTGACCACTGCCGGCGCTACTGCCGGAACACCCGGCTCACCCAGGCCTCCCCACTTGTCGCTGGTGGTTGCGAGAAAATGTGTTGCCATGACCGGCGTATCAGACATTTCTATCACCCGATAGGTATCGAAATTATCTTCGAGCACTTTGCCTTGTTCAATGGTGATCTTACCAAAGAGTGCGGCTGACAAGCCAAATACAACGCCACTCTCAATTTGAGATTTCGCAATCTGGGGATTCACCAGATTACCGCAATTGACGACGGAAACAATTCGATGAACCCTGGCGCCACCGCTAGCCGTTATTGTCACCTCTGCGACCTGGCCAACGATACTGCCGGCACTTTCATGAATGGCCATGCCACGCGCGTGACCACTAGACTGACGATTTTTCCAATCGGACAAACGCTCGAGCTCGTCCAACACTTCAATCATGTCGGGCCGATCGGCCAGATACTTGCGGCGAAAACCAAAGGGATCCATTTTGGTTGCCGTCGCCATTTCGTCAACAAAACACTCCAGTGCAAAAGTATTCTGAGAGTAGCTTGACGAGCGCCACCACCAGGCTGGCACATGGGTGTTCTTGATCGTTGCTGAAATATCAGCAGGCGAAAAGTCATAGGGTAGATCCGCTAACCCCTTTAAGGATATGTTATCAATACCACCCGCCACTTCGCCATCTCGATCTTGTTGTATAGAGTGAGCAACAGAATGGTTGGCGTAGGCGACAATATTGTCATCAAGGTCGATACCTGCCTTAAATTGAACGGCGGCCATCGGTCGATACTGACCGCTGCGCATATCATCCTCCCGACTCCAGATCATTTGTACGGGCAAGCGCACCTCAGCTGCAATGGTGAGTGCCTCAAGAACAAAATCATTATTACTTCGGCGACCAAAGCCTCCGCCCAGATAACAATTGTGGACCCGAACTGATTCCTTCGCTTTGCCGCTAAATTCAGCTGCCAGGTCAACCACTGACTGAGGGTTCTGCACACCAGCCCAGATATCGACCTGATCTTCGGTTACATGAACGGTGCAATTCATCGGCTCCATACAAGCATGGGCCAGATAGGGCACGAAATAAGCAGATTCAAGAAGCGTTTCAGCCGTTTCTAAAGCCGCTTCAGTACCCTTATCGGCCCGGACAACTTTTCCTGGTTCAGCCAGTGCTGCTGAGTACTCATTGCGCAGTTTTCCCGTGTAGGTTTTGTTCTCAGCACCAATGTCCCATTGCACAGCGAGCTTGTCGACGGCTTGAGTTGCGTGCCAAAAAGTGTCCGCCACAATGGCGACACCAGCATCGAGCCGCACCGCTGCTATCACACCGGGCATATTCCGAACGGCATTGAACCGGTAACTTCGAAGCTTGCCACCTAGCACAGGACAGTGCTTAACGGCTGCGTAAACCATACCCTTGAGTCGAACATCCATGCCAAAGATCGCAGAACCGTCGACCTTGGCCGGCGTATCGACTCTTGGTGTAGAAAATCCGATTAGATTGAAATCACGTGGTTGTTTGATTTTGACATTGGCAACCGAGACCGCCGCTGCCTTGCTGGTAAGTTCTCCATAGGGGAGAGATCGCCGTGTCGGTCGATGATAAACCTTGCCGAAGTCCGCGTAGCATTCATCACCATCAACTGCCCAGGTTTCTGCGGCCGCTTTAATCAGTTTCATGCGGGCTTCCGCACCCGCTTGCTGCAGAAAAGGCATCGAGCGACGCACTGTGCTGTTTTCCGTGCTATCTACGGTACTAGCTACAATACTACCGCCCCCCGTGTTCATGGATCGGTACACGCCGTCACGTTGCAGGTTTTCTGTCACATCCGCATACTCAACTTTAACGAGGTTCCAATCGACTTCGAGCTCATCAGCGAGAATCATGGGCAATGCTGTCATAACCCCCTGGCCCATTTCAGACTGCGCCACGCGGAGCGTTATGGTGCTATCGCTATCGATGAGTATCCAGGCATTGAGCTCTGAGCCTGCTGTTGCTTCTGTTACTACTTGATAGGGCGTCGCGCTCGCCAACACCGGCAATCGAAACCCGAGCAGCATGCCACCGGTTGCCGTCACCATACTCTTGATTAAAAATCTGCGGGTTATTGTCATTATCTAACGACCCTGGCCCGACGCGGCTTTCTTGATCGCTGCACGTATTCCAGGGTAGGTGCCACATCGACAAATATTGGTCATGGCAGAATTGATTTCGTCATCCGTCGGTGAGTTCGTCTGGCGTAAAAGTGCAGCTGCGGCCATGATCTGACCAGATTGACAGTAACCACACTGGGGCACATCACCTTGTATCCAGGCGACCTGCACAGGATGGTCGGCGTTCTCTGCCAGACCTTCTATTGTGACGATTTCAAACTCCTGCGCGTTAGCTGCGGTGGTCACGCAAGACCTCGCTGCATAGCCGTTAAGATGAACCGTGCAAGAACCGCACTGACCAATGCCGCAACCGTACTTCGTGCCGGTGAGGTTAAGGTTATCTCGTAACACCCACAGTAAAGGTGTCTCTGGCTCAATATCGAGTTCAATCGATTTGCCGTTAACCTTAAGTTTGATCACGCTCAACGGATACCCTGCCAGGCTTGACGTTTTTGATCATCAGGATCGTTGACTACGATCGACTCTGTATCAAAACGCATACTGAGTCGGTCTTGAAGATCATACTCAGCCCAACCAGGGTTGCCGTCGCGAATAAAATCGATCCAGGCCTGGTGCATGACATCAGCCACACCTTGTGGAACTTCTCCCGGGCCAGTGAACTCTTTCACACCGGCAGCGTTTAAATTATCAAACACAAACGGAATCTCTAAGGCGTGGGTCGACTTGAGATGTCCGACCCGTGATTCCCATGCAAAAAGATACATAAAGGTTTTACCCAGCTGATCTTGACGAGCTTCCGCCAAGCGAATGGCCGGAATCCTGAAACTGAAATCAGTTTGAATTTGCACCGCCAGTTCTGTTGCGGAAGCATCGGGAAAGCACGCTCGATAAACATCAACCAACCGATCATCAGCCCCATATCGCGCGGCGCCTCGACTTAACTTGTCGTCGTCATAGCCGTCGGTGATAAAAAGTGTCGACTCATCCTTGTTGGTGCCGATAAGGACATCAACACTGGCACTGGCGCCAGCTTTTATTGCTTCCAGCGGCATCACTGGAATCACTGAATTTCCCTCCGCTGGGTAAAAAGGCTGGATGTTAGAGAGTTCAGCAATTTCACCTTTCATCGCGGCCTGTTCCACTTCCGCTTGTGCTTGTAAAATTTCATCAGCAGATAGCGCCATCAGTGCATCGATGCTTGTTGTGCCAGCCTTCTGCATAAAGCAATCTGCGACGTTTTTAGTCACGGCAGTAGGAATCGTATGTTGACCCGCACCACTTTGTGGAATGGCACGTTTAAACCGGCCTTCAGAACGCGGTGATGCCAGCAGCGTCCCAACACTGAACGCGCCAGCCGATTCTCCTGCCACCGTAATCTGCGCCGGATCTCCGCCAAATTTGGCAATGTTGTCGATCACCCAATTGAGCGCCGAAATTTGATCGAGCGTGCCATTGGCACCAGAGGTTTCAAACTCGTCACCAAAGCGGCTCAGATTCGTAAACCCTAGCGCACCCATACGGTAGTTAATGCTGACGACAACTATGTCACCGTTTTTCGCGAATTGAGCACCGTTGTACCAGGGCACTGCACCCTGCCCCGTTCGATAAGCACCACCATGAATCCAGAACAATACTGGACGCTTTTTATCGTCAGCCGCCGGCGTACAGATATTCAGATACAGGCAGTCTTCAGCCCATTTAACGGGCAACGCGTTGGTCATACCGCCACCAGGCAACTGCGGTGCCGCCGGTGAGAAGCGGTGGGCAGGCCTTACCTCCGTCCAACCGACATGGGGTTGCGTCGCCTTAAAGCGTAAATCACCGATCGGTGGCGCGGCATAGGGCACGCCCGAAAAAAGCACCACCTCATTCTTGATTTTTCCCTCGATAGGCCCATACGTTGTTTCGACAATGGTCTCTGCCGCTAGATTCATCGCTTCACTCATTACTTTCCCTCGATGCATAGTTGTTAACTAGATACGCTCGATAATGGTTGCTGTGCCCATACCACCGCCCGTGCACATGGCAATCAAGGCAGTGGTCTTGTCCTGCCGCTCAAGCTCATCCAAGACCGTCTGAATTAACATGGGTCCCGTTGCGCCAATCGGATGACCCAACGCAATCGAGCCACCACAAATATTAATTTTGTCGTCAGAAACACCCATGTCTTTCTGAAATTTCAGAACAACCGCGGCAAATGCTTCATTGATTTCGAACAGATCAATATCGCCAACTGTCATACCGGCTTTCTTCAAACAGATTTGCGCCGCTGGACCAGGTGCCGTCAGCATGATCACGGGCTCTGTACCCGCCGTTGCGGTCATACGAATTCTCGCCCTGGGTTTCAAACCGTGGGCCTTTGCATACTCTGGTGAAGCCAGCAGGATTGCACTGGCACCATCCACAACACCTGATGAATTACCGGCGTGATGCACGTGAATCACCTCAGCAACATCGGGATAAACTTCCTTACAGATGTCATCCAGGGTTTTGACCTGGCCCTCAAACAACGTCTTACCCATCTTCTCGAAGGAAGGGTTTAGACCCGTCATACTTTCCATGTTGGTGCCGGGGCGTGGATGTTCGTCTCGATCAAGCGCCAGCTTGCCATCGTCGTGGTAGATGGGCACGAGGGACGCATTGAACCGACCGTCCTCAATAGAGACCGCGGCACGATCCTGACTCATCACTGCATAGCGATCGACATCTTCTCGACTAAAGCCTTCTATGGTGGCAATCAAATCCGCCGAGATGCCCTGAGAAACCAAAGGATACTGCTCAAATAGATGAGGATTGTTGGCCGTAAAGCCGTCGGTATGCGTCGGCGAATAGCGAGACATAGACTCCACTCCAGCGCCGACCACCAGGTCCTGCTGACCAGACATAATACCCATCGCGGCAAAGGTCACAGCCTGTTGGCCAGAACCGCAGAAACGATGCAAGGTAACGCCCGGCGTACTGATAGGCCACCCGGCATCCAACACCGACAGCCGTGCAATGTCATGGGCATGATCGCCACTGCCAGAGCCACAACCTGCAATCACATCTTCTACATCAGCTGGATCAAAATCGGCTTTGTCACGAAGCCCGTTAAGCACCTGGGCCATGATCCGTTGAGGATGAATCTCACTTAGGCTACCCACGCCGGGCTTGCCACGGCCTCTAGGCGATCGGACGCCATCAATAATCCACGCTTCTGTCATTGGTTTTCCCTCGGTCTTAGTTGAATTGCCCGATTGTACTGTGGTCCCTTACCCCATCACAAACCTATCATTTCATTCCATATTAGAATTAATGGTATCTATTTTAGGCGCTTTAACTGTCAATTTTGATATATATAATACTGACTTCAACCCGTAATCGATAGGAGCTCAACCATGAAAACCTTACTCAAGTTTGAAGCCGACTGGTGCGGCCCTTGTCAGCAGATTAAACCGCTGGTGAAGGACGTCTTGTCGAATGCAAACGACATTCAACTTCAGACTGTTAACGTCGATGACCGCGAAAACCAAGCGCTGATCCAACAACATGCGGTGCGAGCCATCCCAACGCTGGTGTTGCTGGATGAGCATAACGCCATCGTCAGCACACACCGGGGTACTTTGAACCGGCAGCAGCTAGAGGCTTTACTTGCGGCATAGATGCTCTCGCCGAAGGTCTTTGCTAACATGCGCCTCTCTAACAGGAGGCGCTCAACATCGACCAAGTGATTCTGAACTGGCTACGAGACAATCAGGAATACGCCCTGATCATCGTGCCTGTGATCGCATTTCTTGAGGCCTTTGTGGGTATTGGGATTTTCGTCTCCGGCATTATCCTACTGTCAGTTTGCACGTTGATGTACACCGAACAGATTGCGACACTGCCACAAATGCTGCCCTTGGCATTTCTAGGTGCCACGATTGCTGATCACAGTGGCTACTATCTCGGCCTTTGGCTTGGTCCCCGATTTCATCACACGGCGTTTGCGATCAAACGGCGCAAATTTATTGATAAATCAGAAAACATGATTCGTCGCTTTGGCGGATTCGCCATAATCTTTGGTCGCCTGATGACAGCGATAAGAAGCCTGGTACCGCTACTCATTGGCGTCAGTGGGATGCCACGTTGGAAATACACCCTACTTGATCTAACCGCCTGTGGCGTCTGGACCACAGGCCTTGGACTCCTTGTCATCGGCCTCGACAACCTGATCAGCTAACCCGCTGGTTTACCTTTTTGCTTATCGAGAAGAGGGACTGATCAAAAGCGGCAGTACCTTTCCGTCTAATCCTGCAGGCATAGAGATGCCAAGGTGATTGGCCAGACTTGGGCCGATATCCACAGTATGTGCAGTCCCGGATATTTGTCCCCCCGAGACCCGCCACCCATAAAATACCATTGGCACATCTCGATCGTAGCCATACACCGATCCGTGGGTGGTGCCGCCACCCGGTCTTAAAATGCAATCTGGCGCCAACTGAGCGATGACATCACCGCTTCGGTCCGGCACCAAGGAATTTCTCAGCAACCTGGCGACCTCAGACGTACCATTCTCAATTTCGTCGCGAGTCCATGCTGCGGTAACAATCGATTGGTCGGTCAAATAATCGTCCAGCCAATCCACCACCTTACTTTGCTCGAGCCCTAACGCCTGCAACGTATCGGCATTGATCGTAAATGAAGACCCGCCAAACACGACCAGCTTGTCGGGACGGGTAAACGGAAAGGTCCACTTGCGATAAACATTCCAATAAAGTCCGGCGACAAATCGGTTGACCGAAATCCGGCCTTGTTCGGGGCACTGATTTCGGTCGGTGTTGGTCCTATATTCCGGTAATTCAGCGACACCGTGGTCAGCAGTTAAGACCACCAGAACCCGACCTTCACCGAGGCGACCCTCTAGTTCGACAAGCAGCTCGCCTAGCCACTTATCAAGTTTAGTCAGCGCATCAATCGCTTCCCCGCTACGCGGTCCATAGCTGTGACCGACAAGATCGGTGGCGGCGAGCGCAATGGTGAGCAAATCCGTTGAGGTACCCTCACCTAACTTCTCTTGTTTGGCTACGATTGCCGCCAGCGCCAGCGTCTGTTTATCGAGATAAGGGCTCGCATAAACCTGTGCATAGATATCATCACCACTGCGAATGGGATGACCCGAAACTCGTAAAAACTTATCCGACTCACCTTCGTAATCGTCCTCGCGAAATTCACCCGCAGAATGCTCCCAACGCTCTGGCAGACTCGCAATGTGACCATCAAGCTCAGGTACCTCGCCATTAAATTTTGCAACGTACAACGGCAACTGATTCGCATAATACCCACTGGTAGTGAAGTTACCCGTTTTGCGGTTGTACCAAAAAGCACCATCCGGATCCTGCCCACCCAGGGTAATCGTGCTTCGGTCTTTGCCACCAACGCTAAAAACACGGCTTCCAGAGTCAGCCTCTTTCATCCAGTCACCTAGTGCTGTTGACCGAATATTGCGCGGTGAACGGATATCGTGACTATCAAGCACCCGATAGGCGTCATCATTGTCATCCACACAATAACGACCCTCGAAGGTGGTTCTATCAATAAACGAATTACCAGGCACACCCGCTGTTGAGGGGTTAGCGCCGGTGAGTATTACCACATGACCAGGGCAGGTATTGGTGATGCCATGGTCTAGGCTGGACTCAACAAAGTTACGACCTTGAAGGATTTTTCCGATGCCACCAGGCATCTCAGGATCCAGCCGATCACGCCGCATCTGATCAACAGCGATCACCACAACCAGAGCCGGCTTGTCGATCTCGATCTCTGTCTCCGCAGCTGTAGCCGATAACGCAACCGACAACACACTAACGCGAATACAACTTCGAAAAATACTCATGAAGCCGCTTCTCTCAAAATGACTTTTTCAATAACGACTGACACGAGCGGTACATTCTGATGACCACCTTTAGGTCGGGTTGCTAGACTTTCAATTTTACGCACGACATCCATGCCTTGCTTTACCCTACCAAACACCGCGTAGCCAAATGTGCTGCACGTCTGCGGACGCCTTAAGCCTCTTGCAAGCGCGGCTGCTACCTTCTCCTCATCTTTACGTGAACAGCTTTGCTGCGAGTGATCGAGCGTCGTATTGTTACTCGTATTGATAAAAAATTGACGCTTTGAACTATCAATCTCGTTCATTCGCGCCATCGCGATAGTGCCCATCTTGTTCTTCAAGCCGTTGTCTGCTTCGTTGACGATCAGTTCGCCGCCCTCCAGCTCTGACAAGTTTTCATCGTAACCACCAGACTGAATCATAAAACCTGGAATAACACGATGAAAAATCGTTCCGGCGTAGGCGTCCTTTTCGACGTAGGACAAAAAATTAGCTACAGTGACTGGAGCCATTTGTTGATTCAATTCAAGAACAATTAGACCGGCAGATGTATGCATCTCGACCACGGGGTTAGCTGCATTCGCTGTGGCTGAAAGCACCAACAGCAAGCAATAACTTATCAACCTCTTCATATTTTCTCTTTGCCTCGTGCAGGTTCCATAGACTTCTCTTGGTCTTCTCTTGGTCTTCTCTTAGTCTTGGTAGGCCGCTGGTGCAACAAAGCCACCCAGTTCCCGATCCACCAACCTGGCAAAATCGATGCTTGTAAGGTCACCCATTTCCCGGGCAACTATCTGCACGCCAATGGGTAATGCCTGACTATCTAGGCCAGTAGGCACCACCGTTGAAGGCAAGTACGAGACACCGGTCAATCCAGCCCAAAACACCTGATCAAAATAATTCACGGGCGAGTTGTTAACCTGAATCATCCGTTCCGAACTCTTCGGATTGTGATCATGGGGAAATGCACTCGTCATGCACATTGGGGTTAGCAGTACATCGTACTGCTTAAAGAATTCATGCCAGACCCATCTTAAGTGAGTGCGCTGCTCATTCATTGCATGCCACTCACGATAATAGAGCGTCGAGGCGCGAGTCACTTTTGCAAGCTGGCTCTGGTCACTCTTATCTAACTTCGCTCGACGTTGTATGCCGGCTTCGAATACATCTTCTGCAGATCTTGCAGACATCGCTGAATGCAAAAGGTTGGTATAACAATCATGAGAAGCTGCAGCTTCAAAATCTGGTCTGTCATTATAATCAACATGGCCACCCGCCTCTTCCACCATCTGTGCGATCTTAAGCACGCGTTCTTTCATCGCCTCATCGACTGGCGCTATTGAGGGCTCGTCCAACCAAACACAGACCCGATAATCAGCAAGACTATTTTGCCTGGGTACGGGTAAAGCAATTTGCCAACCTGGGGTGTGAATATCATCAGCCCCAGCCACAATGTCCATCACCAACCGAAGGTCTTCTGCACTTCGGGCCAACGGCCCTATGACAGAAATATCGGATGGCGTCAGTACACCCTTGAGCGCATGCCCTCGCATAGGCAGCACGCCCCACGTCGGTTTATGGCCAAAGACGCCACAATAGTGCGCAGGGTTTCGGATGGAGCCCCCAATATCACTACCCATTTCAAGCCCGGTTAAGCCTGCGGCCAAAGCTGCCGCGCTACCGCCCGAGGAACCGCCGGGGGTGCGCTCGAGATTGTGTGGGTTACAGGTTGTTCCGTAGACATCATTAAAACTCTGAAAATCAGCCAAATGAATTGGAATATTCGTTTTGCCGAAAATGATAGCACCGGCATTTTGTAGTCTTACGCAAGCCACAGCATCGGCCTTGGCAATATTGCCTTTATTAGCGGGGTCACCCCAGGTCGTCGGCAGTCCTTCAATGTTGTAGGACTCTTTGACCGTCATGGGTAGCCCATGCAATGGACCCCAGTCTTCACCCGCGGCGAGCGCTGCATCAGCAGCCGCTGCCCGGGCGCGGGCTTTTTCCAATTGGAACAGAACAACCGCATTAATGTCTGGGTTATAACGGTCGATCCGATCAAGAAAGTGATTCAGCAATTCAACACTGCTGATTTCCTTTTGTTTGATTTTTCGCGCCAGTGTTGTTGCGTCAGAAAAGGCAAGCTCATCCATGCTAAAGTTTCCTTAAGTCTGTCAGTTTATCGGTAGCCATCGGCCACTGGGCGACGAGGTAACTGCCACCAGGCAGCGTCACACGCCTGAATCAGCTCTTCGTCAAACACAACATTCAAAGCGGCGAGATTGGCATTAAGTTGTTCGGGGCGACTGGCTCCAATGATGGCGGAAGTAATACCTGGCTGGCGCAAGACCCAGGCGACCGAGACCGACACCATGTTTAGGCCCTTCGCTTCGACAATCTGCTTGAGTGTTTCAACGGCCTCAAACTGAGTGTCATGCCAATAACGAGCCTGATAACGATCCGCAGCCGTGCCCAGTGTAAAACGAGTACCCTCTTCCGGTGCCTGGCCAGGTTTGTACTTGCCGGATAGAAACCCACCCGCCAACGGGTTGTACACCAGAACGCCCAAACCGTTATGCCGAACGAGCGGTAATAGTTCGGTTTCAATTTCTCGATACAACAAGTTATATCTGGGCTGAACAGAAGCATAACCCGCGATTCCTAACTTCTCGGCGGTGCTGATTGCTTCTGCCAAACGCCAGGCTGGATAATTAGAACAAGCAGCGTATCTAACCTTGCCTGACGTCACGAGATCGTCAAACGCGCGCAGACTTTCCTCGATTGGCACAACCGGATCAAAGCCGTGGGATTGATAAATATCGACATAGTCGGTTTGCAACCGTTTTAGGCTGGCCTCGATGGAGGCAATAATATGATGTCGCGAAAGACCGCGATTATTGGGTCTACGACCGGTTGGCGCGAAACACTTTGTCGCAATGAGCAAATCGTCACGATTACCACGCTGTTTCATCCAGCGACCAATAATGGCCTCGGTTTCACCGATGGTCTCTGCTGTGCCACCCAGAGGATAGGCATCAGCGGTATCCAGAAAAGTTAGGCGATTTTCTGCCGCCTTATCCATAATTTCGAACGATACTTTTTCATCGACCTGAAGACCAAATGTCATAGTGCCAAGACACAAGGCGGGGACTTCTAAGCCATTCCGGCCGAGTCTGCGATATTCCACTGGCAACACCCTCTCAAAGAATCAGAGAGTAACATTCCAGAGATTAATCGAGTACCGCCGTAGATAAATTTGTTCGCCTAGCCGTGCAAAGCACGCTAACCCTATTCAAGCCGGACGAGGAGCGCTGGCATTTTTTGACAAGATGGCGCGCACTTTTTCGACCAGATAGCGCAACGCGGTGGGTGCCATCAACATCGCAGGCGTCACAATCAAGGTGAGCAGGGTTGCGAAACTCAAACCAGAAACAATCGCTGAGGCCAGCTGAACCCAGAAGGATGCCACCGGTCCCCCCACTTCAACCTCACGGGCGATCAGGTCTATGGAGATTCCACTGGCCATCGGCAGCAAGCCAAAGCCGGTCGTGAAGGTCGTTAGAAACACAGGTCGTAATCGTAGACAGCCTGTCTGGATAATAACGCGCTCGATGCTCCAGTCCGGGTTCTCGATACGCAAATAATTGAAGGTATCGATCAGCACGATATTGTTGTTCACGATAATGCCCGACAGCGCGACAATACCTACCCCGGTCATGATGGCACTAAAGGGCTGACCCAGCACCACCAGACCAAGCAGGACACCAACGGTAGACATAATAACAGCCGAAAGAATAAGCGCGGCCTGGTAGAAGGAATTAAATTGCGTCACCAACAGAATGCCCATCAGAGCCAACGCCAGAGTAAAGGCGATGCCGATAAAGGCCAACGAGTCATTCTGTTCTTCGTTGGCGCCCTTAAAGATGACCTTCAGTGAACGATCAAGCTCTGTGGTTTCTAACCATGTACTAATTTCATTGACCATTTCTTCAGGTAGCACACCCGCTACAGTATTCGCACGGACATACATGATGCGTTCACCATCCTGGCGGAAGATTGAGCTCAACTTGGGTTTCGGTTCCCGAGACACGAAACTGCTAAGAGGTACCTGACCATTGGGTGTTGAAATTCTCAAATCGTCTAGACGCGAAATGTTGCGATACTCTTCAGGATAGCGTATCCGAATGTCCACCTCATCATCCACGTCATCTGGACGATACTTACCCACGAGCACTCCATTGGTGACTAATTGAATGGCGGCACCCACGCTTGTTAGGTCTGCGCCCATCATCGCCGCTTTACCGCGGTCTAAAGTAATTTCCCAGTCAATACCAGGAACCGGTGCGGTATCATCGACATCACGCAACCCATCCAAAGAGCTCATGTAGGCACTCAGCCGACGCGTTTCTCGAGCCAAGATCCCTAGGTCATCACCCGCAATTTGAATTTGCAGGTCTTTGCCAACTGGCGGACCTTGCTCGATTTTGCGCATTTCTGCACGAACACCAGGAATATCTGCGACTGCGTCCCGATAGGCGTCTTCGACTTCCCAGCCGTTCATTTCTCGGCTGCGACGATCCGACAATTCAATAAACATGCTGCCAATCTGATCGGCGGAACGACCACCACCAGGTGAAGCGCTAACGCCACCTGAACCCGAGCGCGTGTACAAACTCTTATAGTTCTCTACCTGACGAATACGATCCTCGACATCTACAACGATGTCGTTGAGTTCGGCAGCGCTGTAATTGCCTTTTGCAGCAACATTAACCCCTGCAAATGTTGGATCGACTTCAGTAAAAAATTGCGTGCCATTCCCTGCCTTGCTGTAGACCTGAACAATGGTGAATAGCAGGGCTAATGTGATGCCGATGACAATAAACGCGTGTCGAGTGGTGAAATCGAGAATGCGGTAATAGAAGGAAAGAAAACCACGCAAATCTTCATAGCGTCCGTCTTCAAGAGCCGCCGCGTTAGAGTCTATTTTATTTTTTACAGGCTTGGATATGATCGCGCCCAATACTGGCGCAAATACCAACGCATAGGCAAGCGAGCCAAACAGCACAGCAAATACTGTAACCGGGAGGTACTTCATAAACCCGCCGGTCACACCTGGCCAAAACATTAACGGCAGAAAAGCGGCAAGCGTGGTGCCCGTAGAGGCAAGAACCGGCCAAAACATTCGCCGGGTTGCATACATGTAAGCTTCTCTTGGTGATTTACCTTCGTTCATGGAACGATCAGCCAGTTCCACCACGACAATCGCACCGTCGATCAACATGCCGAGACCCAACAACATGCCAAACATCACCATGAAGTTGTAGGTGTAGCCAAGCGCACTGACGACGATAAAGGCAAACAGAAAAGAGAATGGAATACCTAGCGCCACCAATAACCCGGAGCGAACACCCACCGCAGCGACGACAATCGTCAATACCAGAAACATCGCGGTAGAAATATTTCCTTGCAGCGTATTGATCTGATCTAGTGTATCGGGGGCCTGGTCAGCAAGATAATTCACCTCGACCATGGGCGGAAAGTTACGTTTTTCGCGCTCAACGACTTCCTTCACTTTCTCAACCGCTGTAACCAGGCTTGTCCCCTTGCGCTTTGAGACTTCCAGTACCACTGCTGGCGAGCCGTTAGCCCGCGTATAACTTAGTGAATCTTTAAAGGTGCGGCGCAAGCTGGTGACGTCTCGCAACTGCACGACACTATCGCCAGTAGCTTTGATAGGAATCGAAAGTACATCTTCTGCGGTTTCGATTAAGCCAGGAATTTTGACTGAAAAACTGCCCTTACCGGTATCGACCGCCCCTGCCGCAATCAGTCGGTTATTACGAGCTACAGCAGACACCAGTTCATCATTAGTAATGCCATATAGCTCGAGTTGCGCTGGATCGACAACGGCTTCAAGAACTTCTTCTCGATTACCATTAATGTTCGCTTCTAGGACCTCCCCAATGGCTTCAATCTCTGTCTGTAAGTCCTTTGCTAGACGAGACAACACACGATCTGGCACACCTTCACCACCAAGGCTGATTGTGATGATCGGAAAGTCAGACGCCGCAATTTCACTAACAATGGGCTCTTCTGCTGTTGAGGGGATTTTAGCCTTGCCCTTGTCTACGGCTTCCCGGACATCTAACAGCGCTTGAGTAGAATCAAAGCTGTAATCAAATAACAGCACGATTGTTGCGCTACCTTCTCCAGCGTAGGAGTTGATTTCATCAATCCCTTCTATCGCCTTAAATTCCAACTCCATGGGCCTTGCCAACAATCGTTCTGCATCTTCTGGAGAAATACCTTCGTGCGGAACAGTGACCACGATCACGGGTACTGTGACATCTGGATTAGATTCTAGGGGAATGTTGCTATAGGACACGAAGCCTGCAAGCAAAATAACCACGAATATCGAGATTACCGTCCGTGAACGGCTCATTAATGCGCCAAGGTAATTCATAATATTCAGCGACTAACGATCGCGCCGAGTGGTGTGAAATCCACCTCGACTTGTTGACCATCAAACACTTCTTCATGGCCCACGGTAATCAGCGTAACTCGCTCTGGGAGTCCATTCACCCAGATGCCCTGCATTGACTCACTGACCACATTCACGATCTTAAACCTGACGATGCCAATGTCATCTACAATGCGGACGCCCATTTTACCAGCATCGTTTAATACCAGCACAGCAGGTGAAATAAGATGCGCCATTTGAGTGCCTAGCGGCACTTGCATGCGTGCAGAAATACCCGCTCGAATCGCCGGACCTGGTCCATTTACGGTAACTTCTATCGGAAAGGTGCGCGTGATTGAATCAGGAGTACGCGCGACATAAGTGATTTTACCCACTAAAGACTCACCGGTGATCAATTGCACGGTGACGTCACGGCCGAGTACCATTTGATTAACATTACGCTCGGTAACTTGTCCTCTCACGACGATCGGATCAATTTCTATAACGCTGACACAGCTCTCTCCAACGTTCAGGTAATCGCCTTGTTCAACGGGTTGTTGCTCTACAACGCCATTGAATGGGGCAACGATGCGAGTTTTTTGTAGCGCAAGTTCTGTTCGATTGACATTCGCTCGTGAGGTGGCTAACGCCGCTTCGGCTCTAGCCAGATTAACCTCAGACTGAAGGCCTCGCTTTTGCAGATCCAGTAAGCCTTTATATTCAATTTCGGCGCTCTTGAATGCGGCTTTTGATTGATCTAGGTCACTTTGACGACTATCTATCGCCAATTGGCACAGCACATCGCCGGTTTCTACAACATCACCTTTGACAGCGGGCATATGAACGATTTGGCCAGCGACCTCTGCGCTTAAAGTTACCACCCGATTAGCCTCGGTTTGGCCACTGACATCCAGCGACGTTCCCTGCTCGGTAGCCTGACTACGAAGGGCGCGAACCTTGAACAGACCCTCTTGCCCAATTACTTCACCGCTCTCTGCTGCGCTGACATGATCGCCAGTCAAGCTACCGGACAAGAGCCAGATAGCCATTGAAGCGCCGATCATCAGGGCGATAAAGTTTTTGTTACTCAAAGTCAGGCTCCAGCGACTAGATAGCCCGACATAAGAATAGACGGCTAAATGGGCGTAAGGTTTGTAAGTCGAAGCGAATAAAATCTATTGCTCGTCTTGATTGGCGCAGTCCGCCATATGCGAAAAACTAGGAATTTCAACAATTTAGAAATGTAAGCATTGAACTCATCGGGTTTTACGGCGGAACCCCAAGAGTGGTTCATTCATAGAGTGATATGCTTCTGCATTTTCGGAACCCATCTTGACTGAAATCTTCAGCGCCGCCGTTGTGTTCTTCCTAATTATGGATCCCCTGGGTAACATCCCGCTGTTTATGAGCGTTCTGGGCAAGGTTGATCCCAAACGCCATCTGCGAATCACCGTACGTGAACTTCTGGTCGCCTACGTGATCTTGCTGCTCTATCTTTTTGGCGGCCGCTACATCCTGGATTTCCTTCATCTGTCCCAGGAAGCGATCTCCATCTCCGGCGGCATTATCCTGTTCATAATTGCCATTCGCATGATTTTCCCTACCCCTGAAGGATTGTTCGGAGATACTCCCGATGGAGAACCCTTTATCGTACCGCTGGCTATTCCCGCCGTGGCTGGGCCTTCAATCATGGCCGTACTCATGCTGATGTCGAAAACCACCCCCACTCTAGATCTTCTCATCGCGATCACAGGCGCCTGGGCTGCAACTGCGTTGATCCTACTCGCGGCGACACCCACGCATCGCTTGCTGGGTCAAAGGGGGCTGACTGCAATCGAAAGACTAATGGGTATGATTCTGGTCATGATGTCTGTTCAGATGATGCTAAATGCTGTTCAGACTTTTGACTTCATCCAAAATTAGCTCGACATTTAGCCCTTCACCTAATTTTTCATTCACTTTTTCAACCAGCTCATCAATTCAACTATTCATACAACCCAGAGCAAAGCAACACGTGGCTGACGACTCAAACCTCGACCAAACCAGAGCTGGCGATGCCGGCACAGAATCATTAAAGATGAGCGTGATATGGGCTTATGCCGCACCCGGTATTGGCTTTCGAATGATGGGCTTTTTATTCGGCACCTATTTGCTTAAGTTTGCGACAGACGTATTGCTGATTGCCCCGGCGGCGATGGGTGCCCTCATCGCTGCATCGCGTATCTGGGACGGTATATCGGACCCCATGACTGGATTTCTATCCGATCGGACCCGCAGTCGTTTCGGTCGACGGCGAATCTGGTTGTACTGCTCCGCCATCCCGATGGGGCTCGGTATGGTGATGATGTGGTCACCTCCGACCACATTGGAGGGTATCAACCTTGTGATCTGGATGGGCATCGCGTTATTCGTTTACGAGACTGCTAGTACCGCATTTTTCGTCCCCCATGGCGCGCTCGGTATGGAACTTACACCCAACTACCATGAACGCACTCGACTGTTTGGTTACACGCATATGATTGGTGCTGTCGGTGCCGGCCTCGGCCTGTTGTTTGTTTATCTGCTGGGCAGTGCAGAAGACCAGCGGGCAATGGCCTTTATCCTGTCGATGATAGCGGGCATTAGTGTTGCAGGACTGGTACTGGGCTCAACGAGCTTGCTGCCAGAACGAAGCGATCATCAAGGGCGTGGTGCGTCGAACCCATTTCGTTCGTTTGCTGACGTGTTTCGCAATCCACACGCGTTCTTGTTGCTCGTGGTTTTTGGTATTGAAACCTTCGGCGTTGCCACCGTGGGCTTGCTTGTGCCCTACATGGTTGACTATGTTATTCCAGAAGAAGCCATTCCATTTGGAAAAACCGCGTACTTCACGGCAATCCTCGCCACCTACACAATCCCGCAATTTGCCTTCGCACCACTGTGGATTCGTGTGGCGAGATATACCGGCAAAAAAACGCTTTGGGGGATCAGCTTGTGGCTAACGGCTGCCACCTTTATCGGTTATTTTTTCGCCCTTAACGAGCCCATCATGATTTGGTTCTTATCGTTCCTGCTGGGGATGACTGGCGGTATCGGCGCGGTCGTCGCACCTTCCATCAAAGCAGACATTATCGATTATGACGAATATCTCACTGGCGAACGCAAAGAAGGCACCTACATTGCTGCTTGGAATTTGGTTCGTAAGGGCGCCGCGTCTTTGACCGTGCTGATTACCGGTTTCACACTGCAATTTTCTGGCTTCGAACCCAATGTTGCACAGAGTGAGGAAACCCAGTTTGCACTTCGAATCTTGTTTTCACTTCTCCCAGCAGTGTGCTACATCATCGGCGCTTTACTGTTCCTCAACTTCACCCTCAATGAGAAAGAACATGCGGCAGTCCGCCGTGAAATTGCCGAGCGTGTTGGGTTCAAACGTTCCCCATAACCGGCGAGCAAGGTACTATAGCTCTAGTCATCAAAAGATAAATTTAAGCGGGGGAATAAAGTGAAAAATCTAACGAATAAAAATGTGGTTGTCGTCGGCGGTACATCCGGGATCGGTTTGGCGACGGCCATCGCGGCTCAAGAAGCCGGGGCAAACGTCTGGGCCGTGAGTCGATCAGACGATAAAGTGACAAAATGTCAGGCTGACTATCCAAGTATTCAATTCTCCAGCTGCGACACCCACGACCGCGAGGGATTAGCGCAACTCTTTACCACCGTTGACCAGGTCGATCATATTGTTGCTGCAGCCACTGGCGCGGACCGAACGATGAAACCATTTTTAGAGCAGACCGACGATCAGTTCCGCGAGGCATTCAACAAGTTTTGGGGCTACTGCAATGTGGTTCGAGCCGGCGCAAGTCATCTTTCCAAGGCAGGCTCGATTACACTCGTCAGCGGCACACCCGCTCGCAAATGTAATGTGGGCATGTCATCTCTTTCCTGCGTCGGTAGTGCCGTAGAAGGCTTATGCCGTGCGCTCGCCCTCGAACTAGCACCTCTTAGAGTTAACGTTGTCGCACCCGGTCTAATCGAGTCCGGTATGCAAGATCATCTCGGCGACAAAAAGGTCGATGTGCTGGCGCAAATGGGTAAAGGGGTTCCCCTGCAGCGTGTCGGCCAGGCAGATGAAGTGGCCAGCGCGATTTTACTCACGCTTTCTAATAGCTATATGACCGGTGCGACATTAGATGTCGATGGCGGCGTACTACTGCCCTGATGACCCTACGCTATGCACTTTTAGGCGGTGGCATGATGGGCCGCGAACACATTCGTAACCTGGCCTTGATCCCAGATGCTGAAATCATTGCCGTGGCTGAGCCAAATGCTGAGATGCAGGCTCGTTGCCGCAAGTTATTGCCAAAGGCTCAGATTGTAGCAAGCCTCGAAGACCTGTTAAAAATTCGCGATGTCGACGCGCTCATTATCGCAACGCCGAATTATCAGCACGCCAATCAGTTGCTGTGGCTATTTGAACAAACGACTTTGCCGATACTCGTAGAGAAACCACTGGTGACAGAAAAAGACGATATATCAAGAATGCGCGAAGCCGCCGCCCGCCACTCAGCCCCCGTATGGGTTGCTATGGAATATCGCTACATCCCGCCACTTAAGCGCTTTATCGAAAGACTGCCTGGGATTGGCGAGCTTCAATCATTAAGCATCCGCGAACACCGCTACCCTTTTCTTAAAAAAGTCGATGACTGGAACCGGTTTAATCGAAACTCCGGGGGTACGCTGGTGGAGAAGTGTTGCCACTTCTTCGATTTGTTTCGCCTCATCATGAAGGAGGAAGTGGATCACGTCTACGCCTCGACCGGTCAAAATTGTAACCACCTCACTGAGACCTATCATGGCGAGACACCAGACATCATCGACAATGCCTTTGTGACCATGGGCTTTGCCAGTAATCGTCGGGCTCTCCTAGACCTCAATATGTTCGCCGAGGGATCTGGCTATGAAGAAGAAATCTGCGCCGTCGGCACAGCCGCGAAACTAGAGTGCCTGATACCCGGCCCGGCGATCACCTGGGCAGATGATGGGCCGATGCCAGAGCCAATGGTCATCTTCAGCCCAAGACAGCCGCGTGCCCCGGTCAAGGAGATGATCGCTGTCGATGAAACATTACAAAAGGCTGGCGCTCATCACGGCTCAACCTATTTTGAGCATCTAGGCTTTAAGCAAGCGGTTGAATCCGGTGGTCCCGTTGAGGTGAGCGTTGAAGACGGACTTAAAGCGGTCGTGATTGGAATGGCAGCGCAGATGTCAGCGGCACACAATCAGGTCGTTGAACTGTTCGATGAAGGCCTAGATTTCAAATTAGGAGTTTAAGATAAGGTTTTAGGATTACATAATGAGTTTAAACATCACGCCAATCACCGAACAACGAATCATCAATGATCGTGCGTTTCCCCTCGTGATTGGCGCGCGAGCAGCAGAAGGTGATTTTTCCGAAGCTGAACTGCTCGACTGGATGCAGAACAATCGAGATGACCTTCACCAAAAGTTGATTGAGCATGGTGCCGTCCTATTGAGAGGCTTTCCAGTTGGCTCAGCCGAAACTTTTGAGCGGGTGTTAGATCAAACGCAGTATCTCAACATGCCTTATATTGGCGGCGCAGCACCGAGAAACAAGGTAACCGAAACGCGCATAGTGACGGCTAACGAGGCGCCCGCCAGCGAGAAAATACCGTTTCATCACGAGATGGCTCAGGTGCCAATCCCGCCGGGCTATATCTTTTTCTATTGCGACATCGCCTCTGTTTCTGGCGGATCTACATCTCTGCTGCATTCCGGCGAGATTTGTCGGGAGTTCTTTGCAATCGACCCTGGATTCGCGGCGCGTGTCGAGCAAGAAGGCGTACGTTACACCCGCACCATGCCAGACCAAACTGATACCAGGTCACCCATTGGGCGTTCCTGGCGTGAGACCTTTAACGCCGATTCACGTGAGGCTGCGGAAGCTGCCATGCAAGAAGCCGGCATGAACTGGGAGTGGTTGCCTGATGCTAGCGTTCGCACCACAACCCAAGTGCTACCCGCCGTAAAATTTGACGATGAAACAGGCCAAAAGGTCTTCTTCAACTCAGTTGTAGCCGTCTATACAGGTTGGGATGATGCTCGTAATGAGGGCAAGAAAGCCGTTACCACGGGCACCGGTGAGTTGATGGACGCCATTGCACTGCAAACCCTGATTCATAAGATGGATGAACTCGCGGTCAATTTCCGTTGGCAACCTGGCGATGTCCTGATGATTAATAACCACACGGTCCTACACGCCAGACAGCCCTATACCGGTGACCGCCGGATACTGGCGGCGATTGCCTACAAGTAGCTAGTCTTCAATAGCACCATAGACGATGTTCTTGAGCTGACCCCGAAAATTAAAGGTGTTCGATGGCATCAATTGGGTCATAAAGATAACGTTCAAATCCTCGATAGGATCTACCCAAAAGATAGTCGAGGCGGCCCCGCCCCAATAGTAGTCTTGTATGCCCAGGCCACCGGCAGATACCTGATCCAATGTGGTCGCGAACCCGAGTCCAAACCCAATGCCTTCATTCGCCGTTTCAGAAAAGGTGCCGATCGCGAGTTGGGTCAAATCCCGGCCACCTTTTAGATGGTTCATGTGCATCATTTCTAACGTTCTTGAACCGATAATCCGTTCGCCATTCAACATCCCGCCACGGCGCAGCATTTCGCAAAATTTATAATAGTCTGCCGTTGTAGACACAAGGCCACCGCCGCCCGATTTAAAATCAGGGTCTTTTAGGTAGGCGCTAGTCAGTGGATCATCAATGAGCCGGAGTGACTTGTCCTTGTTGCGACTGTAGTTCGCGGTGAAGCGCGTCGCATCTTTGACATAGAATCCGGTATCGCTCATACCCAGTGGTGCAAAAATATTTTCTTCTAGATATTCATCGAAAGGCTGCCCTGTGATGGCTTCTACCAGACCGCCACAGATATCCGTGGAATACGAATACATCCATGCCTCTCCTGGCTCATAGCGAAGTGGCACGCCGGCCAACTTATCCATAAAACTCGACAGGGTTTCGCCATGATCGCGCCGAACGCCCTGCTCCCGATAAGCCTTATCGACCGGGTGGCTGGTGGCACCATAGGTAATGCCGCCGCTGTGATTCAAAATATGGCGAAAAGTCACAGGTGTGTCCGGCGCCTTGGTTTGCATGTCAGCGCCCTCACCTGAGACCCAGACTTTTTGATCCCGCCAACCTGGTACCGCGCGATAAATAGGGTCGTTCAACTGAAAGTAGCCCTTTTCATATAGCTGCATCAGAGCGATCGAAGTGATGGGCTTACTCATCGAATAAATTCGAAAAATGGCGTCGTTCGACATATCCAGACCACGATCCAAATCCATTTTTCCAAACGAGTGGAAGTAAGCTGGCACGCCATGGCGGCTCACCATCACCTGACAACCGGCGACTTTCTCGGTCTCAATAAAATTGCGTTCGATATGGGTGGTGATCCATTCGAGTCTTTTCGCGTTGAATCCCGCGCGTTCGGCTGAAGTATCCATAGGTCCCTCTTCTTGTGATGCTGGTCTAGTTGCTGGTTGCTGGTGACTAATGGCTAGGTCGAGATATTAGAGAGCATCGTGTCGAGTGTCGTGAGCTTAATACCCAGCGCATCAATTGCCAGATGGCTATCAATCTGGTCATCATGATCCAGCACACCTAACATCGCTCGGGTGACAGGAGGGTTCGCGAACCATTCAAACATCCAAGCCAACATAATGCCTAAACCAACCGGCAAGGAAATCACCTTAACTTTGTTCCCCCTAAGCGCCGCCGCGCGCTGAATCAAGGCTCGTCGAGAAAGTGATTCAGGACCGCCGAGCAGGTAGCGCACGGTTCCGCCTAGCTGCGTCGCCGCAATGATGGCTGCAATCACATCACCAGCATAAATGGGTTGCTCCAGACTAGTTGCTCTAAAGGTCATCGCCCGCGTCTTGCTCGCATTTCTATTGAGGGCAGCGGACGCATAATCCCCTTCACCAAGTACCATCGGAACCTGAAGCACGGTGACATCAACCGGCGCCGCCATAAGAATACTTTCGGCGCGCCCCTTAGAAGCAAGACAAGTATTCGTCGAGCGGGGTTCGCTGCCAATAATACTGAGATAAACGATATTGCGAATGGTGTCAGGTAGTGATGCCACGAGCGCATCACAGCTCCGTTCGTGGGCATCGACATAGCTGGAAAACTTGGTTTGCTTAATAATCCCAACCAGATGCACGACGGTATCACAGCCTGTAAGCGCAACCCGCAGACTGTCGGCATCGGTGTAATCGACAATGCGAACATCTAGACTCGGGAATTTTTTCAACAAATCCTCTTTGGCGCGATTGGATCGAACCAGCGCCCGTACTTGATCGGCACCAAGGGTTACAATGCTACGCACACCAAGATTGCCGTTAGCACCGGTTATTGCATAACGTTCGCTCATTTCAAAAATCCTACTAGAAGGTACAATAGTGGCCTTAGAATCTATGTGGATCCGGCATTATGATGCAAAAGTGAAGCTATGAACAAATTCAACCTGCCTAATCTATTGAGCGTGAGCCGGGCTCTAATGGCACCCGTGGCAGTCTTTTTGATTGTCGACTCAAATTGGCAGATGGCCGCTTGGATTCTTGTTATTGCGATCGTGACTGACCTTGCTGACGGTCAAATCGCTCGACATTGGCAACAAACATCACCTCTGGGCGGTTTTCTCGATCACGCCAGTGACGCCATTTTGGTCGCGAGCATGCTCGCTGCCGAGTCCTACCTGGGTTATGTGACACCACTATTACCCATCCTGGTAATTCTTGCGTTTAGCCAGTACAGCTGGGATTCAAAAGCATTACAGGGTCAACCACTTAGATCAAGTAAGCTGGGCCGCTATAACGGCATCGCCTATTTTGTGGTGGCTGGTTTTCCGATTCTGCAGCCCGTTGTAGGCCTGGAGCTATTAACCAAAGCCCAGATTCAGTGGTTTTCGTGGTTGATGGTCACCACCACGTTGATTTCGATGCTGGATCGAGTAGTCGCTCTATACCAACTTCGTCACTCTAAGCGCTAGTTGGTGATCAGCAAGTTTGCAAAGCCTCGCAAGGATAGCTATGTTCCACCCAAAGGGGACTGGAACCAACAATGAACTTCATTAAGTGGCTGCTGATTTTAATCGCAACGATAGTCATCGCTATCAGTTCCTTTCTGTTTTATATGCGCTTTCACGACGGTCCGATCGAAATCTTTGCTGGTGGCGCATTCCAAACGGGGGAACTCATTCAGGGTTCCGAGCCAGATTGGAATGACATCGCTGACCTTGCGACCTTTGAAGTTCAAACCGTCGAACCACCTCGCTCACGCACCACCTGGCTCGCTGTCGTTGACGGCAGAGTCTTTATCCCAAGCGGCTATATGAATACGGGCTTCGGCAAAATCTGGAAACATTGGCCTCACTACGCGGAAAAGGACGGCCGTGCCATACTCCGTGTCGGCAATAAGCTTTACGAACGCAGGCTTGTTCGTATTAGTGCCGAAAATCCACTCATCCCTGAAATCGTCGCTGCACTAAACGCAAAGTATCCCGGCGACGGCACAGTGGAAAAGGTGGAGATGAACGACACCTGGGTATTTGAGCTCGCACCGCGCTAGCTCGCTTATATCGGACTTTTAACTACACTTTAGAGAACCCATTCTATGGAGTAGAACGTTGTCCGATACAAATAAATCTGGGCTAACGGACCCCCGTAAACGAACCACTCTAAAAGCTATTGCTACGGGGCTATCCGCCGCTACCCTGCTCGTTGCGCCCTGTGTCTTCGCCAAAAATAAGACCACGCTCAGAATACTGGGAACTCACGTCACCCTTCAAGAATCTATCCGTGAGCGCGCGCAAGCTGACCTCTGTGTATCGATTGAGTTTGAGCCAGACGGCAGCGCGACGGAATTGCAAAAAGCGTCTGTGTCACCCGGCTCTTTTGCTCTGTATGAACAATGGTCCAATAGCATCCGCGTGCTCTGGCAATCTGGTTCCATCCAGCCCATTGACAAAAAACGTATAGAATACTGGTATGAGATAAACGACCTAACCAAAACAGGTCAACTGAATAAAACTACCCAGTTTGGTGCCGGAGATGCCCCCTACAAGATTCTTCATGTGCAGCCCAATGGTGGTCTGCGGGTCGATAGAAAAACCGTTGTGACTAAAGGTGCTGTTCGAAGTGGTGATAGCTACGACCGGCGGTTCAGCAACGTCGCGGTGTGGAATACCGCGATGCCCACCTACGAATATAGCCAGCGAAAATGGTATGAATTTATGAGCGCGTAGGCTGATAACTGTGCAACCTTCACTCCAAAACTCTCTGCGGAACTCTCTACGAGCCAAAGTCCTGCTGCTACTGACGACGCTTGTCTTGATTATCTCTGTACAGGCTTTTATGTCATGGGAAACTCGCCAACAGCTCGCCGAAGGCCATGAAAAACTGGAACACATCACCCGCGCAGCAGAGCTTGTTCACCAACTAGAACGGGATGTGCTCGACCTGCAACGCAATGTCCTAATTTATAAAATCAATAGTAATGAATCGGTAGCCGCGCAGTTTGATAAAAGCAGTAGTGAAGTGAAACTTCATCTTGATGAACTCAGGGTGTTAGCTCGCGATACAACCTACCAGGCTGAATACGCCGATTATCTGAGCCGTTTGGAAGGCTACTCAAAAGACTACAGTCAAAATTTTTCTAGCCTTGTTGAGAGCAAATCAGAACAAAAGCGAATCCAATTTGAGGAAGTGCCAGCACAAATTGCAGCGATAAAGCGCAGGATGGAGCGCTCGGAATTAGATTTCGAAAAATATTTTTATCTCACGTCAGCAGAACGAGCTGTTAATCAGTATCTAGTTGAACCGGATTTTGAGGATTTAGAAGTTTTCAAGGCTAAGCTAAACCTGGTAAAAAGATTCACCAACGACACTCTTCTACAGGATATGTTGGACGACTTGAGCCAAAGCTTTACGCGTCTAACTCAGCTAACGCGGGGCTATATCTTTCTTGTCAATGTCGTCATGGCGGGTTCGGCCAACGAATTTCTCTTTATCACCCAGGAGATGACTGACATCGCCAATCAGGACCGTGAAGCAGTCAAGAGCCTGGTATCGATTTCTGAAGCTGAATCGGCAGCTCGCAACAATATCATTTCGTTAGTCTGCATAGTATTGGTCATCATCTTGGCCGCAATGATTATTAGCAATATCATTACCCCCATCCAGAGACTCACCAGAGTATTCGGTCGAATCATCTCCGGCGAAGAAGTAGAAAATATTCCAGGTATCGAGCGTGAAGATGAGGTGGGACAGCTTTCGCAAGCGGTCAGCGTCTTCTACGAAAAAAATTTGGCTCAGCTTCGTCTGAACGAAAATTTAAAATTGCAGACTCGGCGCGCTGAAGACGCAACGAAGGCCAAAAGCCAGTTTCTCGCCAATATGAGCCATGAAATTCGCACGCCGATTAATGGCATTCTAGGATTAATCCAGCTCTGCCAGAGAACCGGCCTAACGGATATCCAAAGGGAGTATTTGAGTAAGGCAGTGGAGTCCAGCGAAGTGTTGATGGGCGTCATCAACAACGTGCTAGATTTCTCAAAGATCGAAGCAGGCAAGCTTGTGATTGAGCATGCCAAATTCGATTTCGATATAATGCTGAAACAGGTGCTTGCTTCTGTGCAAGTGCGTGCAGAAGAAAAAAACCTGAACCTGCGCTTATTTGTCGACGAACAAGTTAAAGCCGTTTACCTGGGAGATCCTCTCCGAATTTCTCAGATTCTACTCAACGTTCTGAATAATGCCGTCAAGTTTACCGAAACGGGAAGTATCACAATTGAGATCAAGCTGGCGTCAGAAAAAAATGACGTTCAACAACTTATTTTCGCTATAACCGACACCGGTATCGGCATGAGCGAGGAACAGCTGGCTTCTGTTTTTACGGCATTTAGCCAGGCAGACGATTCGACTAGTCGGAAATTCGGCGGCTCTGGCCTGGGCCTGAGTATCGTCACCCAACTAGCAACCTTGATGAATGGCGAGATCAGTGTCGACTCAGCTTTAGGCAAGGGCAGTTCGTTTCGTGTCACATTACCCTTAACTACCACTAAGGCGCACGCACGCTTAATTGAACCCATTCAAGATGATCTGGAGAATATTCTCATCACATCATCCCTGATGACAGCGGTTATGATTCCTTACCTGCCTGCCTCAATGAACTTTGCAGTGAACTCTAGACTCGACAACATCGTGACCCCACAGAACCAAAAGAATCGTATCGTCATCGGAATAGATACATTGGAACAAGCGATCGAACTGATCGCTCCCATCGAACACCTCATATCAGCAGAAAACTTCGTCGGTTTCGCCATCGATACAAACCCATCAGGGCTCAAACAACAGCTACTCGCTCGTTTCGACCTCCCTGTACTCGAACAGCCCGCACTACCATCAAGCTTAATGGCATTCTTAAAAGCCTTGTCACCGGATAATCAGGTCAAGCAAGATACCAGTGCGAACGAGCCAGATGAACTGCAACAGTTTCTAGGGCATGTGTTGCTGGTAGATGATAACGCTATCAATCGAATGGTCGCGTCAGACATGCTCGACGGGTTTGGAGTGACGTGTGATGTCGCCGAAAATGGACAACAAGCCGTAGATACCGTGAATGGTGGAAAGCGCTACGACCTCGTATTAATGGATGGTCAAATGCCAGTGTTGGACGGCTATCAAGCAACCCAGGAAATTCGACGGCAAGGCTATTGCGATCTGAAAATCTGTGGCCTGTCTGCCAATGCTATGCGCAGTGATGTTGATAAAGCGATGAAACATGGCATGGATGATTATATGACCAAGCCTATTGCTTGGGATGACCTAGAAAAAACTCTGCAGAAGTACTTAACACCACAAGCTTCTGCGTCAATTTCTCTCAATGGCTAATAGCAAATACGATTTCGACCACCGTGCTTGGCCTCATAGAGGTGCTTGTCGACCAGTTCGACGATTTGTTCCGGATAGGCGACGTCGTCGCCCCCATCCCAGTAGCTAACACCCAGGCTGGTTGTCACTTTAAGTACCTGGCCTTCGAACTCGAATTCGTGACATTCTATGGAACTTCTTACCCGCTCAGCCAAACCCACTGCAGCATCGAGGGGAGCACCACGCATCAAAAAGACAAACTCTTCACCGCCGTAGCGCGCAAACGAGTCATAACCCCTGGCTTCAGTTTCAACCAGTTGTGCCAGTTCGCGCAGAACTAAGTCACCCGCAACATGACCGTAGGTATCGTTAACCTCTTTGAAGTGGTCGATATCAAACATGACAATACTCAGGCCGGTGTGATTACGTCTGTTGTACTCATATTCTTTCGACAACAGTTCCATAAAATATCGTTTATTGTAGATTCGTGTCAGACCGTCCTTGATCGCCATATTGCGCAGCAACTGATGATATTCCGTATCATCTTCATCCTGAAGGGTAAATTTGAATGTGACAGAGCCAAGAGTGAGCTTATCCCCTTCGGTTACTCGACGGGCAGAATTGACCAATTCTTTGTTCACAAACGTGCCGTTGGTACTGCCAAGATCCGAGATAAAAAAACCTTCAACCCGTTTGACCAGCATGGCGTGACGGCGACTGATACTCGTATCAGAGATCGTCAGGTCAACATCGTCGCTGCGACCGATCATCGTGACATCATCGACGAGGTCGTAGACTTCGCCGATGAAATCGCCTCGGATCATAACCAGACAGGGCCTTTTGATATGCGAGGTGTCAATACCTGCGCCATCTTCTCCGGCTTGAAATTTGTATTGGGTATCATCGGGCATTGCTGAAATGCACTCTGCTCATATAGTAAAAAGTATAGATCCACGTAATCGATTACGGCTCAACAGAATTGTCAGGACTCTTTTAGAATTAGGTCCAGCTTACGTCAGAGCTGTGTCTAGGCTATGTCAGAACTATGTCAGAACTATACTGGAACTATGTAAGGGTTTTGTAAGTACTTTGCAGGCAAACATTTACTTACCGAAGCGGCGTTCCCGCTGCTGGTAGATGCGTATGGCGCGCCAGAAGTCTATTTTTCTGAAAGCCGGCCAGAACACCTCAGTGAAATACAGTTCGGAATAGGCACTTTGCCAGGAGAGGAAACCTGACAATCGTTCTTCGCCTGATGTTCGAATAATGAAGTCAGGATCGGGGATCCCCGCGGTATATAAGTATTTTGAAAACATTTTCTCGTTGAGGTCTTCGACATCCAGAGTGCCTTCTTTAACCTCGATTGCGACCTTCTTTACTGCATCGATAATTTCCGCCCGACCGCCATAACTAATGGCAATATTGAGTTGAAAACGCTCGTGATCAGCGGTCATAGATTCGATTTTCTCGATTTCTTCATTCATTTCCGCCGAGAGATCCTCTTTCCTACCGAGTACTTTTACTTTTACACGCTGCTCTTTGATCACCGGGTCCACCTGGTAATCCTTCAACTTACGCAGGATCAGATCCATCAAATAATCGACTTCATCGTCGGCGCGGTTATAGTTTTCAACGGAAAAGCCGAATAACGTGACAATTTTTACGTCGAGATCGCGACACCATTCCAAAAAGGCTTCGAGATTTTCTGACCCTGCGTTATGACCCTCGTTGGATGCGAGGCCGCGAAATCGAGCAAAACGTCGATTACCGTCCACGATAAGGCCGATATGATGTGGTGCCGGGCCATTTTTGATTTGGCGCCAGAGAATTTGTTCGTACAGGCGGTAAAAAGGTGACAGCGGGTTCATGGACTTCTTATTGTCGTAACAGCGGCGGATTATTCCAGAGCGGGCCGCAAATCGCTACGCGCAATTAGACGACCTGTTCTGGGCATGAAGATGGGTCTATAGACGGCTCTGTCGAAAATTACCCGGCGGCGACTGCACCAGAACGCCAGTTGCCATGAAACCCAAAGGGCACGCGGTGATCAAGGAAAACTCTCGCGAGCGGTCCTACGGACGGATTTTGAGCATCCAGAATCACCAGGTGCGACTTATCGTTACGACGATCATAGACATTCGCCAGCAAAAAGCCCTCGCCTTCTGCGGCTGAATCAGACTTGGGGACAAAGATCGCCTCGCCAGACGTCATTTCATCGCCCATCGCGTAGCTGTCCGTCTTGCCGGTTTGATGATCAATCATCGCAATATTACTAAAGTTGACACTATTATCTCCAACGTCCTGCCGCAGCATATAGCCATAACGATAATCGTGGCAGACATACCGCTCATCCAGACGGCCGAATTCCGAGGCTGCATAGTCTAAGGACTCAACCTTGTAATCATCGCTATTGTTGCCAAGGTCTATCGTCCAACGATTTAACTTCGCCCACATTTTGCCTGGGTCACCTTTGGATCCATCCGGGTTGGGAAATAGTGGTGCCTGACCATACTCTGCCACATCACAGGTAATCACATCGCCCTGGTTGTAGGCATTCATGGGATGAAAAACAAAACTGGCGTCGTTCTGAAACCAGCGAATATCGTCAACCTTGCCCCCGCGCGGCATCACACCAATCTGGTTGCCTTTTTCCGGCTCCCAGGCAAACGGCGGCAATCCTTGCGTCGCTCTATCAATCGAACCCGTCAACGGCATGATTGGAAATAGGATGAAGTCTTTGGTCACCATAAAGTCATGCACCATAGACGCGTAAGGGGCGTCAAAGAATTGTGACGAAACCAACTTGCCATCTTTGTCCGCGATATGAACGGACATCTTGTTCGATAGCATGCCATCGACGCTGTAACCGAAAAAGATCATTTCACCGGTTTCCGGATCGACCTTAGGGTGCGCTGTCATTGGACCGCTCAGCGACTCATCGAAAGTCCACGCTCCTCTTGTTTCAAGCGTTACCGGGTCCAACTCAATCGGCGCGTGCGCTTCTTCCAGCGCTAGCAATTTATGACCATGCCAGCTGATGTTCGTATTGCCTGTGCCATCGGTTTGAAACCCCTGCACCGAGGGATCGGTATCCATAGGATTAAATGCGCTGAACAAGCTCTTACCCGCATCATGTTCCAGCAGCCATTTCTTGGTCCGGACCCAACGGTTTCGATACGCCACTTTGCCATTTTCAATGTGGAAAGCGTGGATCATGCCGTCTCCACCAAACCAGTGGTGGTCACCCCGGGGGGCAAATTGCGGATTGGGCCCATTGCGATAGAAGGTGCCATAAAGATCTCTTGGGATCTCGCCTTCAACAATCAAATCCGGAGCGTCGCATTCCATTTGGATCGGTGCGTAACCTTCCACAAGGTTAGGGTGATTGGGAAATGGGATAGCCATGATAATTCTCTTCTATTCGTAGGCCGTGCCCCAGCGATCTGAGAACACAAGCTTGCTGATCGGACGCCTTGTGATAGGTCCGTGCCCTTTTAAGACTGGATAACCAATCGGGATGTGGGCACAGGTACCCCAGGGATCAGGTATATCCAATAACGTTTTAATTTCCTTTTCTCGAAAACAGAGCAGTGTTGTCAGTACACAGCCCAATCCCTCAGTGCGACACGCCAACATGACGTTCTGTACCGCGGTATAAACGGAACCGCCGCCAACAACCGAAGGTCGATCTAGATTGGCATCAGTAATTGCCATATGGTCTGCGTTAAAACAAAAAATCAAGATCGCCGGCGACTCTGCCATATGGTTGGCTAAATAGTCCCCTGCTCTCAGCAGCTTCTCCGGCGCACTATCTTTTTCTGCGCCCCGCATACCCGCCGTGTATTTCACCCATTCCTCCTTATAGAGCGCTCCTATCGTAGATTTCGCGGCAGCATCTTCAACCACCACGATCCGAAAAGGCTGCACGTTGCCGCCGGTTGGCGCCCAGGCGGCCGCTTGCAGAATACGACCTAAAACATCGCGAGGCACTGGATCTGGCTTCAAGCGCCGCACAGCCCGCTGCGTACTCATTGCCTCGTATACATCCAACATTATCTCGTCCCTTATATGTGGCTTTGTATGGGGTTGTGTTTGTTTATAGGGGCTGCTTCGGATCCAGACCCAGGATGACTTTGCCCGTCAATTCATAAATAGGCGGGGCCACCATAATGTGCTGAGTTGTTACGTGCACATCGCGAAAGCACCGTTGCAATGGATTTTCGTTATAGATTGATGTGCCGCCGCCCAGTTGGTACAAACGATCCACTGCGGCGACCGATTTGTGTGTTGCATTAACCGCAGCCAGGCGCAAAGCGGATTTTTGCGCCAGACTCAATTTTTCACCCCGACTTGCAATCGTCCAGGCCTCATCAATTACCTTTTGCATATAGGCTTCCGCAGACTCTAGATCAGCCACTGATTTTGCCACTTCACTCTGTACCATCTGCCGATCAACAAGTTTCCGATTTGACCCGGTGGGTTTCTTCACCCCGGCGAGATCTTTGAATGCCTCAAGAGCTGCATAACCAATCCCAACACTGACGCTGGCAACACCGAGCGCAAGCAGTCCCAACATTGGAAACTGATATAGTGGCGTTCTGACCTCCGTCCGGCCTCCCAACAGAACTGATCGGGCGCGTGGCACGCGGGCATTCGCAACAGAGTAATGATGACTTCCAGTACCCTTCAGCCCTGCGACATACCAGGTATCTTCAATATCCACCTGATCTGCCTTGAACATCACCAGACGTATTTCAGGCCCATAAGTGCCGATGACCTTTTCACCATCTTCATAAACGAAACAGCCACCACAAATCCAATCGGCATTCTGACTACCTGAGCCAAATGGCCAACGACCCGAAACCAAATAGTCATCACCAGATACCTCGGCTCGCCCCAGGGGCGCCGTGACACCTACCGTCAATACGTTCGGTTGTCGACCATAAATCTCCTCGGCGACTTCCTCGGCAAGCGAAGCACTGAGTACACCCGTTGTCGAGCCAATCATTGCATTCCAGCCAGCGGAACCATCGCCCATTGCGATCCACTTCAGCACTTCGATAAATTCCTTCGGATGCACTTCTAGACCGCCGTAGACCTCGGGTACGAGCATTCGGAACACTCCTGCCTGACGCATATCATTCGCAAGGTCGGCAGGCAGGCGACGCGCCAATTCAATCTCATCCGAGCGCAACGGCAGGTCTGTGGCACACTCTCGGGCATATTCAAGCAGGGACATCTAGCTTCGCTCCAAATAATCAGGCAGACCTACCAGGTCATTGAACTCAACAAAGCTGAATCGATTCATTTTTTGGAGATCTCCGGTCGCGTGTAAATTTTTATAGGCGCGCGTTAAAGTCTCTGCGACAGCGAGCAAAGCAGCCACTGGTCGCAGTAATATTTGATAACCCAGCTCATGCAGTTCTGCTGGCGTGAGGTTGGGGGTTTTGCCATCTTCGACCATATTGGCCACCAGAGGAACTTGCGGAAACGCGGCTTGAATCGTCTGCATTTCTGCAACGCTACGGGGCGCCTCGATGAACAGTATGTCTGCGCCAGCGTTTAAGAATGCCTCGGCGCGGCGCAAGGCTTCATTAAGATCATGGGTCGCCCGCGCATCAGTGCGCGCCATAATCAAAAAGTCGTCACTGCAACGCGCAGCCACTGCGGCCGCAATCTTTTGTGTGGCCTCCTCAAGACCAACCACTTCCTTGTTTTCCATATGACCACAACGTTTAGGACTCACCTGATCTTCAAGCTGAATACACGCGACCCCAGCCTGCTCATAATTTCTAACGAGCCGCTCAACGTTATAAATTCCACCATAGCCATTATCACCATCTGCAATCACAGGTTTCTGCGATGCTTGTACGATCTGTCCTGCCCGGGTCACCATCTCTGTTGCTGTCACAAGGCCTATGTCCGGCTCGCCTAATAGACTCGCAGCGACAGCAAAACCTGACATATAAATGGCTGGAAAATCCTGAGTCGCGGCAATGCGCGCAGATAAGGCATCAAAAACGCCGGGCACAATAAGTACCTCTTTGCGCTCAAGCTGCTGACGTAAGGTATTCATCCCTCTAACACTCTTCAATTTGGCTGCTGTCGTCGAGTCTACCATTCCCCCAACGGCCAATGTACATTAGCCAATTGCCACACATCAGGATTTGATATGCCGAGACTTCGAGAAGTTAGCCGAAAAGATGCTGACCCGAGTGTTTTACCCGTCTACGATGCCTTGTTTGGTGACCGAGATCCTGTCACTGAGCCCGGCACCGCTACGGGTACACCGGGCAATTGGTGGAGTGTGTTTGCGCTGGTGCCCGAGTGCTTCAGCCACGCCGTAGAGGGCTTTCAATTTTATCGAGGTAAAAACCGCAAAATCAGTCCAAAACTGCGTGAACTGGGACAAACCCGAGCGGGATATAGCCGGGGCAGCCAGTTTGTGTTTTCACAACATTGTAAAAGTATGCGCGCCGTTGGTTTTAGCGAAGCGCAAATCGAGGCTATTCCGTACTGGCAAAGTACAGACCTGTTTACACCGCTGGAACGTGCAGTCCTCGCCTATACAGATGATCTCGTGCTGTCGGGTGGACGCGTATCCGATGGAACCTTTGCTGTACTAAAAGATAACTTGAGCGACGAAGAAATACTGGAACTCACTTACATTACCTGCACCTACGAAATGCATGCCACCATGTGTCGTGCGCTACATCTCGAGTTCGACGACGTACCAGAAAGACTCGTGGAAATACCCGCACCCGACGATGATCTACAAAAAATGGACTTTATGCGCGCAGTCGATCAGGACAAATCCAAAAGCTGATCCATACGCTGATCAAAAGACTAGTCCGAGTCTTCGTCTTTGACCTGTTGGGCAACCTCGACCATCAGGTCATTAATGCGCATTTCACCATCTCTGGTCTGGGCACCCATTTCCATGGCCTTAGCCATATGTTTCCGGGCGCCTTCAGTGCGGAGGGATTGTGCAAAAAGGTGAGCCTCTTCACGTAATCCTTCAGCCAATGGCATCTCACTATTCAGCACGGATGCTTTCGCTAAAGCGATAGCATCCCCCGGCCAGAGCGCAATTCTATTCGCCAGTGCATCGACAAACTCATCCAGATGCGCTTGATCCGCAAAAATTCGATTCAGGTATCCCCACTTTTCAGCCGTCACCGCATCGAGATCATCAGCGCCAAGAATCACCTCCAGCGCACGGCCTCGTCCAATCAGTCTTGGTAGGTGCTGTGTTCCGCTGCCGCCGGGCAGAATGCCTAACGGGACTTCCATCTGATTGATTCTGGTTTTATCAATGATGCCAAACCGCATATCGCAGGCCGAGCAGAATTCATTACCACCCCCTCCGACACGCCCTGCAATCTTCACTATGGTGGCTTTTGGCATCGTTCTGACGCGTTCGCACATAAGATGAAAATCTGACAGTTGTTCGCGCCTCTTCGCTGGCTTATCTGTTGGCGTGGAGAGAATCAATGTCACATCGAAATGGGCGATAAAAAAGTCCGGGTCGGCACTTTCCAAAACCAACACTTTGACACTTTCATCCTGCTCGACTTCTGCCGTGAATGCGACAAGGTCTTGATACAGTTGTGCGGTCATAACATTAAGAGGCGGATTGCTAATAGTCGCGGTTAGCACACCCTGATTGAGGCACGTTGTAATGGTGGCGTATTGGTACATCGATGACTCCCTTTTCAATTTAGTTGAATTCAATTAGATTGGATTCTATTGTTGTTGTTGGTTCTGGTCTTGTTGGTTCTGGTCTTGTTGGTTCTGGTCTTGTTGGTTCTGGTCCTTTTTTGGGAAAAAAGCTTGCTGACCAAAGCGGCGATTTTGCCGATATGGAAATACATCAATCACCAGGTCATTGCGCACATTCTCCTGCAACGCACGCCAATATTCTGCGGTAAATAGTTCACCGTGATACTCAGAAAAAAGGTCGCTCAGTGAGGCTGAACTAAACAAGAACGTTTTGAATTCTTCCGGAAATACATCCGCATCATCCACGCTAAACCAGGGTGCCGAAGACATATCATCTTCCGGGTGTTGAGAGACAGGAAAGTCTCGAAAATTAACATCTGTCAGATAGCAAATTTCGTCATAGTCGTAGAAGACGACACGACCATGGCGCGTCACACCAAAATTTTTCAGCAGCATGTCACCGGGAAATATATTCGCTGCGGCCAGCTGCTTGATGGCGTACCCATAATCCTCCAGAACCAATCGCAGTTCGAACTCACTCTTGTCCCGTATGTACAAATTGAGCGGCGTCATCAGTCGCTCGGTATAGACATGCTGAACAATCACGTGTTCACTTGTTAGCTTGATAGATCCAGCGGCAACCTTCTGCAATTCCTCTAGTAGCGCTGGATCAAATCTATCTCTCGGTAAGAACAGATCAGAAAATTCCTGAGTATCCGCCATCCGCCCGACCCGATCGTGGGTTTTTACAAGATAGTAAGCATCTTGCACGCCCTGTCTTGTGACGGTTTTTGTGGGTGAAAATTTGTCTTTGATAATTTTGAACACGGTCTGATATGAGGGCAGTGTAAATACCGTCATCACCATTCCCTTGATTCCCTCAGCGATAACAAACTGGTCGCCTGACCGCTCTAAATGCGCCAAAAAATCCGAGTAAAACTCCGTCTTACCATGTTTGTAATAGCCAAGGCTGGTAAACAGTTCCCACGCCTTTTTGCGTGGTAACAAATCGTTGAGATAAGTCACCATTGCTTTGGGGGACTCAATATCGACGAAAAAATATGAACGGGTAAAACTAAATATTGTACTCAGATCATTTTCATTCCAGATGATGGTATCGACATATATGCCATCGCGACTGTTGAGAATGGGAATAGCGAGCGGAAACACATGATCATCAATCATCATGCGGCCAATTAAATAAGCGCCTTTGTTTCGATAGAACACCGGTTTTAGTAGCTCGATTTCAGTCTGTTGCTCGACGTCATTACGAAGCAATGGGATCAAGCTTTTCATGTTGTTTGCGATCAGCTCAACATCTCGATCCTGATCTTCAAATTCAGCACCAAGGTCTACATCAGCAAACACCTGCCGCAACAAATTCGTCAGCCCATCTGATGTTTCGTAACGCGTTACCGGCACTGTCGTCTCAGGAGAAGGAATGGCGTGGTTGACGAACGCGAAGCGCTCATCGATGCCTTCATGTAAATGGGTTCTACGATAAATGGTGTTGAAAACGGTGCCCGCCAGTTCTGCATCAGGACGGTGCTGGACCAATTGTACGTATCGATCCCTGACTTCGTGCCAATCTTCAAGGTCTGGACGGCTCTGGCTCAGCAATTTCGCCAATTTTGCCGCGGTTACATCGGCGTGGTGTCGATAAAGCTTGATCCGATCATGGGAAGCTAATTGAACCTCATCCCAGGCACGGCGCTGGAAACGATCCTGAGCTGAACGAGTTATCGCTGCGAACTCATCCCGGTAGGCGCTAAAGCCCGCTTCAACCGCCGACGCAATCTGATTTGAAGAAAATACTTGTATCGTCATAACTCTCAACTATAATTCCGGTCAGACCAAATTGGTATGACCATTTTGGTTATACCGAATTGGTACGACCAACGTATGGACCATTATGCCCACAAACTCACCATCTAGCCCTAATCGCTCTAAAGTGGAGGATATTACCGCCATTCTGCGCGATGAAATCCTGCGCGGCCAGTACCGTCCTGGGGAACGATTGCCATCGGAGCGAGACCTTGCGGCGCGCTTTGAAACCAGCCGCGGCGGTATACGCGAGGCTCTAAAGAAGCTCGAACAGCTCGGCATTGCCACCATAACCCCAGGCGGGGTGCGTGTGGTACCGATTGAAGAAGCGAGTCTATCGGTACTGGGGCCGCTCGTTGACCTGCAGGAGGTCCCTGATCCAGCGATGCTTGGGCACCTGTTCGAAGTATTAGGCGCTCTGATCGCCATGGCCGCAAGAACCGCAATGGAACGTGCCACCGCAGCCGAGCTGCAGCAGATGCAGGATATCGTCAAGCACCTGGAGGACCATGCTGAGGATTCAGAGCAGCAACACCTTGGCTGGCGTGAGCTAGGCACCCTATTTGCCCAGGTGAGCGACAACCTTGTGCTACGCCTCATTCTCAATGGTCTGAAAATTCACTTCATTAATCGTCTGGAAGCGCGTCCAGAGCTAAAATTGGAAATCGACTATGAACGCCAAAAAGACACATTGAATAAACTCTCACATGGATTAGCTAGCCGAGATTCACGCAGCGTTGCGACCACGATTAACGAACATTTCGATGAGATCAACGCTCGAATTCAACATGCTCTCAATTCCAACCATCCTTCATCAAACCAACAAGCGAGTTTTACACATGAATAACGTCGCCAAAGGTCTGCTCACAGTTGCCGTGCTATTCGTTGCCTTGATCATGGCCTACGCTTTATTGGCCACAGCACCGACCGCTCAACAAGTTGAGCCTGAACAGGTTGCCACTGCCATTCGCGTCCAGAATATTAAAATTGAGGACGTTCGTCTGGCTGTCAGATCCCAGGGTACCGTCACACCCAGAACCGAAAGCGCTCTGATTCCGGAAGTCTCCGGGCGAGTTGAATGGATATCTCCCAACCTCGTAGCCGGTGGCTTTTTCGAAGCGAATGAAGTTTTGTTGCGCATAGACGGGCGTGATCTACGTGCCAGCGTCGAACGCAGTCGCGCCGCTTTGGCCAGAGCCGAGGCAGAAGCAGAACACAGTCGTTTTGAGATGGAACGACAGGAAAAATTGGTGAAAGAAAACCTGACCAGCCAGGCATCTTTAGAAAGCTCCATTCGCGCAAAACGGGTGTCGGCAGCCACTACCATTGAAGCACGAGTAACTCTGGAACAAACAGAGCGAGATCTCCTCAGAACAGAGCTACGCGCTCCCTACGAAGGTCTGGTGAGAAGCAAAAATGTGGATGTCGGGCAGTTTATAAGCCGCGGTAGCTCTTTGGGTAGCATCTACGCCGCAGACTCCGTCGAGGTGCGAGTACCGCTCGCTGATAGTCAGTTGGCCTATCTGGATTTACCCCTTGGGTTACGCGGCGAATTACCGCCTGAAAATCAGGCCAACGTCACACTCTCGACCCACTATGGTGGCCAATACTATGAATGGGCAGGCAAGTTAGTCAGAACTGAAGCAGAAATTGATACCCGTACTCGGATGGTGAACGCCGTTGTTCGGGTTGAAGATGACAAGGAAAACGGCCAGCCTGGTCTGCCTGTTGGGCTGTTCGTCAATGCCTCAATTGAGGGACGGTTTGCTAAAGGGGTTGCCGTTCTGCCGCGCGCAGCGTTGCGCAATCAAAATCAGGTGCTCGTCGTCGACAAAGATAGTCGTTTGAGATATCGAGACGTTGAGCTACTCCGTTTCGAAAAAGACAACGTGATTATTAGCGGTGGCTTGCAGCAAGGCGAAACTGTGAACCTATCGCCCATTCAAACGGTGATTGACGGCATGCGCGTTAAACCAATGTCAACACAAGGCTAGGAGCAAAGCATGGAAAAAGTAATCGCCTGGTTCGTAGACAACCCTGTTGCGTCAAACCTTATGATGTTTATCTTCCTCGTCGGTGGCGCTATAAGCCTGGTCACCATGCACCGGGAAGAATTCCCTAGTATTGAGCCCGGCGTCGTTTCTGTGACCGTACCCTATCTCGGCGCGGCCCCGGAAGAGGTCGAGCAAGCTGTGTGTATTCGCATCGAAGAGTCAGTTGAAGGTGTACAGGGCATTGACCGCATTCAGTCTTTCGCCAACGAAGGTGTCTGTACCGTCATTCTCGAACTAGAATCCGACGCCGATGACGGCAAGGTAATGAATGAAATAAAAAGCAAAGTCGATGGTATTTCGACGTTTCCTCGCGAAACAGAAAAGCCCATCATTTCTGCACTCGCGTTTAATGGCCAAACAATTTTGGTAGCGCTGTCCGGTGACACTGATGAGGCGACGCTGAAACAAAATGCCGACAAAATTCGAGATGACATATCTGCGCTGGATGGCATATCCCAGGTTAGGGTGAACTATGCAAGGCCGTACGAAATCTCCATCGAGGTGAGTGAGAACACACTCAGGCAATATAACCTCACCCTATCTTCCGTCGCCGCGGCGATTCGATCTGCCAGTCTTGATCTACCAGGCGGCTCGCTCAAAACAGCCGGCGGTGAAATCCTCTTGCGTAGCAAAGGACAGGCCTATCGAGGTGAAGAGTTCCGCGACATCGTCGTGTTAACAAGACCAGATGGTAGCAATGTTACCCTGGACGAAATAGCGACCATTAATGATGGCTTTGAAGAAGGCTATCTAAGCGCCACCTTCAACCGTGACCCCGCCATGATGATCACGGTTTACCGGGTAGGCGATGAAGACACCATCACATCAGCCCAGGCCGTCAAAGACTATATCAAGCGCATTAGACCCACGCTGCCGCAAGGACTGAAGCTTACTGTCTGGATCGATGAGTCAGTCGCGTTAAACCGCCGCATTGAAGCGCTCACCAAAAATGCCTACGCCGGCCTAGCGCTGGTACTGTTGATTCTGACCCTATTCTTGCGCTTTAAGGTTGCCATGTGGGTCGCCGCCGGTATTCCAATTGCAGTCATGGGTGCGCTATGGGTATTCCCGCTTTTCGGCATCAACATTTCGTCACTCACTGTACTGGCCTTTATTCTCGTGTTGGGGATTGTGGTGGACGATGCCATCGTAGTTGGCGAGCGGGTTTTTAGTCACGAGACCACCGATCGAAACCACCGCGAGGCTGCCATCAACGGTACCTATGAGGTCAGCGTGCCGGTGATATTTGGTGTCCTGACGACGGTCGCCGCATTCCTGCCTATCTTGTTAATGGGTAGCCGGATGGGAGAATTTTTCTCGGTCATAGGGTGGGTGGTCGTGATTTGTCTGGTGTTTAGTATTCTTGAATCCCAACTGATCTTGCCGGCTCACCTTGCACACCGCAAAACTGAAAATTACTTCATGTCGAATACTCAGTTCGTTAAGCGTTGGATCAAGTTCCAAAGCATCTTCGCCGACAGCTTGACGAACTTTGCCAGAAACGTGTATCGCCCCTTTCTGATTAGAACCCTGGAATGGCGCTGGGTCACCTGGGCACTTGCCACCTCAGTCCTTATCCTCGCCATTGCGCTAATTGCCAGCGGCCGTGTGATCTTTCAATTCTTCCCCGCGGTTGACGGCGATCGTATCTACGCAACGCTCACTATGCCTGAGGGCATCAACGTTGAGGCGACCGAAGCTGGCGCCAAACAGATCGAAAATGCTGCTAGAGCATTGGGCCGACAATTAGACGGAGAGCTAGGGTTTAAAGACGGCGGAAGCGCGTTTCAAAACATCCTCGTATCGATTGGCTCAAACGCCGCACGTAGCAATGGCCCTCCCACCATGGGTGCTGGCGGCAGTCACCTGGCAGAAGTCGTGCTGGAACTCGTGCCGATCGAAGATCGAGCTGGTATTACGGCAACAGAACTTTCTGACCGCTGGCGCACCATGGTGGGCCCTATTCCTGACGCTGTTGAGCTCCAATTTAATGCCAGCTCTTTCAGCGCCGGACAACCCCTATTGATTAAGTTAAAAGGCAGAGATGTTGAAGAACTGCGACTTGCGGCCGCAAGCCTCAGAGAAGAGCTTTCTCGTTACCCGGGCGTATTGGACCTTTCAGATTCCTTCCGAGCCGGCAAGCAAGAGGTCAAATTGGATATCCGCGAGAGCGCTAAACCGCTCGGCCTTACCTTAAACGATCTTGCCCGCCAGGTCCGGCAAGCCTTTTATGGCGAAGAGGCGCAACGTATCCAGCGCGGCTCAGATGACGTGCGAGTCATGGTCCGTTACCCAGAAGCAGAAAGACGCTCACTCGGCAATCTAGAAGAAATGCGCATCCGCACCAACGAGGGGGTTGAGGTGCCGTTTATGTCCGTCGCTGATATCACCTATGGCAATGGCTACTCCTCTATCGAGCGTCAGGATCAGCAACGCGTGGTTGAAGTGGTCGGCGACATCAATCGGTCAGTCGTCACCCCAGAAGAAGTCATGGGCGCGATTCAGAAATCCATTTGTGAGCCAGGCTCCAATTTCAGCAGTAGGGAGAACCCCTGCCACAATGACCAATATGCAGGCGTTTCCTATTCATTAGGCGGCGAACAGGAACAAAGATCTGAGGCAACGGGCAGCATGGCGAGAACTGTGCCGCTATCGTTGCTGATTATATTTGCCCTCCTCGCCATCCCACTCAAGAGCTATATGCAGCCGCTGGTGATTATGAGCGTGATTCCCTTCGGAGCTGTCGGCGCGATTGTTGGCCACTTCCTAATGGGTTGGAATTTAATCTTCTTCTCCCTGCTCGGTATTATCGCGCTGTCAGGTGTTGTGGTGAACGCCTCGCTGGTCATGGTGGACTATATCAACCGGCAACGTCGGCTTGGCATCTCCACTTTTGAGGCTGTGACCATGGCTGGCGTTGAACGCTTTAGACCCATCATTCTGACTTCGGTCACGACGTTTGTTGGCTTAGTACCGCTGATGTCCAACCAGGATCCAGAAACATTTATGTTTATCCCAATGGCGATCTCATTGGCATTCGGCGTGCTATTCGCCACGGTAATCACGCTGTTTCTTGTACCCAGCTTGTACCTAATGCTCGAAGACTGGTTGCACTTCTGGGGCTTGGATAGCTCGATTGACCCTGCCCTCGTCACCCAAAATGACGATGACGATGGCGTACCAATATTTTCGGATAATGGCCTTAATCGATAAACAGCTGAAGCTCTTTAAACGAACTGCTGAAGCTCTTTAGACGAACTGCTGAAGCTCTTTAGACGAACTGCTGAAGCTCTGTTAACAGAGCTTCAGAGGACCGTGACTTCTAGTCGTCCCTGGCGAGTAGCTTAGAAAGGAATATCGCGTAGTCTGGCAACCTTGGGAAAATTCAGATTAAATTAGCCACTCTCTCGGGCGCCAATTTCTGTCGCCCTCTTTAAGGCCTCCCATGATTTCTGGATTTGATTACGGCACTTCAAATTGCGCGATTGGCACGATGAATTCTACAACCGAAAAAGCGCAGCTAGTGCCACTCGAAAACGATCAGAATTTTTTACCCTCAGCTTTGTATGCGTTGGGCCGCGAGCTAATTTGCGAGCAGGTCGCCGGCAACATTACTGACGGAACACTTCGCCGCGAGTATCTTGAGAGCCGCGATGCCAACTTGTCTGCGGCCAGGCAGTTCCGCCGTAAAGAAAGCATCGGCGAGATTGAGCAATGTTTGTTTTTCGGTCAAGAAGCCTTTGACCAGTATTTCGCGTTACCTGGAGAAGGCTATTTCGTTAAATCACCAAAATCATTCTTAGGTACGAGCGGCGTTAGAGCGGAATACATCAGCTTCTTCGAAGATCTTGTCACCGCGATGATGATGCACATCAAACAGCGCGCAGAAGCGCAGTGCCAAACAGAGTTAACCGATACAGTCATTGGTCGCCCGGTGAACTTTCAAGGCCTGAATGCAGAGCAGAGTAATGCTCAGGCGATGACTATCCTTGAAGTCTCCGCGAAACGAGCAGGTTTCAAGTCTGTTGAATTTCTTTATGAACCGATTGCAGCAGGGCTCGACTTCGAGCGCCAACTGAAACAAGACAAAAAGGTGTTGGTCATCGACATTGGCGGTGGAACCAGTGACTGCGCCATGGTCTGCATGGGTCCAGGCCACCGTGACAAGGCAGATAGAAAAGAGGATTTCATTGGCCATAGTGGCGAGCGTATCGGCGGTAACGACTTTGATATTCAGATCGCCTCTAAAGCGCTGCTACCTCTCTTTGGTATGAACTCGTTTCTAAAAAGCGGTTTACCCATGCCAACGCAAGTTTTTTGGAACGCGGTTTCCACAAACGATGTCGGGGCCCAGGCCGACTTCAACAGCCTACAAACGTCACTGCTGTTGCAGCGCCTCCAAATTGAAACCAAAGAGCCGCGGCTATTTGAACGCTTTGTCCAAATACGCAAGCACAAACAAAATCAACGTGTCGTTGCCAGCGCTGAGCAAGCCAAAATACAACTTTCTGAAGTTAGTAAAGTGAACGTTGCATTAGATTACATTGAAGACGCACTCGCGAGTGCGATCACTTTTGAGACGATGAAAGAAGCTGTTCGCAGGCCTCTGGCACAAATGATTAACGTCGTGACCGAAACCACTGCTCAAGCCAACGTAAAACCCGACCTAATCTATATCACCGGCGGATCGGCAAGATCTCCCGTTATCAGGCAAGTCATCACTGAGAAAATCGGTGACATTGAAGTTGTCGATGGTGATCACTTTGGCAGTGTTGCCAATGGACTAACGCTTTGGGCGAATAAAATTTTCAAGTAAGACAACGAGTTCTTGGGTGTCATGGGCGCGAATAACACATCTCCGATAGTAGGAAACCGCATTGTCGTCACTGGCATGGCCGGTGCTGGAAAGAGTACATTTTCAAAGCTACTATCCGCGAAAACTGGCCTGCCCCTTATCCACCTCGACCTCTACAGTTGGAAACCTGGCTGGGTTCGAGTGCCGGAAGAAGAGTTCCTCGAGACGCAACGCGAGCTGCTGGCTAGTGACATGTGGATTGTTGACAGTAACGACGTCAACAACGACCTGCTATTGAAACGCGCAGACACATTTGTGGTGATCGCCACACCTTGGTGGATTTGTTCGTGGCGCGCGTTCATACGTGGGCTGCGGAGAGCTCCAGGTGCTCAGCTCCCGGAAGGTTGTGATGAGTCGGCCTTGCAACGCATCAGCGATGAGTGGGGAATCGTTTGGCGTAACTGGCGGCGCCGAAAAACAGTGCCAGAACGTGACCTGTTGCTCGCTGCACAATGCCGACCACTGATGACGGTTCACGTTTTAGGTTCAAAACAGAAATTGGCAGAACTCATCGACCAGATATGAACGATCGCCATTTTGAGATAGGCTTGTGCGATTAACGTGGAATTACAAAGTGGACATCTAGTCGTCAGAGACTGGCGAATTGACGAACTAGAAGGACGTTACTGAATATTTGGCAACCCTGAGGTGCGCCGATTATTGTCATTCGGTTCGGCTTCGACCGAGGATGCAGCGCTCGAACTGGATCAGATCATTGTCTCACAACGAGCCGATCATCCGAGGCCCAGCTATTTTTTAGCGGTTGAACGAATCGCGACAAAAAAATCCATCGGAAATGTTGGCTTTGAGGACCACGCTGGTGCTGCGCATGGCAACTCTGATATCGCTGGAATTGGCTACGCCTCAGAAGCATCGATGCTCATTATCAACTATGCCTTTGAACTCGGTGCGAGCAAAGTCATTGCCGAATGCGACGAAAAAAACTCTGTAGGTGAACGCGTAATGAAGCGATGCGGCATGGTGCCACTTGATTCGGAGAAGACATATCAACTTGGAAGACGCGATGAAGAACTTTCTCACGGAGCAAAAATCAGATACGACAACCATAAACAACATAAAAAGAGAATAAAGGAAAAGTACAGTGACGAGGCCCCGCTCATTGCAACCGAGGAGCCATAGAATGGAGGAGCCTCCTTCAATATCTGTTGGACGGGTGTTTATTTAGTTACTCGAACTTTCCTTCCACAATTTTTGAAAAGTGCGGAAGGCCACCCGGTCAACATGAGTAGTGCTAATGCCATACCTCCAGAGCTTGGCAGGCATGTGCCTCATACTGCATACAGTACTGTGGAATTTGCGGTCAGGGGCTTCACTGAAGCTTTGATCCATGACATTCGATACAACGCACCCCACCTGAACGTATCGGTTGTCACGCCAGGTCACACTGGAACAGGAATCATATCCAATAGCCAGCGCGTCTTAGATCAAAATCAACCGGCGGACTGGACCGAACAAGAAATAGGGAACACTAGAACGAGATGAGAAATTGCCGGTGTCGAAAAAGTTGAAGATTTAGGCGACGATGAGATACGACGCAAAGGCGCGAAAGAAATTGACGACATGCAATCATTAGGCTTGCCCGAGGCTGCTGCGCGACCGTTATCTTGGCTGGTGTGCAGAGCAACACCTGGCGAATTCTGATTGGTAACGACACAATATCGCTGGATCGGGTCGTCAGAGAGTCGCCGGAGACCGCTTATGACCCAGATTTTGTGCTTCGATGGCGAGCAGCAAACAGTATGCTCACTGGCACTAAATAACCTAGTTCTCAATAGCCATTGCCCTAAGGCGAAGGCGCTAACCATTGGCCTGGTGATCGATTATGAGCTGATCAATAGCGTACCGCGATAACGCTGCTTCAACCGCATGACTAACGGAACATCGATCTGCACGTCATCGTTCGAATTTCGTGTCAGCAAGGAATGAAACTCCAAAATGGGAACCGATAGTGACTTCAGTCGATAAACAGCCGCAGCGCTTTTAACAGAGCCTCTGGCTGGTCGTAATGCAGCATATGCCCAGCGCCGGCAATGGTGACATGCCGGGCGTTAGGGAATAACCTCGTGCGCCTTGCAAGCTCTTGATGATAGTGAACAGGATCACCAAGCTCCGCACTCATCGCAGCCCAATAGACGAGCCCATGCTCTCCCGTCACAATCAACACAGGACAGCTCACCGACGACATCAGGCGTTCGGATTCTGCTTGAGAAAACGTGTGCCAGATCATATTCACGGCACTCTCCCAGCGCCAACGGACACCACCATCCGGATGAGGCTCAGTGCCCTCTTCCACCACTAACCTTGCCAGTGTCTCGGATATGAGTGGATTATTTTGTTTCAATCGCTGGATCGCATCGTCAATGTGGCGGATTTGGCGGCGTTCTCCTGTAATGCTCAGCACAGTCTCTACGCCTTCACGAAAACGCCTGTTCAATGCCGACGGGTCGGTTTGTATGCCTGGTGGGCCCATGCCATCCAGCAACACCAACCGACTCACAAGTTCTGGAAAGGTCGCGACAAAGCGCAACGCAATATGCCCACCTAGACTGTGGCCTACCAGCACCGCTTGCTCAATCTGCTGAGTGGTAAATAGCGCTTTTAGGTCGGCGACGAATTGCACCAGCGTGTAGGTGCTGGTTTTTTCACTATGTCCGTGGCCGCGCAGGTCAGGTGCGACAACGTAATATTCAGCGGCCAGATTCTCCATAAGGTCATTAAGACCGAGCGCGTGATCTCGCATGCCGTGGATCATCACCAGGGGAGGCGATTGCGGGTCGCCACACATGACACCTGATAGTTGTGCATTGGCACCCGAAAAATGAAACCGATTCAATATCTAACCCTTAAAGTATGTTATCTGCGCTATTATAGACGGCTTAAGGTGAGGCTGCGCCGCACCGACCCACCAGCATTAATCGAGGTTCGGATGAGACAATTTATCTTACTTTCTCTCTATATCGCCACAATGACGCTGTTCACAGCGCCTGCTTATGCCGATGGTGCCGAGAAAAAACGGCAAAAAATTCTTGACATGCGCACCGAGGTTTTAGAGCGGCTTTATCGTGAAAGACCGTCGACAAAATCCGAGGTTAAGAAAGCCGAAGGCTATGCCGTATTTTCTAATATTGGGATCAATCTTGTGTTGTTCTCCGCCGGTGGCGGCCAGGGCGTCGTCCACGACAATGACAGCGGCGATAATATTTACATGAATATGGGCTCAGCGGGCGTCGGCTTCGGGCTCGGCATCAAGGATTTTCGCGGCGTGTTTGTTTTTCATAATCGAGATGCCATGAAAACTTTTATCGAATATGGTTGGGACTTTTCCGGTCAAGCTGATGCTGCGGTAAAATCTGGTGATAAAGGCGATGAAGCCAGTTTGTCCGCCAGCTTGGTCAATGGTGTTTCTCTTTACCAGTTGACAGAGAACGGAATGGCCTTGCAAGCGACACTACAGGGCACCAAGTACTGGAAGTCCAAGAAACTCAACTAACGTATAATGGGATCAGTTGAACCCGTTTTCCTTTCAACTGAACCTATCTATTTATTACACTCACCTCACCAAACCCTACGAGCGATACCCATGACATCCACTCTTTTGTCCCGAATCTGGCTCATTAGCCTCGGCATGTTGATTTCTGGCACGGTCGTCGCGGCCGATGATCCATTTGATCTGAACGTTGATATTCCCCATGAAGTTTTCAAACTGGATAATGGCCTGACGCTCATTGTCCACGAAGATCACAAGGCGCCGATCGTCGCCGTTAATATCTGGTACCACGTGGGTTCAAAGAATGAGGTCCGAGGTAAGACAGGGTTCGCCCACCTTTTTGAACACCTGATGTTTAACGGTAGCGAAAACTTCGATGACGACTACTTTCAGGCCACTGAACGCCTCGGCGCGACGACCATCAACGGCACCACGAGTCTTGACCGGACAAATTACTTTCAGAACGTGCCCAAAAATGCCCTTGATAGCATTCTTTGGCTCGAGTCGGACCGAATGGGCAACCTTCTAGGCGCCATTACCCAAGAAAAACTGGATGAACAAAGAGAAGTCGTGAAAAACGAAAAGCGCCAGCGCGAGAACAGCCCTTACGGACGCGCAGCAGAAATTCAGTACCCCAGCATCTATCCTTATGAACACCCTTATTCTTGGACCACGATCGGCTCCATGGATGATCTCGAGGCTGCCACCGTCGAGGATGTCCACGCGTGGTTCAAACAGTACTACGGCGCCAACAATACCGTTCTGGTTATCGCCGGTGACGTTGAAACTGCGGCGGTTGTGGAAAGGGTTAAGCACTACTTTGGTGAGATCGAACCAGGACCTCCTCTAACAAAACATCAGCAGTGGCCGAATAAGCTTACCGGTACGCAAAAGCAAATCAGCTACGACCGGGTTTCAGAAACCATGATGATGAAATCATGGAACATCGGTGGCAATAACGAACTCGATACGACGTACCTTAATCTAGCTGCGGCCGTCATGAGTAGCGGCAAGAGTTCCAGACTCTACAAGCGCCTGGTCTATGATGAGCAGCTGGTCTCTTCCGTTAGTGCCTATACATCTGCCGGAGAAATTGCTGGCACCTTTGAAATCACAGCAATGATTAACCCTGGCGTACCTGAAGAAAAAATAGACGCGATCATTACCGAAGAACTGAATAAATTTCTTGACAAAGGTCCAACCCGAAAGGAATTGGAACGAGTCAAGATTCAAACCATTAGTGGTTTCGTTCGAGGCATGGAAAGCATCGGCGGTTTCGGTGGCAAGTCCGATATTTTGGCTTCGAACTACATTTATACCGGTGATCCAGCGCACTACAAAATTGACCTGGATACGATTAAAAATGCAACACGAGCTCAGCTCCGTGAAACAGCTGTTAAGTGGCTCTCGGATGGGCTTTATCAATTAGAGATACGTCCTTTCCCAAAGTTGGCTGCAAAGGAGAGCGAAGTCGATCGCAGTGGCTTGCCTACACTAGGTCCAGCGCCAGAAATCGCCTTTGAGAAATATGAACGCGCGACCTTAAGTAATGGACTCAACGTTATCGTCGCAAAACGTTCGGCCGTACCCGTTGTTCGCATGATGCTATCCATAGACGCCGGCTACGCCGCTGATCAGTTTGCCACACCCGGTGTCGCTCGCCTGGCGATGAACATGTTGGATGAGGGCACCAAGAAACGAGGCGCACTTGAGATCAGCGAGCAGTTGACACTACTGGGCGCAAGCGTGGGCGCGGGATCAAGCTTAGACAATTCCGTTGTCAATTTCTCTGCACTCACGACCACCCTAGAGGATTCACTCGATATTTTTGCAGACGTAATTCTGAACCCGGCATTTCCTGAGAAAGAACTCGACCGGCTAAAAATCCAACAGCTGAATTCGATTCGCCGGGAACAGTTCAGTCCACAGAGCATGGCGTTACGGATTTTCCCACGCCTTGTCTATGGCGATGGCCACGCCTACAGCAACCCGTTCTCGGGCGCCGGTACGGTGGAATCTGTGACTGGAATTGAAGTCGCGGACCTGCAACGATTTCACGACACATGGTTTAAACCTAACAACGCGACCATGCTCGTCGTCGGCGACATCACAATCGAGGAAGTGATGCCCCTACTCGAAGCCAAGTTCTCAATGTGGAAAGCGGCGGACGTGCCCAGTAAAAACATTTCCTCTGTGGAACGTTCAGATAAACCCACTATCTACCTCATAGACAGACCTGAAGCGGTGCAGTCAGTCATCCTTGGCGGCCATGTCACAACGCCAAAAGCGAATGACTTTGAGATGGCGACCAGCTTAATGAACACGGTGTTAGGTGGCGCCTCAACCTCTAGAGTGAATATGAATTTGCGTGAGGATAAGGGTTGGTCATACGGCGCTGGCACTGGCATCGTCAATGCAAAGGGCCCGCGGTTTTTTTATGCGATCGCCAGCGTGCAGTCGGATAAAACCGCGGCGTCACTGCAAGAACTGATGAAAGAACTTAATGGCTTCCTAGATACCGCGCCAATCACTGAAGAGGAACTGGCCAAAGCGAAGAAGAACAGCACCCTTTCACTACCAGGACAGTGGGAGACCGGCGGCGCTGTATTAGGCTCGCTTGCCCAAATGGTTCAATACGACCTGGCGGAAGACTATTTCGATACCTACGCCAGCAACATCCGAGCCGTGTCTCGAGAAGAAGCAGAAGCCGCTGCCAAAAAGGTGATATTCCCTAACAGTCTTGTTTGGGTCGTGGTTGGTGACAAAGCAAAGGTGCAGGCCAATCTCGATGCACTCGGTTACGGTAAAGCTATTCTGATCGATAGCGAGGGTAACCGGCTTTAGGACGCCCGCTTGAGCGGGGGCAAACCTCCCCCCTTAAGCCTGGTCGCTGATTAGCCGTCTGATCGTATAGCGAGATGTAGTACTGATCAGACTATGGTTCGTCGTCCTTACGCGTACGACGCGCAACCACTTCGAACATCAAACCAGTGATCGAAGAGAAGCGTGTGGCGCGAAAAAAGAGGCCTTGATGGGTCATCGACCTCACCTCTCTTACTTCTTTCAGCCTTGGAAGAAAGGTTAGAGCCACCAGCAATCGAGCGATCGCGCTGAGCAAGAAGACCCCATAAATCGGCGTGGCCCAGCCGTGCGACCAGGACGAAACTGCTATTTCTGCAGGTAATGTAACGGCAAGCCACCCTCCCAGCGACGCTCCAACGAAGACATAAACTGCAGCAAGCACGCCATGCGTTGCCATCAGACCTGCTCGCTTATTGCGAGAAGTCAGGTCGTAAACTGAATTTGAAGCGCTCAAAGAAAATCCCGACCAGACCAGGCCACTCAAAGCCTGCACCGCAAGTAAATAGTAAAAGTTAGCTGAAACGATCCATAGAATCGGAATCAGCGGAATCGTGAATCCCGTTAATTGCAGAATAATACGGTTTCCAAAAAGATCAGAAAGCCGCCCCCATCGACTCAGGACAAGAAACTGAACCAACACCGACGCTGCTGTATTGATCGTAAGTTGAATATACGAATAGTCCAGAACCCGTAGTAAGTAGACCGCCACCATTGGGCCCGAGATCGCAACCGCGCCTTGCATGAAAGCATTAAACGTCGTGAACAGCAGAAAACGACGTTCCCCGGAGAAAAAGCCACGCTGAAAAAGCGATACGAGATCGCCATCAATTGCGATATCGTGAGGCGGATCATAAAGTTTGCTCAAATGCCAAATGGAAACCAATCGAGCAATCACGCCAATCGAAAAAATTGCAACGAATCCGTAGTAGGTCAATTCCAGGTTAAAGAATAATTGAAGGATCAACCCCGCCGCTAATAACGCGGAAAATGAAGCGACGCTAGACAGACGCGTGCGCGTTGCAAAGAATCGTCCCCGGGAAGCCTCAGGCACAAGCGCACCCATCAGGCTTCCCCAGAGTGGTGCTCCAAGATTTGCACCAACGAAGTAGAGAACGACAAACCCAAGCAGGTAGGAAAAGCTACTGCTGCCAAAGAGTGCTGGCACTGCCGCGATTACGCCCAGAGCCAGTAACTGAATGACCGCTCCAAGGACAACAATCTGCTTTCTGACACCAGTGTGCTGGCCAAGATATACGGCGAAGATCTGGAAAAAGGATGCTATCAAGGGCGGCAGGGAAGCTAGCAGTGCCACCTGCGGCGCGGTTGCCTTAAGGAAAATTGCAAAGGCAGCGAAATAGCTTTCGCTTGAACCCGTCATCAGCGAAAAGGCGACACCATCCTTTATCGAATGTTGTAGGGATTTATCGACCCGATCGTCTTTGGAGAAAACAGGTGTGTAGCGCATATTGTGTCCTTTTAGGCGCGGGCATTATAAGGCTCTGACTACTTTAGTCTATCCCGGTTGCTGATCATCCAAGGAGTGCAAACGTTGCGAGGCCGAGATCACTCAGCGATGCGAGAATCGCATCCCTGACATCACCTTTCAGGAGCGGCTTTACCGAGGCTTTCTGATCACCATCTAGCTTGACCCAGATCGACTGAGCTTCTGCTCTTGAAACCAGTTCGAGCGCTTCTGCAAGGTGTGCTTCATGGAGATCTAACGCGAAAGATGTGCCGTCCGAGCGTAGCGCGGAGTCAATAAATTTTAGTAGGTCTTCGCGATCCATTTCACTGGTCAAAACGAAAATCCTCGAGAATATAGCAGCCGTTATCAGCTAAAAGGCGTGGATTCCTCGGCGCTAGCCTTGGCCAATTTTCAGATGGCAAACTCGTTCACTCTACGACATTCGTTTCGATCTATTGCTCAGATAATTCACCAACATCGGAACCTCTATTGCCCAGTATCACCTCGTTGTTAGAAAGCTGCTCGAAATGGTTGTATCAATCGAGCGCTCGGGTCACTGCCTTTCTGTTGAAATTTTACGGCTCGGCACAGTAAACATTTCGGTACCATCTAGACTACGGATGGTGATCACAAAACCCCGTTCTAACGCGAGTTCGTCAAGCTATACAGCAATCGCACCGCATCTAGCCTTCTTGCGGCCAGAGCTTCGCATTGTTACGCATATCTTCAACTTGGGCCATCAGTTCACCGTGCCTAGGGCACTGCTTAAGTGTCATCTTCCACATAAGAGTTTTGATCGCTTGGGGGCAGAGAGAATAAACCATATTTCTACGCTTCTCAGCCAGCATCGTCACGGGTGACTTTATGTCACCGGCTGCGACTCGGGCGCCATCATAAAAGCGGCAACTGGGTCTAATGGAGGTTGAGAGTAACAGATTGCGATTAGTTGTAAATTTCTCGCCAGTAGATGACTCGGTCATCACCTCGGAAGATACCAAACGTGGCGAGCGCTGATGGGTTGTCATCATGCGCACCGTCACTATCCCAATCATATTTCAACCAATTGTAAGCGTCATATGACACACCTATTCCACCCTGATTTCCTGAGCCTGGAGCTTCGAGTTCAATTTCCTGCGTTTTACCTGCAAGGAAATTCCCTGTTCCTCCCAGTATATTAGTCAATGCAGGATCTAAACTAATATTGGTAAGTGAAATTTTACTCGCGTCATAACTGGTGCAACTATTACTTGAGGTGGTAATAAAACCAGCGCCATCAAAATGCTCAGTCCGCATAGGTTGAGGAAAGTTTAAGGTCTCAGGTCCAAAACTGTTTTCCAAACGCAGACGACCGAATAGAATATTAACACCTGTTGGTGATGCATCAGTTGTCGTTGTCGCGTTGACACTATCGGCGTCGGTGATGCTGGCGGTAGAAAAATCTATATCCGAAGTAAAGGGCGCAACCAATGCGTTACTAGAACGGTTATAGAAAAAATTGTCATTAGCTGATAGCTGGTAGTGTAGAACGCCCCTGGACAAGGCAACGACACTGGGCAATGCAGTCAAATCGTTTTGACTCAAAGTGCCAGTATTCATGCTGGCAGTTATGGGCAGCTTGTTGGTATCAAGCCCTGTCGCGACTTCATCCAATGTCGGTAAAGTGATGCTAATACCGGCACTCGTTAGTTTCATGTAATCGTTAACACTCCCATTACTATCCTCATAGTAGTTTTGGGTAATTTGATCTTGTTTGTTGTAGGCAGTAATCGCCAATATTGGACTGGTTAAGTAGGATATTGCACCAGCGCTACCGGTCGCTTCGTCCCGTTGCCCGCTATAAGCTGAAAACATGGTTCTCGGGCCGCAGGTCGCTTGAAAAAACCCATCCTGTGCAACGGTTTGCTTAAAGTGCTGCGGTATAAAGCGACCAATGTTGATCGGTGTCGACGGTATAACAATACTGGCATTGCCATAATTGCTGTCTTGGACCTCTAGACTAAGCAAACCCACTTCTGAATAGTGCGCAGCGTTGTACGTCGACACACCAGATGAAAAACTGGTCAGCGCCACGCTTTGGAATGAAGCACTGCTACTGATGCTAGTGGCCATCGCACTCGACGCCGCATAGTTGACGTTACCGTCGACGCTACCGGTGGCTGTAGGGCCGGTGCGAATTAGCTTTAGCTGAATTTGCCCAGGTACATAGTTCGGCGTAACGACACCGAGGCTATTGACTGCAGTGACGCTCAACACAAAATTTTCACCTGCTTTATGGGTGGGCGTTGCGGTCGCAGAAGCTCCATTTAGCACGGTCGTGCCTAACATTGCACTCGCAACAAGTTGGGCTGAGCTGACCCAGAACGTATTACTGCTACCAGATAATGTTACGCCGTCTAGGTCATAATTTGCCCGTAATCGAATTTGTCCGGCGTCGTGATACAGCGGTGTCGGTATTGTCGCAATGCTGTCGGCACCAAAATTTAAGGTCGTCGCAGTGACACTTGAGTGCTTCGCAATGTTATTGCCATTAATACTAAAACTAAGACCGCTAGTGCCGCCGGGATCGACGTTTTCTTGGGATAGATCTACATTCGTATTACCCGTAAATAAACCGCTGCAAACACCATCGGTAGATTTCACTGCCTGAAGCTTTAAAGTATCGCCAAATACGGTGCCTGATGTTTGATTGGGTAAGGTCGTACTATTTCCAGCACCTGACAGAAACCTAAAACCCGCATCGGTGAACTCGATGTCGCAAGAAGTACCGCTGCCATCGTCACACACTAAGACATTGGCAGCTGCAATAGAGGCATTGGCGACCGAAAGCGTCAGGGTTTCTACAGTGGTATTATTCAAACTAATAGCTGTATTACCGGTAAAGGTCGAAGAACTAACGACCGTACTGTCAGCAAGAAAATCAAGCGTCACGGACTCGGTGCTTAAAGTTGAACAGCTCGTATCGATACAAGCTTTAACCGCAACCGATTCAGCATCACAGGTTAGTCCTTGGCCGTCATGAATAATTTCATAATGATCTACTTGTGGGGAGCCTACACAATCGCCAAAGCGCACCGTATCGCTCAGAGCACCGTCTCGCAAAATTTCATAACCCGCGGGCGCGGCAGAGGTGAGAATAGAGTTCGCAATGGAAATCTCTATGTAGTCGCCACCGCCACGTTCAAAATATGTCGCCGCTACGTCAAAGAGAGAATCTTGACCTAAGACAAAAGACCCCCCGGTATTCGAATTGCCTGTGGTGCCTTCAAACCTTAACTCATTACTCTCACCGGCGGTTGAACCACTAAATTTGTTGAATGAGACATCGTCACCGGATAGCGTATCCATCACAAAACTGAATCCATCATCACTCTTCACAAAAATCGTGTAGTTGCCAGCGGGCAGCCTAATTGATCCTGAGGTATGCACCAAAAAATCTTCACCATCGACACCAGCACCAACACCGGGATACGATAATGTACCTGCAAAATCGTTAACTGAGCCACCAAAGTCTATGCGGTCAACAGTGCTTGAGCCACTTGCAGCAACATCGTATGTGTCACTGTCTATTAGACCAGCAGCAGGTGAACCCGCTGCCAGCCAAGCAGCATGAATGGAGAGCGCTTCGGTTGTTGTGTTTATCTGAGAGTCACTGCCACCACTGCCAATCTTGATGCCAACGGCGTTTAGCGTCCCCGTATCACAGGGATTAGTAGGGCAGGATCGTGCGCTGCCATCGTAGTTATTGCCAGCATCCTGATTGGTATAAATCGTTTGAATCTGAGCCGCTGTCAATACTGAGTCAAACACCAATGCCTCATCAATGAGTCCATCGGCAGATGATTCACCAGTAAAGTAAGATGCGTCCCGGTTGTCGCCGAAGTAAAGCGTATCGAAACCGCTAAACGCGGTGGTTAGCCCATCTTCGCCTGAAAGATTCTGGTCGACACCATCGACGAAAATTTTGACTGTGATGCTCGTGACATCCCAAACAAACGTCAAGTGTTTCCAAACTCCGGCAGCCACTGTGAAAGCACTAACGGTAGATTTCTGGTAGTCTCCATCATTGCCGTCTTCAAACCAAAATTTCACCCGACCGTCAGATCCTACTTCCGCAAAGAAGTATTTACTGCCGTCGTTAGCGGAAAACAATCTTTTGTCAGATCCAGTGCCCCAGGCACTGTTGTTCTTGTACCAGAAACTGATGGTGCCGCTGGAGCCAATCGTTGAATCGAGATCGACCCCGGTATCGACGGCCTCGTATATCGATGCACTGGAATTACTTGGAATGTCAGCGGCAAAGCAAATTTTCCCAGCGGCTGTGGTGATTCCTCCCACCGCTGTTCCGTTGCGGTTATTTCCTGAACTGTCGATAACTTCACTGGGCGTGCCATTCCAGCTTAGTTCATCGAAACGGTATTCTGCCAAAGGTGCAGGGGGTAGTGATGCCGCGCACATATCCCCAAAGTCAGTGTCATCAATTGAGTCATCGTAGGTGACAGAGCTGTCGTTCTTCAGTTTCAATTCACCCACTGACGAAATTGCACCCAGTACTTTGCTGTTGTTGTCCTTTATTTCGACTTTTCCTTCCGAATAGATATAGCCGGCAACACTAGCTGCACTTTCTACTTCTATTTTGTCTTCATCTTCAGCAAAAAAATAAACGACCAGTTTCGAAGGGTCGCCACTTTGTCCACCATTAATGACAGATGACTCCTTAAATTTTGCTTTATCCTTAACATATATCCTTGCGGTACCAGCGCCCTGGACAATTAGCTGGCTAGTACCCTTTATGTCGATTTCTTCCAAAAAGTAATCGCCTGCAGTCAAATAGATAAAAGAGTTACTTTCAACTTTGAGTTTCTTGAAGTGGTATGAAGAAAAAGTAGCCGACATGAACAAGCTGCCGCCAGACCATACAGTTACGTCTTTATAGTCATTAGCACTGATAGTTTGAGTATTACCATTGACTTCTAAATTGGTGTTCGATGAATATCCGATATAGCTACTGGTTAATTGAGAAACGATGGTGCCACCTGCGCTACAGTTTGCGGTATCACAACTGAGAGCACTGCCATTATTATCTATTTGGGTAGTTCCTAAAATCGTATCGGGGTTATTGAGTAATTGTGCTGAGTTTTCGAATTTTATCTTGCCGCCGTTATCGCTGTTCGTTAGTCCGTCGGTAAAAGTCGCTCGACACTGTGAAGCTGGAGGCGGCGGTCCTGCCGAATAGGTTATGACCAGCAAAGGGGCATGAGAGGATTCACCCTCATGGGATTCGGCAGTTCGTATGCAATTGATATTTGTACAGCTGCTGTCAGGTTCAATCATGATGACCAGATCGTTCCCGGAGGACCATCCAGATCTATCGACTATTTCCTTAATAATTGAAGCGATACTGGGCGTCTGGTGCAACTCGTCAACCGAATTCCAAGACGAAGGGCTCCAATCGGCAGAGGCAGAAGTTTTTGATCGAGCGCTGATATCACCACCACTGTCGCTAAACTCGTTAGCGTCATCCACGTTCTCGCCGAATATCACCACGCTAGTTGCGCCGGATTCTGCTTCATCCGTTTCAAATTCTAAATAAGCGCTGCTAATGGTCGCACCCTGAGGGATAGCCACATTTTTGAAACGCATGCCGACGATCTGAAGTCCCCCGACAAAATCGTCAAAACCCAATTCTAGATCAGAACTGTCCCGGTACATCTCACCGTCAGAAATGCGTTCCTCTGCATCATCATTACCTGCTTCGACTCGAACTGAAACAGTGGCCGCCATGACACTGGAAGTCTGCAGCACCAACCAGGCTAACAATAGGAGTTTGACTGAAATTTTGGGCATCACCGTTGATTGACCTAAAGATTAAAAAAACTGTTTCTATCAACATAAAGCATAGTTGATTCATGGAGATATGCTTGGATTAAGGAGCTCAAAAAAGTAACCATTGAAGCGACTAGAGCGCCGCCAAAAGAAATGATGCTCCCTAACAGCCTCGTGATCGAGATAGACGTGCCCGGAGCAAGATTTTTAGCTATCCTCTGCGGCACGCCCTGCTTGGTTGCTGCTTAGTTGCTGCTGAGTAAAACTCAACGTCCGCCATGCCCAGCGCGTCAATGTTTACGAAGTCTGATTCACATTTAGCAAGAACGTAGCTGACGCCATTGGTCAAAAGCTCATACAGTAAGGCTCGTATCTCGTTGCCGGTTATGACGAAATTTGCGGCAATAATCAATACGATCGGTATAACAATCGAGGTGATGAAGAATGCCAGTAGTAAAGCTGCCTGTATTTATCAAGAATCGACGTACTCTGAGCATGTTTCATGTATTTCTCGAGAATACTTTTAGGTACTTTGTTTCTCTTGTGGATTGCCCAGCCATTCATTGTGACCGTCGCTGACGGGCCAGCCTATCGTGAGGTTTCATAGTGAGTGAGCGCGGCGAACGGTCTCAACTAGGACCTGAGTGCCAGAGTGGGTCGCAATCAGTTTTCGCCCGGTACCTACATCCAGCGAGAGAGAAACGCTAATGTTGATGTTCCCTACGCCATTTAAAGTAATATCCAGCAGAAAATTGCCGCAGGCCTTGAGCGGCACAAAGAACAGTTTGAGGTGCGGGCGGGAGACACTACCTCTTGACAGGCAGGGCCTTGGGTCAATCAGGGCTTTAGCCCCGATACTGTCGGTCTAAGGTAACTATGAAGCGCGGCTCAACGGTGAGGGGTTATTAGGTCTAGCGCTACGCTGGGAAGACTATGATTCTTTTGGCACCATCATTAACTCGAAGCTGACAGCACAATGGTCAGTCGATATGTAGGACCTCGAAGATGCTGGATGCACTGAGGATCCGCCAAATCGACGACGTTTGCCGACACAGTGTGGCATTTTAACCCTTGATCTTATCTGGGGTTCCTGGCGCGGTTTGTTGGGAGCAAGTTACTTCGGCGACTATTGGGTAGCTCGCCTGAGCAGCCTTGATCTGGCCTTTGAACCCGGTGCTGAAATTACGCTGCCTGCGGTGCGACTTAGCATGCATGGTCTATTTAAAACCTCACTCAAAACCCAGCTTCTGCGGCCATAATCTTCTCATAAAAATCGCTATCCAATTTCTCGTATGCCGCCGCGCCAGGTTTCCAGACGTAGGTGTCATCCGCACACTTGTCCGGGTGGAAAGCGGCCGCTCGAAGATCGCCTTTCTGAAGTTTGAACGTGCCAGTGAGCTGCTGCTCCGGCAATATTCTGATGAAGACGGGCCGAGCGTAGGCAGCGAGGTCCTTCTCCACCAAACTTGATACGCTAGCGGCGTCGAAGGATGTACCTTCTTTAAGTAACAGTGCAGCCATGCCTGCTCTGCCATCTGTGCCCGGCACTTCAACACCATAGACGTTGCAGATATCGATGTCCGCATGGCCGTTGATAATTTCACCCACCTCATTGGTGGAGCAGTTTTCGCCTTTCCAGCGAAAGGTATCGCCAACGCGGTCAACAAACTGAAAATGTTTTATCCCAAAGGCAAAACCTGCCTCAACGCTTTTGATGAGATCGCCCGTATTAAAATAGGCATCTCCCGGCTTAAAAACATCGCGAAGGATTTTCGCCTCCGTCGCCTCGTGGTCGGTATAGCCGATAAATTCGGTCGACTTGGTGATAGGTCCAAGCAACAAACCTGCTTGCCCCGGCTCTACCTTTTTGCAGAAGCCGTTTTCGTCCCGGACGATTTCGTCGGCGGCGACATCGTATTCGACGATCGCTGGAGGAATGATGGCGGCACCAATGGTTTGGTCCCGATTAAAGAAGTTCATGAAGGTCGTGTTTCCTTCCGAGGCCCCGTAGAACTCATATATTTGCGGCACCGCGAAGCGTTCCTTGAACTCCATCCAGATATCGGGTCTGAGGCCATTACCCGTCATCTTCTCTAGTGGGTTGTCGGCATCGTTGGGCTTGATGGGCTGGGCCAGTAGGTAGCGGCAAAGTTCACCAATATAGATAAAACTGTTGCAGTTATTCTCCCGAATATCATCCAGAAAATGACTGGCTGAAAACCGGCGCCTTAAAAACACCGTAGCACCAACATTCAGAGCACCCAAAAACCCGATGCACAAGCCTGTCGCGTGATAGAGCGGCAGGCAAATATACAGGCAGTCGTCTCGTTTCATCTTTAGCCCGACCATTTTGCCAAGATCGCAAAACAGGGTTTGTCGGCTTTGTTTCTGAATGGCCGCTTTAGGCAGACCCGTGGTGCCGGAAGTGAATATGTAGAGGGCCGGGTCCTTTTGTCGAACAGGTGGAATATGCTCTTCAGCGATGGGTTCGACCTGCTCAATGATTTGGCTAAAGTTCACCGCCCAGTTGGGCGTTGGATAGGCGTCCACATCGGCGACCATAAGAAAGTCTTTGCCTTCTTCGAGATCACAATCTGCCGTCACCTCGGCTACACTATCGCTATGCTCGCTGCCGACGATTAGTTTCCGAGCGTTGGTGGTAGTAATACAGTGGACTAGCTGAGGGCCGCGAAGGTTGGTATTGATCAGTGAAACAGCGGCACCTGCGCGCAGGACGCCAAACATGTTTTCGATAAACTCAATTCGGTTGTCCATCATTAGGCTAACGGTATCACCGAAGCCAATACCGTCATTTTTTAGCCCCTGAGCAACCTGGCTTGCGCGGCGGTCGAGGTCGCCCCATTTAATGCTTCGACCTTCAAAAATGATGGCGGTTTTGTTTGGGCAGGCTTCCGCTGTTTTTGACAGGCGAAGTGACAGGTTATCGATGTCATCGGGTTTAGGCGGTTTTATCGCCATTCTGAACATGAGGGGCACAATGTCCCTGGCGATGATTTTGGCGCTTGATAGTGCTTCCGTAATGACCGACATATCGAGTTACGACCTGCTTTTGGTAGACTTTGAACGGTATCAAAGCTAGCTCGATGATTAAAGTCGTCTCTGTCGAATTCTTTGTCAGGCGCTAACTGACTATTTTTTGACTCAAGGCTGTCTATTCGCTCAAGGCTGTCTATTCGCTCAGGGCTGTCCATTCGCTAAAGGCTGTCTATTCGCTCAGGGCTGTCCATTCGCTAAAGGCTGTCTATTCGCTCAGGGCTGTCCATTCGCTCAAGGCTGTCATTTCTTCGGCAAATACCACTGGCAGGTAAGGCCCAAGAGTCATACCTTCTCAACTTTAAGTAAGTCACCCGGCTCGCTCGCGCTTTAAAGTGTGGTGGCTTTGTGATGCCATAAGCTTTGAGAAATTCGCTTGTAAGTCATTTGCCAGCGTTGAAAAGCCTCGGGCGGCCAGAATCTCAATCGCGCACTCAGCAGTACACAACCCTCCCTCTCTTTGATTGCGCCTCAAGTTGTAGGCAGAGGGCTTATTGATTGGAATTTTGACCGCTGGTAAACCTTTCAAATAGGGACTTCGATTGTATATTTTCTGCGCTTCTTGCCATGTACCATCAATGATAATGTAGCTTTGATAATCAGCTGCTTCAGATACAAGCTGACTATCTGCTGATGGGTACAGCAACGCGATAGAGCCCTCACCAATAGTTTTTAGCAGCACAGGTGCAGGTGTCACTCTATCCCAAACGATAACCCGTGCTTCTTCTCCCAACACGTCAACCACCAGTGACCCAGTATTGGTTTTTTTAGAGCGCTCTCTTTGATGCGTCAACAGAAAAAGTTTCATGATTGATTTTACTATTCTCTCGAGGTGATTGTGCGCGAAAACTTAGAAGCAAGCGAACAACGACTCTGCCTGGGGATGGCCGCAAGGCTGAAAATTGACGATTTACCGAGGTGGGTCCACGGCGTTGGACTGGGCGGCCCACTGGCCGTACTAGTCGTTCTTATTATCCTGTTCCTGGCCTTCAAAGATGTGGCCGTATGGACTGATTGGCTGCCGGCTGACGAGTTTACGAACCCCGAATACGGCGAACGCATCTATCCAGACAATATATTTCGGACGCAAATGAATACCTGGTCAAATCTGTCCTACATCCTCTTTGGCTTCTACGCTGTCGCACTGGCGATAAACGATTGGAAGAAGGGCTTATCTCTGGAACGCGGCTACCTGACTCACACACCCATTCAAAGTTTTCTGTTTGGTGTGGCGCTCATATATTCCGGACTGGGCAGCGGCTTCTTTCACGCATCGCTGACGCGGTACGGGCAGCAATGTGACGTCGGGGCAATGTACGCCATGGCGCTTTGCATGGCCGCCATCCCAATTGGCAGTTGGTTGCCTCGTGCGGAAATACCTGGGACACGGCTCACCTTGCCTTCCTGGCCACTGATCGCGGTACTTGTCGTGTACGGTTCGCTCTACTTCACCTACTACAAGTGGGACTACTCGTTTAGCGACATATCGGCGTACTCGACTGGCATACTATTTGTTTTTGCGGCTGCGAGCCTTTTTCAGCCCGGCAAGTACCTCCAAATCCGATGGTTTATCGCAGCCTTCGTCGCAATTCTATTGGCAGCGCAGATTCGTCAGCTTGATATGCAGGATCGCTTTACGAGCCCGGACTCAATTTTTCAGGGTCATGCGGTGTGGCATTTAATCTCGAGCCTATACTACTTTTTCATATTCCTTTATTTCCGCTCTGAAGAGCGGCAATCGCGTCGCTGAACATAACAATTTCTTCATAGGCGCTTCGGTCAGTAACTAGTGACGGACGGCAAGCCCAGCCAATTGACTGGGTGCAGTTTGCGCGGCAATACGCGGCTTAGGCCCCATAACCAACAATGCTGGTGAGGAGAAATGATTAACCGACAGTAGCTGTTCGGCATCTTTCAGAAGGCAGGTTTCAAAGCGCTCATTGTCCCACGTACCATTTGCGGAGATGGTGAAAGGCGTCAATGGATCTTTGCCACGACTTAGTAATCCAGCTACGAGGTCCGAGGCGCAAGACAGCGCCATATAGAACACAACCGTTTGATTACTGTGCAACGTCAGCGACCAGTCGAAATCAAACTCGCCATGCCTGCGGTGAGCTGTCACAAACGTAATCGCCTGGGATTCATCTCGGTGCGTTAACGGCATACCCAGACTAGCAGCAACGCCAGAAGCTGCTGTCACCCCCGGCACGACCTCCCAGGAAACGTCTGCTTCCACTAATGCATCAACTTCTTCACCGCCACGGCCAAAGATAAAGGGGTCGCCGCCTTTTAACCTGACCACCCTCTTACCCAGCCTGGCATGTTTCACCAGTTCGAGACAAATTTCAGTTTGACCCATCACATGCAAGTTCTTTCTTTTACCCACGTAAATCTTCTCGCAACTGGGTACCGTGTAGTCAAGCAGCTCGCGACTAACTAGCCGGTCATAGACAACAACTTCAGCACTTTGAAGGCATTTAATACCTCTCAAGGTGATCAAATCTGCAGCGCCGGGGCCTGCACCCACCAAATAAACCATGCCAATAGTCATAAACTTGCTCCTGCTGCTTGTTTTATTTCACCGTCTAACGCCTCAACGATTCTGTTAATTTCAGGCAAGCACGAACCACAGTTCGTACCACACTTTAGTGCCTTACCTAGGTCCTCAGTGGTACGTGCGCCCTGCAAGTATGCATTTCGAATCCTGAGACTAGATACTTCAAAACAGGTACATACCCGAGGAGACATTGCCTCGTCGCTCAATGCCAGCATAGATAAAGCTCTCCAGTCCGCATTGTCTGGTTGAACCGGAATGGCGTCCTGACCCAAACGCTCTGTGGTCAAAACGGTCCATTCGAGCGTGTTGTCTCGAAAGCCACGGACCCGAACACAATTAGCTATTGAATCGACAAAGCTGACACGTCGGTTGGTGTTGTAAATGCTCTGTAACTCTTCAATAAACTGCTCGACTGTGTTGTCTTCCAGAGCAGTAGTGGCACTGAGTGCAATGTTGTGCACAAACCCAAGTTCACCGCGCACCAAAGACCAGAAGCTGATTTTGGTATGATCGAGCAATGTCTGCGGCAGCTTCATGGCTGAACTAATCTGAAGCCATCTGACCACATCGGCTTTTGTGACATCCACTGATGTCAGTTTTAGTTCAGGTTGACCGGAAATGGGATCAGTTAATGGCGCCACCAACTGGTTGACGCTGCCAGAACTCGCAAATTGAAAGTTCCAGTGCATTGGCAAAAATACCTGCCCAGATTTCATTGACGAGGCAACTCGCACTGGCAACAAAGCAGAGCCAACAACGCTGGACACAGCAACAAGGTCTCCCGTTTCTACCGATAACGCGGCAGAATCCTCTAAAGCCACTTCCAACCATGGCTGGGACTGGTGCTTGAACAATTTTTCTGTCATACCCGTTCGGGTCATGGTGTGCCATTGATCCCGGATGCGTCCGGTGTTCAGAATATATTGGCCAGTAGTCGCGACATCACGAAGATGAATAGGAATGAATCGGGCTCGCCGGTCATCGGTCTGGTATTGCCCTGCCTTAAAAGGCTGTCCGTCTGCAGGCCAATGGAAAGGTGTCATCGTGTCGAAGGCAGACTTGTCGAGGTCGGCGACGGATGAAATATCAAACAGCCGCTCACCATTGTTTTCAAAACCAGATAGTCGGGCATGCTCACAAAAAATCTGATGGGAAGACTGGAACCCAAACGCCTGGCCGTACCCCATGTGAGAAGCAACGTCGCAGATAATCTGCCAGTCCGGCCTCGCTTCGCCTGGCGGGGGAACTAACGCCCGCTGCCGCGAGATGCACCGTTCAGAGTTTGTTACGGTGCCATCCTTTTCGCCCCAACCACAGGCAGGCAGAAGTACATCAGCATATTGAGTGGTATCGGTTGTAGCCGCAACGTCCGAGACTACAACAAAGGGACAGTCGCGCAGAGCTTTAGCAACCTCTCGGGAGCCCGGCAAGCTGACCGCAGGGTTTGTCGCCATAATCCAGATTGCGCGAATTTTTCCTTCCGCGATCTGTTCAAACATATCAACAGCCATTGCGCCCGGACCGGACACCAGACGCGGCGCATTCCAGAACCGCTGCAATATGTCACGGTCCGAATCACCAAATCCTAAATGCGCTGCTAGCTGGTTTGCCATACCCCCCACTTCCCGGCCGCCCATGGCATTCGGCTGACCGGTCAGCGAAAAGGGGCCTGCGCCAGGCTTACCGACCCTACCAGTTGCCAGATGACAGTTGATAATGGCATTACATTTGTCGGTACCATCTACCGACTGATTAACGCCTTGCGAATAAAGTGTGATGACGCGCTTGGTCTGACAAAACATTTCATAGAAATTCGTGACTTGGTCCTGCTGCAGTCCCGTTTTTTCTGCCACCTGTTGGACGCTGTCACCCGCCGCCTGCAATGCTTCACCAAAGCCAGACGTATGCGTCTCGATATATCCACGATCCAGCTGCCCATGTCCTTTGATGTAGCGTAGCAAACCATTAAAAAGCGTTGTGTCCGTGCCCGGTTTAATCGCCAGGTGATATGTCGCAACATCACAGGTTGCTGTTCGCCTCGGATCGATAACAACCACTTTGGCACCCCTGTCGGCGACAGCGGCAACTATCTTTTGATAGATCACCGGATGCGCCCAAGCGGCATTAGATCCGACAAGGACCAGCAGATCGGCGGTTTCTATATCTTCATAGCTGCAAGGAACAACATCCTCTCCGAAAGCACGTTTGTAGGCGGCAACAGCTGACGACATACAAAGTCTAGAATTGGTGTCAACATTTGCACTGCCAATGAACCCCTTCATCAATTTGTTAGCGACATAGTAATCTTCAGTCAGAAGTTGTCCGGACAAATAGAAGGCAACTGAGCCCGGTCCGAATTGGTCAACGGTTTGCTGAAATCTTTCGGCGACATGACGCGTCGCACTGTCCCATGCAGTACGTTGTCCATCAACCTGCGGATATAGCAGTCTACCTTCGTCTGATTGGGTATCGACAAGCGAGGTACCTTTAACACACAACCTGCCACTGTTAGCTGGATGTTGTTCATCTCCAGCAACACTGATGATGCGATTATTTTCGACGCGGGCTTCAACCCCACAGCCAACGCCACAATAAGGGCAAGTTGTTCGAATGGTATTCACAGCCAGACGACAACATTGCCATTGACGATTTCAGATTTAAAGACTGCAACAAAAACCCCCTCATCTTCAACACATACGCCGGTCCGCAGCCGAAAATGTTGTTTATACAAAGGTGATGCAACCACCAGTTCACCCTTGACATCACCCAGGATTCCTCGTGACATCACATTGGCCCGACCGATTGGATCATGGTTATCCATGACATAAATCTGCGGTGACTCATCTGGCAGATAGAACACCGCAAGTTGCTGCTCACTCACTTTTACCGCGACGCCAGAATGAGAAACCAGGTCGGCAGTACTGCATACAATTAGCTGTCTTAGCAAATTCGTAATCACCATCAGATTGCCTTAACCACCAACGCCAATTCGTCTTCGGTCGCTGGCCGGCGTTGCCCACGCTCTCGAACAAAGACAACATCCGGATCCGATTCATCGGTGTTAACAAACTGCCTAAACCGCTTCAATTTTTCCTTGTCATCAAGCGTGGACTTCCATTCACACTGGTAGCTGCCGACCACATTGTTCATCTGCGCTTCCAGTTCTGAACAAATACCTAAACAGTCGTCGATGACCACTTCACGCGCGTAGTCCAAACCACCGTCAAGCGATTCCAACCAAACCGAAGTTCGTTGTAATCTATCCGCAGTGCGAACATAAAACATCAGGAAGCGATCGATGTAGCGTAAGAGCGTTTTGTCATCCAGGTCAGTCGCAAATAGGTCAGCATGGCGAGGCCGCATGCCGCCGTTGCCACCGACAAAGAGGTTCCAGCCATTCTCTGTCGCAATAACTCCGACATCCTTACTCTGCGCTTCGGCACATTCGCGGGTGCACCCCGAGACAGCCATCTTCAACTTATGTGGTGACCGCAGACCTTTGTAGCGATCCTCAAGAAGGAGCGCCATGGCAACTGAATCCTGAACGCCGTAGCGACACCAGGTACTACCCACACAAGACTTAACCGTTCTTAAAGACTTGCCGTAGGCGTGGCCCGTTTCAAAACCGGCCTGAATCAGTTCAGACCAGATTGCTGGTAATTCATGAATCTGCGCACCAAATAAATCTATGCGCTGGCCACCTGTGATTTTTGTATACAGGTCGTACTTTTTTGCGACAACGCCAATCGTAATCAACTTATCGGGCGTTATTATCCCGCCAGGGATTCGGGGCACTACCGAGTAAGTGCCATTTTTTTGCATATTGGCCAGTACATGATCATTGGTGTCTTGTAGTCCAACATGAGGTTTTTCCAACACATGCTCGTTGTACAGCGAAGCAAAAATGGATGCAGCGACAGGCTTGCAGATATCGCAACCCTTGCCTCTACCGTGCTGCGAGATCAGGTCAGCGAACTGACTGACGCCCTCTACCTGGCAAATATGAAATAGTGCCTGGCGGGTATGATCGAAGTGTTCGCATAGAGAATGGTCTACTTCTAGCCCGCGTGCTTCAAGTTCCGACTCGAACGTTGATTTTAGTAGTGCGGCACAACCCCCGCAGCCGGTACTCGCCTTGGTTTCTGCCTTGAGTTCACCAAGGTCCATGCAGCCTGCCTCGATACAACCAGCAATGACACCCTTCGATACGTTGTGACATGAGCAAATAGTCGCGGTGTCGGGCAGCATGGAGGCAGATATTTCAACACCACCAGCACCGCTAACCAACAGCGAAGTTGGATCTTGTGGTAATGGCAGTGCATTCAGGTAGTACTGCAGCAACGTGTCATAGCGTGAACAATCACCAACCAGCACCGCGCCTGTCACCTTGCTGGAGTTGTTGTCCACATTCATCCGCATGTAGGATTTTTTGATAGGATCAGAAAACGTGAAACATTGAGACCCCTCTGTTTTGCCATGCGCGTCTCCTACGGAGCCAACCTCAACACCTAACAACTTCAGCTTGGTGCTCATATCAGCACCCTGAAAGGTTTCTGTACCTCCGGACACCTGGCTCGCAGCAACTTCCGCCATGCGATAACCAGGCGCAACTAGGCCAAAAATTCGTCCATCATAGAGTGCGCATTCACCAATGGCGAAGATGCCTGCATGGCTAGTGGCGCATGAATCGTCAATAACAACACCCCCACGCTCGCCAATAGCTAGGCCGGTTTCTTTTGCCAGCTGATCGCTAGGCCGAATACCCGCAGAGAACACAATCAGATCAGTCTGCAATGCGTCTCCACCAGCAAAATTCATGACCAGGGAGCCATCTTCGTGCTGCTCAATGCTTTGTGTTGCGGTGTTGGTGTGGACCGTTAAACCAAGATCTTCAATTTTTGATCGCAGAGTGGCGCTTCCAGTTTCGTCTAGTTGAACCCCCATTAGACCGGGGGCAAATTCCACCACATGGGTTTCAAGCCCAAGATTTCTCAGTGCATTGGCACACTCAAGGCCGAGTAAACCGCCGCCAACGACCACACCACGGCGAGCGTTCTTGGCGGCGCTGCGAATCGCAACCAGATCGTCCAGGGTGCGATAAACTAAACACTTAGGAAGATCAAAACCCGGAATGGGGGGAACAAAGGGGTACGAGCCGGTCGCCAATACCAGCTTGTCATACTCAACTTTCAAACCAGACGCCGACGTAACCTGCTTCGCTTCGGTGTCTATGTGAGTGACCGGGTCACCAAAATGGGCAGTCACGCCTATGCAGCGATAAGCAAGCTCATCAGTCAACGCTAGGTCAGATGGTTCCGTTCCGGCAAAGACGTCTGATAAGTGCACGCGATCATAAGCGGGCGCACTCTCCTCACCCAACACGGTGATCGAGAGAGCAGGTGAAATATTGTTAAGACTTTCAACAAAATGGTGTCCGACCATGCCGTTACCCACGACCACAACGTCTGCTTTTTGCATAACTACTTCCTGAGTGTTAAAGACCAAAGGCCAACTGTTCACGGACAGACGGTTCACTCACCGCTTGCCCTAAGTGTTGTTTGATGGCGCTAGCGCCAGTGATATCGCCGAAGAAAACCGCACCCATTAATGTTTGCTGGCTAAAATTCAACCGCCGATAGATTTTGTTGTCAGAACTTCTGATACAGACTTCCTGATCACCACCCGATAGATCACCTGCTGAAAACAGCTCGATGCCGCTCACTTTCAACTGGGTGGAATGCTCGGGAGGCTTGTACTGAGCGATGTAACCGCATAGATTTTGCGCCAACACATCCGCCTGAAGATGGGTCGGCGCAACGAGTCCACAAACCTCGCTCTTATATTCAGCACATTCACCAATCGCAAAATGCCCTTTAAGGCTCGTTTCCAACCTGGCATCAACGACGATTCCCCGTTGGCAGCTTGCGCCTGAATTACGCGCCAGGGCCGTTCTGGGCTCGGTCCCGGTTGCCAGCAGCAATACATCAGCTTCAATGGTCGTGCCGTCATCCAACCGCACCTGCTTGATATTGTTCTGATCATCTAGGTCAAAACCAGCGAGCTCACGCTTCAAAAAAATCTCAAACCCTTGTGCTTGGAGTTCTTGTTCGAGGGCTAGCGCGCCCCGATGATCTAATTGACGATTCAGAACCCTGTCACTGCGGTGGACCACGCACACGCGCAGTCCCAACTGCAACAAAGCACTACCGACCTCTAACCCAAGTAAACCACCACCTAAAATAACGGCGGTGCCCCGCTCCCCTCTCGAATTGATAAACAAACTACGTAATTGTTCTGCATCGGCAAGGGTTCGCAGTGCCATCTTGTTAGTCGTCTTAATTCCTTGCAGACAGGCCGGTTCAGGTACTGCAGAACCTGTCGCAAAAACGACGTTTTGATATTCAAATTCACCACGATTGGTGTGAATGATCCGCTTCAGTGGGTCCACAACCTCAGCAATACAATCACTGACTATGTGCATAGATTCTGATTCACGGGAAACCGTCATTAGGTCGTTCAGGGTGCAATCGCCACCCAGAAATTGAGGCAGCAATACTCGGTTGTAGCCAAAATGGCTTTCCTCGCTGATGACCACCACACTGCCCTCATAGGACAACGCTTTTAGCTGGGTCAGTAGTCTTGCCGCCGCCATGCCACCGCCGATGATCACCGTTGAATAGCGCATGAGTCAGGCCGCTTTCGATTTACTGGCAGATTCAACAGGGGCAGGAGCGCTCGCCTTATCGACAGCCTTATCGACAGCCTTATCGCCATCAGATGGTGGCAAGTGCGCCGAATATAGAAAGTCCAGCACCAGTCGCCTGCAGTGGTTAAAGGTCGGGTCTTCAGATAGCGCTAACCGATTGCGAGGCCGCGGCAAATTCACATCAACAATCTGTCCTACCGTTGCACTCGGCCCATTCGTCATCATGACGATACGATCTGACAACAGCACCGCTTCATCGACGTCATGAGTAATCATGATGACGGTGTTACCAAGGTCCTGATGGATTTTCATTGTGCTGTCCTGCAATTGAGCACGCGTTAGTGCATCCAATGCACCGAATGGCTCGTCCATCAGCAGGACCCGAGGCTGCATGGCCAATGCACGGGCGATACCAACCCGTTGCTTCATGCCGCCGGATATCTCGTTCGGCAATTTACCGAGCGCATGCTCCATGTTCACAAGTCGCAGATTCTCCAGAATCCATTCCCGCCGCTCAGCCTTGTTCTTGGTTTTCGCAAAAACCGATGACACCGCCAACTCCACATTTTCAAACACAGTGAGCCACGGCATTAGGGCATGGTTTTGAAAAACCACCGCCCTATCCGGACCTGGTGCCGTAATTTCACGTCCTTCTAGAATGACCCCACCCGTTGTCGCGGCCATCAAACCTGCGACAATGCTCAGCACCGTTGACTTGCCACAGCCGGAGTGACCAATCAGGGAGATAAATTCTCCTTCCATTATTTTCAGATCCACCTGACTAAGCGCGCAGAAGGGGCCGGATTCAGTATCGAAGGTTTTGTTAATCTGGCTAATGTCCAAAAATACACTCATGTTAAATCTCCAAATATATTTGTCATCGCAGGACAGCCTGTTTGTCCCAGGAAAAACGGCTTTGAACGAATAACATCGCCCTGTCTAGAAAAAAGCCGAGAATGCCAATGGTGACAACCGCCACCATGATTCTGCCGAGTGAATCTGATGATCCGTTCTGAAATTCATCCCAGATAAATTTACCGAGACCGGGGTTCTGCGCCAGCATTTCTGCCGCGATGAGCACCATCCAACCGGTTGCGAGTGACAATCGCAGGCCAGTAAAGATCATGGGTGTTGATGCCGGTAGAACGATTTTAACCACGTGCGTTAGTGGCGATAATTTAATCACCTTGCCAACATCCACGAGATTTTTATCAATCCCAGCAACGCCGACAGTAGTGTTAATGACCGTCGGCCAAAGACAACACAGCGCCACGGTGACAGCAGACGTAACAAAGGACTTCTGGAAGAAAGGGTCCTCTGTGTCATAGACGGCGGAAACGACCATCGTCACCAATGGTAACCACGCTAAAGGCGACACTGGTTTGAACACCTGAATAATCGGGTTAATCGCTCGATAAGTTTTTTCACTAAGACCACAGACAACACCAAGCGGTATTGCAATGACCGAGGCGATGAAAAAACCAAACATCACAGTAATAAGACTGGTGAATATCTGGTCAAGAAACGTCGGCTTACCCGTATAGTTTCGTATTTTGATAATCGCATTGGGATCACGCGCTAACTTCGCATCGTTTCTCAAGTGTTGGCGCTCGTAAAACTTTTCGGCCTTTACTCGCTCCCGCAAATGTTCGTCGTACAGAGAATTGGACTGTTCCCAAACATCACCTGGGCCAGGAAATTCGCCGAGTGAAGTTTCAATGTTGCTGGCGAGCATTTGCCAGGCGAATAGAAACAATAAAATGCCAAGCATCGGCAGAACTAACAGCTCAAGAAAACTGTCCAGTGATGGAAGCTCTCGATGACTTAGTGGTAGGTCTGCCGCATCGCTCACAAAACTTCATCCTTCAGACCGATTTTTAGCGACTTAAGATAAGCGTTAGGCATAAACCCGTTGTAAGGAACGTTGTCCAGAAAATCATCCTGCACAGGCTTGAAGCCGGATTCGGAACTAAAATTGGGAAACTCTGCTGATGGTATCAACCCTTCATCGATCAGCGACTCCGCAGCCAGCCGGTACAGATCGGGTCGATAAACTTTTTTAGCGACATCCATATACCAGTCGTCAGACTTCGGTTCCGAAATTTGACCCCAACGGCGCATCTGGGTCAGGTACCAGATGGCATCCGAGTAATAGGGATATGTCGCGTTGTATCGAAAGAACACATTAAAGTCAGGCACGCTGCGCTTATCACCCTTCTCGTATTCAAAAGTGCCCGTCATACTGTTTGCGATGACTTCTTTGTCAGCACCAACATATTCACTGCGCGACAAAATTTCTACAGCCTCCATACGATTAGCGTTGTCGTTCTCGTCCAGCCATTTGGCGGCGCGTATTAACGCTCTGACAACACGAACCGTGGTGTTTGGGTACTTTTCAGTGAACTCCCGAGTCATACCAAACACTTTTTCCGGATTGTTGTTCCATATCTCTTGGTCAGTGATGACTGGCACTCCAATGCCTTTAAACACAGCCTGTTGGTTCCATGGCTCGCCTACGCAGTAACCATGGATAGTTCCAGCCTCGAGCGTTGCTGGCATCTGTGGCGGAGGGGTTACTGACAACAGAACTTCTGCATCAATCTGACCGCTGTTATCACCCTTGTGAGGCGCATAGAAACCAGGATGGATACCACCGGCCGCTAACCAGTAACGAAGCTCGTAATTATGGGTTGAGACCGGAAATACCATTCCCATTTTGAACGGCTTGCCTTCTGATCGGTATCGGTCGACCACTGGTTTCAGGTAGTCGGCCTTTATCGGGTGCACCGGGCGACCGTCAGGCTGCTTAGGAATGTTGGGCTTCATTTCCTCCCAGACCGCGTTCGACATGGTGATGCCATTGCCATTCAAGTCCATAGAAAACGGTGTCACGATGTGAGCTTCAGTGCCAAAGCCAATGGTTGCAGCAAGCGGCTGGCCCGCCAGCATATGTGCACCATCCAAGTTACCGTCAATGACGCCATCAAGAAGTACTTTCCAGTTCGCCTGAGCTTCAACGGTGACGTATAGACCTTCATCTTCGAAATAACCCAACTCATAGGCAACAGCGATGGGCGCCATATCCGTCAACTTGATGAAGCCAAAGGTCAGTTCGTCTTTTTCGGCTTCACCAACTTCTGCATGAGCGGGCGCAATCGAAAGAACGAGGATGCTTATCAACGCGCTAACGCGCTGGTAGAAATTCGATCGGTGTAGAGACAACCTGACTCTCCTTTAAAAGAAATAAAATGTTTTTAGGTACAGGTACTTAGCGAAAGGTCATGCGGTAAAATTTCTCAAAAAAAAAGGCGCTCGGCCCCAATAATTTCTCATTGGAGTCGAGCGCCTTTGCTCGTGAATATTTTTGTTTAAATAACTTCACAAATAGTTATTCAAGAGCCGTGCCAAGTCCGAACATTCAGCTGCTTTTTCGTCAAAGCCTCTGAAAATAAACACCTTTTCACTAGAGCTGCTCAAAACTTGGTAACGATGCAACTCGGCGCTGTCTTTATTAGGTGCGCCTGGCACGGCATCGCCCTACAGTGGTGCGTTTTTTAGTCGGCGCACTTACCCAACAGAACTCGGCGGATGCCAATTTCGAGATTCTTCGAACAAGTCAGATCGCGCTGTTTGTTCGGTCAGAGCAGCAAGTCGCGCCGGATCAACGTCAATCGCAATCATACTCAGACACTCGTTGATCATGTCTTCAAACTGCTCGCTGTCAGGCGCCGAGGGGGCAAAACAATGGAAGTCAGCCACGAACTGCGGTGTTTGGGAGGCACCAACAGGCATCTCGCCCGACAAAGATGGGAGCAATTGCTCAACCGGCAAATCCAGATAACAAGGCAACGACAGAATCTCTGCGCACGCTCGTCGATTGTTCATATCAGTCAGCCAATCACAGGCGCACATCAGCGCATAACGCAAGCGCAGATGCTTGTCCTGATGTTGCTCGTGCCAGGCTTGGGTCACACAAAACACCTTCTCCGGTGCATTATGCCAGACGTCTATCCCAGCCGCCGCAGTGATGCCGGCACCTTCCGCGACCGCAATTGAGCCCCACGGCGCGCCCGCACAAAACCCATCAATGAGCCCAGTTTTCAGACTGTCCACTACCTGAGACGGAGGCACAACAATAATGCTGACATCACGATCTGGATCAATATCGCTTTGCCTCAGCCATCGTCGCAACATCAGATTATGGGTTGAGAAGCCGTGGACTACTGCTAGCGTCAGCTTCATATTTTTCTTTTCTGACAAATAGCGCAGCAGCGATGCAGACACGAGACGTTCGCTGGCGGCAAACTGTTGCAACGATAGCCCTTCTAATAGCCGTTTGGACAACGTGATGGCATTGCCGTTTCTCGACAACACCAGGCCTGAGATGAGCGGCACACGGATCCCGCTAACACCAAGGGTGGTCATTGCTGGCAAGGGCGCCAACATGTGCGCGCCATCTAGCACTCCGGTCGCCAATTTGTCCCGGATGTTGGCCCAGGATACGTCCTGCTCAAGCTTTACATCGACGTTAACCGCGGCAAAATACCCCAGCTCCTGCGCCACGATGAAAGGCGCTGCATCCGTCAATTTCAAGTACCCCAGCGTTACACTCGCTCGATTCACCGTGTCATTCATTTGGTACCAATACTCCACTGATCTAGCAGCAATTTTGAAACCTCCGTGATTTTCAATCTTCTTTTCATGGCTTCGCCTCTAATGTAATCATGTGCTTCAGATTCCGACACGCCCTTTGCCTTCATCAACATAGATTTGGCACGCTCCAGAAGATTACGATCATCGAGCGCGATTTGTGTTTCATACAACTGCTGCTTCAATTGCTGAAAATTCCTGAATTGAGCCATGGCAACGTCGATCGCCGGCTTTACTTTTGCTGCCTCAATGTCACCTACCATGTAGGCGGTTACACCGGCCTCAACAGCCCGATTGATATAATCAGGATCTTGCTCCGCCGAGAACATAAGGACAGGCATAGGATTCATGTGGCTCATAATGGCCAGACTTTCCAGAAGGTCACGACTAGGAGATGCCATATCGATGATGATGATGTCAGGCGCTTTGTCCGATATTTCCCTCAGCAAACCGACGTGATCTGTCATGACAACAAACGGGTCGAAATGCTCGGCACGCAAAAAGGCGGCAACCCACATCCCACGATCCAGGTTGTCGTCCACGATCATCACCCGAAGGGCGGCGTTGGTCTCTCTTTCGCTCAATTGCTTTCAAAGTTAGACATCCGTAAGAAAGCATCGCAATTCCAATGCCAGTGCTGCCTAAAATTTGGCAATTGTGGTCAGCCAAAATATTGTCTTGTCTGTACCAAAGTTGTCGGCACTGTAATCAGCGGCCTTAAACTGCAAACTGACTGTTTTGTTAAACGGATAATTCAGTACTAGGTCCAGTTCGTCCCCATAGTCCGCGCCGCCCTCGTCCGCACCAAAGGTGTGCCAGGCAACATTCCAACCGACTTTACCAATCTTACCTTTGACACCGACATACGCATCTTTGATGCCCGCAGCAGGCGTGCCTAAAAATTTGTCACTCCACCCCTGAAACTTGTGCAGGGTTGCCAAAGGCGTCTTAAACCCAACGTTGCCATTGTCACTACCCAAAACTTCATATCCAAATGACAAGGTCACTTTAGACACATTAACGTCCGCCTGAACTGAGTAGAAATTTGCTGAATAGTCGAGTGGGCTGTCGCCATAGTCAGATTGCGTGGCAATCACCGCACTCAGCTTGACCTTACCGAAGTCACCTTTGTAACCCGCACCCCAGGTGGACGTTGAATTCGGGGGACCATTCGCATTTTCAAAATCGAGTAGGTAGCCGAAAAACTCTACCCGATGATCCTCGCCGACTGGGCGACCCAATACCAGAAAGTGAGAGTTGCCAAACCAGTCACCAGGTTGCCCACCGTCATCAGGCCCAAAAATTCTATTCACATTCCATACGTAGCTGTAGTCAATGGACCAGTCACCGGCAACTGGGCGGACTCTAAGCGCGTCGTAGGTCTGCTCATTTTGGCGCCAGCCAACACCGCCGACAAAACGCTGCGCACCATGAAGAATTCTCTGACGGCCAAAATCAACAGCCAGGCCATCGCTCTTATAAGCAACAAATGCTCGATTTAAATCGAAACCCTCAGGGTCAGCCACCACAGGGAACTGCGTGTTGCCGTTTACCGTGGAGTTATAGTCTTCACTGCCAATCACCGAGACGTAATCAGCTTCGAAACCAAGGCTGAACCCGTCGCTCTCATTTGACATCCAAGTGAGCCTCGACCGCAGCGTAGATGCGCTTGCACTTTCTGCAATGCCATCTTGGTCAACATCCTCATAGCGGTACCTGAAGTTGAGCGCTGCATTACCATCGGTAAACTCCTTCACATCCAGCGCACTTACACTGGTCCCTGATGTTAGACCGGTCAAAAAAATCACCAACGCCATGGTTCGTTTCATTTTGCTTTCTCCAAAAAAAATGCCCGGCCCTGCTATATCGCAGGACCAGGCATCTGTGCCTTAAAAATTGTTGTATTTTCTTCGCTCTGGTTGTCGTGTGTCCGAACGCCGAACACCATTGTGCCAATTTTCTAGAGCTACCGAATCTCATGAATACAATATCCATGCCATAAAGAATGTTTTTGGCTACAGCCTATAAGAACTGGCCACCACTATTGCGACTGCATAAAACCGTTGTCATTTTTGAATCAGAGAAATGCCTGAATACTGTGCGCTGTTCACCAAACAAGTCACATCACTGTGCGGTTTTTACGCGCGATTGTGTGCGTGCTGATCAACGAAACCGGTTCAGTTTGAGTAATTCCCCTCGATACCGTTTAGCTCTGGGCTCTACCAAGATAAGCCAGACTAGATTGCGTGCGGCCAATCACGTTACCGATTGATTAAGAAATCTACTTCGAGGCTCGGAAAATCGTGAACCGTCCAGCTTCATTAGCCCTAATAAAAGGCCAGAACAATGACAGACTATAAAGAATCCGACATCCCCTCTCAGGATGGCAAAACCATATTAGTGACGGGTGCGAATACCGGCATTGGTTTTGACACCGCGAGAATGCTCGCCAGCGCCGGCGCACGAGTTCTCTTAGGTTGTCGATCCGAAGAAAAAGCGCTTACAGCGATAAATAAGATCAAAGCGGTTCATAGCGACGCAGACATCTTGTGAGTGCCATTGGATCTTACTAGCCTTTCTTCTATTAGGGGCGCAGCTGATATCGTTAGTCAGGAGACTAGATTGGATGCCTTAGTAAATAACGCAGGTGTCATGATACCTCCCAAGCAGGTCACCAATGATGGTTTCGAGTTACAATTCGGCGTCAATCATCTGGGCCACTTCGCATTAACGGGCCAGCTGTTACATAAGCTCAAAGATCAGCCAGGCGCGCGGATTGTTAACGTCAGTAGCCTGGCGCATCGTAATCGCAGAATTGATTGCGACGATATTCACGCGGAGAAAAAATATGATCGCATGGCTTGTCATAGTATGAGTAAATTTACCAACATCCTCTTTACCTACGAACTACAACGTCGCCTCCGACAAGTGAACGCGTCAGCGATATCAGTGGCCTGCCATCCCGGAGGATCGGCGACAGAACTGGGGCGCTACCTGCCACCTTTTCTTAGCTTGTTGCTCACACGTTTGAACTTGTTCATGAACACGCCAGCCGAAGGCGCTTTGCCGACGCTGAGGCCACTACTGCTCCGGATGTCCAGAGCGGAGAATACTTCGGCCCCATGAGAATGGGTGAATTGGTACACTCTGCACACAAGGTGAATACCATTGCAGCCTCAAAAGACGAAGCAGATGCGGCGCGACTATGGGCACTATCTACCGAACTCACCGGCGTTGAATACGCCTTCTAGCACGTCTCGGCCTCGCTCCCGCGCTTTTATTAACAGTCGGGTAACAGTCGGTTCAGCACACCGAAGCAGACTTCCAAGCGCCAGCATTCCACCGAAACAAAGATTTCGAGCTAGGCGCCTTATAATTCTTATTGTCGATGATCTGAATATGCGCCAGGGTTTGCTATGATTGGCATTAAGCACACTCAGCCCGCAATTCATTACCCACAAGAAGTGAAAAGATAATGTCAGACAAAGACTTACGGAAATTTTCAAAAAAAGTTGTTGATGGTTACGAACAAGCCCCCAGTCGCTCGATGCTTCGGGCGGTTGGTTTTGATGACGATGACTTCAAGAAACCACAGATCGGCATTGCCTCGACCTGGAGCATGGTCACCCCATGCAATATGCACATCAACACGCTCGCCGACGAAGTCAACAAAGCGACTGATGCAGCGGGCGGCAAAGGTGTGATTTACAACTGCATCACAATATCTGACGGCATTTCCATGGGTACCGAAGGCATGAAGTATTCCCTCGTTTCCCGAGAAGTCATTGCTGATAGCGTGGAAACCGTATCAGGCTGCATGGGACACGACGGCATCATTACCATCGGCGGTTGTGATAAGAATATGCCTGGGCTCCTTATGGGTATGGCACGGCTTAACCGACCTTCTATCTTTATCTACGGGGGCACCATTCAGCCAGGCCCTAATCACACCAATATCATCTCCGTTTTTGAAGCCGTTGGCGGTCGTGCTGCGGGTACGGTTTCCGACATTGAGTTGCTAAACATAGAGGAAACAGCAATTCCGGGACCTGGATCCTGCGGTGGCATGTACACAGCGAATACCATGGCGTCCGCCATTGAGGCAATGGGTATGAGCCTGCCTAACAGCTCAGCACAAGATGCCATTTCTAGCGACAAAATTGACGATTGCTCGAGTGCTGGCACTGCCATCATGAACTTGCTTGAAAAAGACATTAAGCCTTCTGACATCATGACCCGCGCTTCTTTTGAAAATGCGATTAAGGTCGTGATTGCACTCGGCGGGTCGACCAATGCGGTATTACACCTGTTGGCGATGGCGCACTCAATGGACGTGGAATTGGAACTAGACGATTTCACCACGATTGGTAAAAAGACTCCCATGCTTGCCGATCTAAAGCCCAGCGGCAAGTACTTAATGTCTGAGTTAATTAAAATTGGCGGTATTCAACCATTAATGAAAACCATGTTAGAAGCTGGCATGTTAGATGGCAGCTGCATGACTGTTACCGGCAAAACTCTGGCTGAGAATTTAGCTGACGTAGAACCCTATCCAGCTGGCCAGGATATCATTCGATCGTTCGACAACCCGATCAAGAAAGACAGTCACCTGGTCATCTTAAAAGGCAATTTGGCCCCGCTCGGCGCCGTGGCGAAAATTACTGGCAAAGAAGGCCTTAGCTTTACCGGCCATGCCCGTGTCTTTGAGTCTGAAGAAGAATGCTTAAAGGGTGTGCTTGATGGCACCGTGGTAAAAGGCGATGTGCTCGTCATCCGTTATGAAGGGCCGCGAGGCGGACCGGGGATGCGCGAAATGTTGAGCCCAACTTCAGCCATTATGGGCAAAGGTATGGGCGAAGATATCGCGCTCATTACAGATGGTCGTTTCTCCGGCGGCTCCCATGGTTTTGTTGTTGGTCACGTGACCCCAGAAGCCAGCGAAGGCGGGCCAATCGCGATCGTTGAGACGGGCGACAAAATTTCAATTGATGCTGAAAACAATACGGTCAATTTAGATTTAACTGATGCGGAAATCGCTGAACGTCTCAGCAAGTGGCAGAAGCCACCGGCTCGCTATACGAGAGGCGTATTGGCAAAATTTGCCGCCTCAGTTGCATCGGCTTCAGAGGGTGCGGTGACAGACAAATATCTCTAGCAAGTCTAGTACTCAGATTAAACTACGGGACGGCCCACCAGGCGCGCAACTTGCGTGTACGATTTAGTTGCGGGCCCTATTGATAAAGACAACAGGCAAAAAAAGACCGCTTGCGCGGTCTTTAAGTCTGGTTCGCCGATATTATTATTTAATAAAAAGCATTTCTGAATATTTAGGGAACGGCCATGCAGAATCTGCAACGCTGCCTTCGAGTGAATCTGCGTAACCACGAACCTCAAGCATCAAACCGCAAAGAGTATCTGCGCAGAATTTCATATGGTCTTCAACCGACGCAAAATCATGAACATCAATTGCCGCAGAAAGTGCCACGACAGATTTCATCATGGCATCAGCGTCAGCAGCGACCGCCTTCGCTATGCCGGTGTCGAGTTCAATACCCAAAGTAGCCGCGCTTGCCATCGTCGCCGTTAGATCAGACAGGTAGCCCATCGCTGCCGGGTAAATGCTGGTCGTCGCCATATCAACAACAAGCTTGGCTTCGACTTCAATCGCCAGGACATATTGTTCAGAATACACTTCGTAGCGACTTGCTAGCTCAACAGCTGACAGTACACCCGTGCTTTTAAATAGTGCTTTGATCTCCTCATCATTAAACACAGGAAGTGCATCCGCAGTCGTTGGAATGTTCTTTAGGCCACGTTCTTCCACCGCCATGGTATGCCATTCGCTCGAATAGCCGTCGCCGCCGAAGACCACGTTGCCATGCAGTTCCATAAGTTCTTTAAGCACCGCGACAACGGCAGATGTTTGATCCAAACCAGAAGTCAAAGCAGCCTCAAGCTTGATGGCAATCCAATCAAGTGAATCAGCCAGCATCGTGTTCATAGCGACAAGTGGCCCAGACACCGACTGGGATGAACCGACTGCACGGAATTCAAAACGGTTGCCGGTAAAGGCAAACGGTGAAGTACGATTTCGATCGCCTGGATCGCGCGTAAAACTAAGAATCTGAGAAAGACCCAGATCCATTTCACCACCACTCACAGAAGGCTTAAGATTTCCTTCCTTGATATCAGTGAACACCTTTTCAAGCTGGTCGCCTAGGTAGACAGACAAAATTGCCGGAGGCGCTTCGTTTGCGCCCAGACGATGATCGTTTGCTGCAGAAGCAATAACTGCACGCAATAACGGTCCGTACTTGTGCACACCACGAATCACAGCACCGCAGAACAATAGAAAGTTTAAGTTTTTTTCTGGGGTATCGCCTGGATCTAATAAGTTACCTTGCGTGCCGTTACCGACCGACCAGTTAACGTGCTTACCAGAACCGTTCACACCAGCGAAGGGTTTCTCGTGTAATAGTGCGAGAAAGCCGTGCTTTTTGGCCGTATTTTTTAATATGGTCATAAGCAACTGCTGATGATCTGCAGCAACGTTTGCCGCTTCAAAATAGGGTGCGATTTCGAACTGGCCAGGCGCCACTTCGTTGTGATGCGTTTTTGCGGGAATGCCTAACGTATAGAGTTGATCTTCAAAATCTTGCATAAATACCTGAACGCGCTCAGGAATCGCACCAAAGTAATGATCATCAAACTGCTGGCCTTTAGCGGGTGCAGCACCGAACAGGGTCCGACCTGCCAACAACAAGTCTGGACGACTGTTAGCAAAATTTTCGTCTATTAAAAAGTATTCTTGTTCTGCGCCACAACTTGAATTCAGGGTGGCGATTTCAGTTTCGCCCATCAAGGACAATACTTTTTGTGCCGCCGTGTTCATTGCGGCATTTGAACGCAACAAAGGAATTTTTTTATCTAGAGCCTCACCTGTCCAAGACATAAATACGCTTGGAATCATCAGCGTGGCACCGTTTGCTGTGTGCATGATATAGGCCGGACTGGTGGGATCCCATGCAGTGTAACCACGTGCAGCGTTGGTCATACGCAAGCTGCCGTTAGGGAAGGAAGAACCATCTGGCTCACCCTTTATCAGCAAGCTACCGGTAAATTCGGTGATCGCATTACCATCAGCATTCGTGATGATAAACCCGTCGTGTTTTTCTGCAGTGGCATTCGTCATTGGGTAAAAAATGTGTGAAAAAAACTTAACGCCTTTACTAAGCGCCCAGTGTTTCATTGCCGATGCAACAACGTCCGCTGTGGCAGAATCTAATGGTGCACCCGTTTGCACAGTCTCCTTCATGGCTTTATATGCAGACTTTGATAGCGACTCTTCCATCGTCGCCAGATTGAACACGTTGCAAGCCCATATCTTACTTAGCGGTTCTGGCATTTCGGTGCTGGTAGGCCCGGCGTCAGTAATCACTCTAATTGCCGCTAATCTTGATGTATTTCCACTCATGTCTGTCCCCAAAAACGTAACTCTATAAATTTGTGATGGTTATCCTGGTGCCCAAGTGACTGCTCTGGGCCGATTCCTCTTCCTGCATAACGATGAAACCTAATGAAACCGACTTGGTTTTGGACGCTACGCACCAAAAGGAACAACTGACCTCTAATAGAGCAAATTTCGAACCAGAGTTCTGCGAACACACCCGAAAACCCATTAAGCTATTGTTTTATAACGTCTTAATATTTTATCCGCTGATAAATAGCAATGCATCGTGGATTTATCTCGACTAAATTTGACCCACAAATAGGCTGCGCCCCTTTTCTTGCACCAATATGAGTCAGAGCGATCAAGCAGCGAAGAAATTGAGATAGAACGAAAGAGAACGAAAGGGAAGCAAACTGAATAATTTTGCTATTTTTGGTTGAGACCGCGCGGTTTAAACATCCTATAAACCGACATGGTATGGGCAAACAGCCTTGCTAAGGGGACTTTGATAAAAACAGATAAGGCTGAGCCAGGTTGATCTAAACCTGACCGCCAGCCTTTTATTCAAATAACTCTCTCTGGGCGCGACGCAGAAAGACAAGCCCGATCACGGCATTGAACAGAATGAAAAAGTTATGCTGGACCAAACCAAAAGCCGCCATTTCAGCAGGAAACTCTGGGAACAAAATCACCCACATGGAGACTGCTACTGCCCTAAAGGGACCGGGGATCGACGCGCCAAAAAAGATAACGGGCAGGATACCCAGCATCTGCAAGTAAGAAATCTCGACACCAAACAGAGAAAGAGCTTGTGAGTATACGATCACAGCAGCCAGCAGCGCCGGTGAACGAAACAGCAGGATAACAGCGTATTGATAGAGCTTGGCTTCCCGGAAGGCATGCAGAATTTGTTTATCTCTGAGGCCGAATTTGGGAGCGATGATGCCTCTAAAATAGAGAAAGGCCACGGCAAAGACAGCCACTAGAGTGATCCCTACCCAGGGCAGCGCCCGGAAAACTTCCGGCAGATTGTCCCACTGCAAGGCCAGTCCAATGTTTGCCCAGATGCAGAGATAAATGAGTTCGCAAACCATAATAAACAGCATGCTCGAACCCAACTTCCAGCCGGGGACACCTTCGCGACGATTGAGATAGAGAGCCATTGCCCCCTTCCCCAATTGTTCATTGATAATTGACAAAATGTACGTGCTTGCCCGCACAGGCAGAATATTGACGTAGGATACCTTGGCATCAAACCAGTTAATCACTCGCCACACGACCAGCGAGTCGATGGCAAAGAAAAATAGAGAATAGGGAACCATCAGGGCCAGCCAGGCGGTCCAGTTTACAGTAGCGAATACCGTACCCAAAAAAGCCAATACGCTCATCCCCTGCGCACTCGCGGGTCCTGCCATTCGTGTGTACAGAAACACGAAGCAAGCAAGTGTCAGCAGCCACGGAATAAGCCGTTTGATCAATCCTGGCTTGGGGCGTGGTGGTGGTGGCGAGTCTTCGCGACCGTCTTGCACTTCAATTTCGCTCAATCTCTCGCCTGCCTCGTAAACACTCAATCATCAGTGCAATCGATACTAGCACAGGCATCCCCCGAACGATGACGCGGAAACAGTCCGAACCCTGGTAACCTTTGTAAAATAGGATAGGAGGAAGGACCGCTGACATTGTCCAAAAAACCGTGATCAGGATATTTTGACAAAATTAGAGAAAGACGGTTTATCATCCCTGTTCTCTTATACTTACTCCGCACCCATCTGGATATCAAGTCTTGACCCACCCTACTTCTAATGTAGAAGCTAGAATCACCCTGGCACTTAGCTTTCTCGGCTTACTGCTGGGCATATTCGTCAGCGCTGGCGTTTTGGCTGGAGACGAACAAGGTCGGGTTAACCTTCTATTCCTGCTTCTGCTGTTTGCCTTTTTGCCTGTGTCTAGTCTGGTACTGAGTCTTGTCCTGCTATTGAGTAAACAGAACGGAGTAACGGCGCTGCTGGTAAGTCTGCCCTTTTGGCCTAAAGAGTTTTTGCAGGCACAGATGAGCATCGAATTAGGCCACCGGCGACGCAGCTGGCTGTTCTTTGAATCGCAAGTCTTAAGCCTGGCTTTTGCCGCAGGTAGCATCATCGTTTTTATCGCTTTGCTACTAGGCACTGATGTCAATTTTGTATGGCGAAGTACCTTACTTGAAGCAACTGACCTGTTACCCATGCTGCAGCTAATTTCAATGCCCTGGGTTTTCTGGCACGACGCCCAACCGAGTTTAGACCTGCTGCAACAATCACAAAACTCCCGAATCGTCGGCAGCGTCAGCGCCTATTCAGAAAACTGGTGGCAATTCGTGCTGGCTGCACAGCTGACTTACAATCTAATCCCAAGAGCAGTTTTGCTGGTATTCGCACTCTGGCGCTATAAGAATAAAAGCAGGCTAAGCACACAGCTTGAACGAGACGCAACTGTCGTTAACAAGCAGCGTCGCGCAGATCCAGAGAGACTCGCGAGTGTCGTTTATACACCGTCAGCGGCTTACCAACTCTTAGATTGGGGCGATGCGCCGGAGCACTGCAAACGCTTTATCAGCCGAATTTTTGGCAAGCCTAGCGATTTATCTCCACTGACGGCTAGCTCTGACATAAAATCATTGCAGGGGTCAGCAGAACTCTTGTCTCAAGTCGTGCTCGTCAAAAGTTGGGAGCCACCATTAGGGGAACTGAAAGATGTCCTGTCTTTGATAGAGTTACTAGACACCCAGACACAGAATTTCATCCTGCCTTTAGATTGGGATGAAACATCGATAAAAGCCGCGAGCGAACCTCACCTGCAGGAATGGCAACGCTTCGCTGCCTCTCTTCATAGCTCTCGCTCAGAATGGAAAGTCCTGCAACCTGGTGAACATTCATGACGCCCAGGTTTGCTGTTGTGGGTCACCCCAATAAGGGCAAATCGTCAATCGTGGCGACCCTGGCCCAGAATGATGGCATTGCCATCTCCACTCGCAGTGGCACCACAACCCAATGCCAACAGCTTGACGTCAACATTGGCGGCGCGTCATACAGTCTCATCGACACGCCCGGTTTTCAGCGCCCCACTCTCGTTCTAGCCTGGCTGCAAGAGCACGCGAGTTCGGCAGACAAGCGCATCAATGCGGTGAAAGAATTTTTACTAAGCGAGAATTGTCGACGGCAATTTCCTGATGAGATTGAGCTGCTAACACCGATCATGGACGGCGCCGCAATCATTTACGTCGTGGACGGATCTAGACCCTACAGCGCTGACTACGAAGCCGAAATGGAAATTCTACGCTGGACCGGGCAAGCGAGTCTGGCACTTATCAATCCAATTGAAAACGAACATTATATTGAACAATGGCAGCAAGCCCTGGGTCAGTATTTCAAAGTCGTCAAAGTGTTTAATGCCATGCAGGCGGAGGCAGAAAAACAGCTGTCGGTCCTGCAGTCTTTTTCCACCATTAGGGAAGACTGGAGAGGCGCAATTGACAACCTGGTCGATGCCTACAAAACAAGATCTTCCCAGCGAATTGAAGACACAGCGGAGCTATTGGCAGCGCTTTTGACAAAAGCTTGCGCCTACCAAATTAGCCAGAAAGTGCTCACTAAAGCGCAAGCCAACGCCCTTCGTTCAAGTCTCGAAGTGGTTTATTTCGCCGAGCTCAAATCAATGGAGCAAACCCACCACGAATCTCTTAAGTCCCTCTTCTCCTACCATCACCTGATCAGTGAGATTGAAAACCTGCCGGACCCTGGCAATCTATTTGATACAGGTCAGTGGATTGTGTGGGGGCTCAATCGTAAACAGCTAATCGCTGCTGCCGCAATGGCTGGTGCTGCCGCTGGAGCCGTCATAGATTTAGGCTTGGCAGGCAGTAGTTTGTTTCTAGGCGCGCTAGGCGGCGGCGTCATAGGTGCAACAGGCGCGTGGCTTGGCGCTGACAAACTAGCTGACTTCAAACTTCAAGGCTTACCCGTTGGCGGATATGTAGCGCAACAGGGTCCAATGCAAAACAAAAATTTTCCCTACGTCCTGTTAGGAAGATTTTTACACCTGGAAGAGCTTTTACAAAAACGCACCCATGCTCGAAGAGATAAACTGTTCATTGCCGAGGGCGAGCTACAAGAAAAAATATCTGAGCTCAATGCTGATCAGCAGAAGCTATTGCATAAAGCACTTGACCGCACCAGCCGCCAAAAGCCCGTGGAAGATCTTGCGAAGATTCTAAATCCGCTCTTAAACCCTCAGAAAATGCCACAATAATCACATTAACGCCGTGCTGTATTTTGGCTTTGTGGCATCCATAACTACCACGAAATAGCCTGCCGTTGATCTAAGCGAGCTCCGATGTTTGCTGAGGTTGGCTTTAAGCGCACCCAGCGCGCAGTTATCTAATGTCACAAATCGGAAAAAATAATGAGTGATATCCAAAAATCATTCTGAACTGAATATTCCACTCCACCAGCGTATCGCGAGTTCAGGTTCTGGCAAGAAACCATCGCCGACGTAATCGTCATACATCGGCACCATGATCGACTCACCGACTTCTTGATCCAGAGCAGACCGGCGTTTTTGACCCTGCAAACCGACCAATCGCTATTGCCAGATCCTGTTCTTGGTTCGAGTTTTCGCGGACCTACGCATCTGCCTCAAAGGCCATTGCTGCAGTAGTCCGGTATGTGCGTATGCGCCCGCCGTGAATCACAGGTCGATATTTCCCGCCTCACGTGCGCCAAGGGCACAACGCTACTAACACAGGGCATCGGTATGACAACCACCCTGGACTTTTCGCCCGGGGCGGTGCGCCGTGAACACCCACGGCAAAGCCGGCTATCTGCTCAATCCAGTCAAAATACATGTCAGAGGTGTCTTCAGGTTCACCTACCACAACAGCTGAAATATCCTGATCACCGAAACTCAACGTGCGTCTATCGACACTACCTAACAGCGCCATACCAACGTGATCTGGAAGAATAGGATAGGCTCGATAAAGCAAACTCGCGTCCTGCATACCCATGAATTGAAACGGTACGACTGCCTGCATGCCATCCGGAATGTGAAGTTCAAGATCAAACGGTCTGGTCATCGACTAATTAACCGGCGAGAGCAGCCAAGCAGTCTAATCTGTGAGTCTCAAAGCTATACCATCGAAATACTGCCCACTGAGCAGCGCTATGCGCGAGATTGACCCGACACACCAGAGACTTATCGACAACCAATGGCACAAGATACCGACCTTGTCGCTTTGCATTGGAAACGATCTCTAATTCTGAAACAAGCGACTCGGCTTGAGCCTCTCATTTGACCTTCCATGCGGAGGCCGTCACGACATTCTCAGACAAATCAGGACCCAATTTGGCCCTGATCGACCGACTCACGGCGAGCGATGCCTGTCATACCATTGAATCTAATTATCTCTGGAAAACCATTATGGGAAAGCATTTCTGATAAAGCACTTCTTAAGAATAAGACCGGATTGCCGCGCACGAAATCCCAGACCTTTAGCCAAACCTTTCGCTTAGACGGCTACCGAGTATTCACGAAGATAATAATGCGTTTCAAAAAAGTTGTTGCACGTTATGTGTATATACACTATATTAGTTTCAGATATAGAGAAATAAGCAAGAATGATGGCTAAAAATAGTGTGCTTAAACCGAAGGATTGTGCCTGCTTCAATATCCGCAAGACCGCGCGCGTATTGACCCAGGAATATGACCACGCCATCGTTTCGAGTGGGCTCAAGACTACTCAGTTCACTGCCCTTGCCGTCCTAGATGAGTTGGGCTCAATGTCAATTACAGAGTTAGCAGAAGCAATGGAAATCGAGCGCACCTCCTTAACCAGAAACCTTGCCGTATTACAACGTGATGGACTGGTGACGGTTCTACACGGTCGAGATGCAAGGACTCGCGTGGTAGATTTAACACCAGCAGGTAAACGAAAGTTTGATGAATCAATTTTGCTTTGGAATATCGCCCAGGCTCGACTGGTAGATCGATTTGGCAGGAAACGCTACGATTCGTTGCGGAAAGAACTCGAGGATCTGCGGGTAGCGGTAAGGTCTGCAGGGTAAATTTTTTTGAACCATTGCGTGTATATACACTTATGTGTTCATTGCAACCACCGCAAGCAAACAGACGGGTAAATTTTTTTAAACTTACACGTGTATATACACTTTATATCGGAGAATATGATGAAATCGTCAGAGAGCCGTTTAGCTAGAAGTTTTTTTGAAGGTATAACTTCAATACCCAGGACCATACTGTTTATTGGACTCGCCGGCATAGTACTTGCTGGCTCTTTTTTACCGTCTATTGTGAAGGACACCACTGTCGACTCATTCCTGAGAGATGACAATCCAGCCTTGATCTATCGGGACAAAACAGAGGAGATTTTCGGCTTAGCCGACCCATTGGTCATCGCCGTCATCAATAAGGGTGGCAACGGTATTTATAACCCCGCTTCACTCGAGTTGGTACAATGGTTAACAGATGAGGTTAGCAAACTCGATAATGTTGATCCCGATGGCATCACCAGCCTTGCCACAGAGAGCAATATCGTTGGCACCACTGATGGCATGGTGGTCGAGGAGTTTTTCGAAAGCGAATCCGCGTTTTTTACCGCGCCGCTGGGCTCGCAGTCCAGAGCGGATGAAATTCGCTCCGCCATAGAGGCCTTCCCTCTTTTGCAGGGAAGCCTGGTCGCTCGCAACGGAGAAGCCACCATCATCGTCGCGGAGCTAATCGACGAAGCAAATTCACCCCTGACCTATCAGGCAGTTCTAGATCTCGTTGAATCTGCTCCCAGATCAGACCAGGATGTCATTCATGTCGCAGGTGAAGGCGCCGTCAGCGGTTATCTTGCAGACTATATAGACGCCGATGCTCAGCGCTTGAATCCAATAGCCGGTGTCGTGATCACCATAATTTTGGTCCTGGCTTTTTTCAGCGTGCGCGGTGCGTTGCTCCCCAACATCGTCGTCCTCGCAGCCGTCGTCGGTACTTTTGGCGTGATGGCAGCGTTTGGTGTGAGTTTTTTCGTAATCACCAACGGCCTGGTCGTTAACCTTATTGGTATCGCAGTCGCCGACTCCATTCACGTTTTCAGTCGGTACTACGAAGAGTTGCGCAACCGCCCGGAAGAAACCAATCGAGAGATTGTTGTGCGCGCACTCATAGCAATGTGGCGCCCAATAACGTTTACGTCTTTGACCACCGCAGCTGGATTTATTGCACTCTATGCTTCCTCTGAGATGCCGCCACTGTCGTACTTTGGCTTATTCGGCGCACTGGGCGTTGCCATTGCCTGGCTTTATTCCATTACCTTTCTACCGGCGGCGATGGTGCTGTTCCCGAAGAAGCAGAGTCGTTCTTTTAAACAGCCGAACAGTAGAGAAAGCGAATCCGCATCGGCTCAAATAATGACCCGCTATGGACGAATGGTATTAGCACATCCGCAGATTGTGTTGGGAATTTCAGTCGGTATCGTTATTTCGGGCTTGATCGGTGCAACTCAACTCATTGTCGAAGATCAACGCATTGAATCTTTTCAATCTCATGAACCACTCTATCAGGCTGATAAGGCTATCAATCGATCTATGGATGGCACTTACTATCTGGATGTAATGATAGATACCGATGTTGAGGAAGGTCTGCATAACGCAGAGTACCTCCAGCGTATAGAAGCACTACAAAAGTATCTGGAAACCCTGCCGAATGTCGGAGGAACCACGTCGATCGTCGATTACATTAAGCAGATGCATCGAGCTGTGAACGAAAATGATCCAAAATTTTACTCGATTCCCAAAGACCCGTTACTAATTTCACAGCTATTTTTGCTTTATTCGGCCTCAGGTGACCCGACCGACTTTGAAGAAGAAACAGACTACGGGTATCAACGTGCACTGGTACGCGCAAACTTAAATCAGAGTACGTGGCGCCAGCAAAAAACATTAATCCCAGAAGTCGAGCAGTACCTGGTCAATCACTTCAACGCCAAGGGCATTCGGGGTACTGTCACGGGGTCAGTTAACGTCAGTTATAATTGGTTCCGTAACATTGCGAGTTCACATGCGTTGAGTGTGGCACTCGCCTTTGCTGCGATTCTGCTGATGGCAACGGTTTTGTTTCGATCCCTCCTGGGTGGCGCTATTGCTGTCCTACCTGTTGCCATGTCCGTGCTTTTTATCTACGCATTTATGGGAATCACAGAGATCTGGTTAGGGATTGCCACGTCCATGTTCGCGGCGATTGCGATCGGGCTTGGCATCGACTTTGCCATTCACACATTGGACAAGATACGGGATTTAGTCTCCGAACAAGGCTTATCCGATAGCACCCTACTGCAGCTGTTCCCTGGTACCGGCAGAGCACTACTGTTCAATTTTATTGCGATTAGCGCAGGCTTCGCTGTACTGATGGTCAGCCAGGTTCCGACACTGCAGCGATTTGGAGTGCTGGTGGTCGTTGCCGTGACATCAGCATTTCTAGCATCAATCACGGTCATTCCCGTGTTGGTGAAATTGCTTCGCCCTGCATTTCTTACAGACCAAAAAAATAAATCGATCCCTTTCAGTTCGGTAAGACAAGCCGTCAAAGTGGGCAGCGTCAGCTTACTGCTAGTTGGCATCTATTTTTTAGCACCACCGACAAAAGCAGACGACGAATTAAGTGGTTTGCAGATTATGGAACAAGTTGATGCTCGTGATGAGGGACATCAACTGAGCCGCGACTTAACAATGTTACTCACTGCCAGGTCTGGAACAAAGCGAGTGCAGCATACCCGCAGTTTTCGGAAATACTTCGGTGACGAAAAGCGCACGGTGATCTTCTATTTGAAGCCGACGAATGTGAGAGGTACTGGGTTTCTGACCTATGATTACGCCGATCCAGACAGTGATGACGATCAATGGCTTTACCTGCCTGCACTGCGAAAAGTTCGCCGCATATCAGCATCGAATCGTGGCGACTATTTTCTGGGGACTGATTTGGCTTATGAAGAAATCAAGAAAGAAAACAAGGTCGAACTGAGCGACTACAACTTCACCAGCCTGGGGAGTGAATTAGTTGATGGCCATAAAACTCTGCTCATTGAAGGAATTCCCAAAGACAAAAAAATAGCCAAAGAACTCGGCTACGGAAAAGTAATTTGGCAAGTAGACCCGCTGATCTGGATGTCTCGAAAAAGTGACTATTGGGATACCAATGGCAATGTCCTAAAAACGATTCATTTACTTGACGTTGCAAACGTTCAAGGCATTTGGACCGCATTGAAGCTTTCCGTAGAAAATCATAAATCTGGTCATTCGACGGTACTTACATTCTCAAATTCGGATTATGAAACCGAGATCCCAGATAGGTTTTTCGACCAGGCAACGCTGCGCCGAGGTATCTAAGAATGTCTCGCTCACTACTCGGATTTACACTATTGACGCTAGCGTTATTGCCTTCAAGCGTCGCTGCCGCCAGTACGCTAGGGGATCGAATTGAAATCACTACCGATATTGAAAGTGAATTCGCATTTGAAACTGAAGCCAGTCATGTTCAGAAATCTACTTTGGTGGTTTCACCTGAATTCAGCGTCGACCTACAAGCCAATGCGCGCCTAACCTCGATTGTCCGTCTGCGCGCCGATTTTTCAAATAGCTTGGTTCCAGGGGAGCCCCTTGAACGAGCGCCTGGTTCGACCTACCTCGGAGACTCCATTGAGATTGAACTCAGGGAGTTCTATGTCGATAGCTACCTGGGCGACAACTCTCTGCGTGTGGGTAAGCAGCAAATCGTTTGGGGTCAGGCGGATGGTTTGCGCGTACTTGATCTGGTTAATCCATTGGACTTCCGGGAGTTTATATTGGCCGATTTCGAGCAACGTCGAATTCCGTTGTGGACGGTCAATTATGAGACGCCCTTAGGAGAAGATTGGTTCCTACAGTTTTTATGGGTACTGGATCAGACCTACGACCTCCTCCCCAAAAAGGACTCAAGCTACAGCATCACTTCAAAAAAACTCGTGCCGATTCTTCCCGAGGCATTCTCTGTGTCTGTTAACAAAGAAGAAGCACCCGGTCGTTTTTTCAAAGACTCAGATGTGGGCCTGCGCCTCACATCCTTCCTCGGTGGTTGGGACCTCTCGCTGAACTATTTGTATCACTATCAAGACCAAGCGGTGCTGTACCGAAGCATTGTGGACGATCAGATACTCGTTACACCAAGTTACGAGCGAACTCACCTCGTTGGCGGTAGCTTTTCCAATGCCTTTGGAGACCTAACCTTAAGGGGCGAAGTTGGCTTCTCCTCCGATCGATACTTTGTGACCCATGATCCACTTTCGAATAGCGGGATTTTTCAAACAGCGGAACTTAGTTATGTCGCTGGTCTGGACTACACAATAAACGCTGACTTCCTGCTTAGCGGGCAGTTCTTCCAAAGCATTGTTCGAAAGCAAGTTTATGGCGCGGCCAGAGATCGTCTAGAAAACCAACTCACACTTTTAGTCAAAAATGAATTTCTGAACGACACGTTATCGCTAGAAACACTAGTGATTCACAGCACCAATGATGATGACGGTTTGATCCAAACGGAATTGAAATATCAACTCACGAGCAATGTAATGTTAAGCACAGGATTCGACATTTTTTATGGGACTGCCGATGGTGTCTTCGGTCAGTTCGATCAACGTGACCGGTTCACACTGGGCCTTCACATCGGTCTCTAGGGACCATATTTTAGGGAATGACAATGGAAAATACTAAACACACTTTATGGACTAAGGTCTCAATCTGGTTCGCGGCACTGGAGTTCACGTCTGTCGATTACTACGAACTCAGAAGTCAACAGGTCATGGCCGAGTTATTAACCTTGAGGGATCGAGTCGATCGATTAGAAGTCGAAGCAACAAACCAATTAGCCAATCCTACCCGCAAGGAGGAATCCTAAACCGCGTTTTCACGCAGGAGAAAAGCATCCTGACCTGCCTGATTTCTTCGGACCATCGTCGTCTAGAGTACGGGCTGTTGTGAAGCCGTTACCGGCGAGCTATTGGAGTACGGTTTCGGACGGGGGAAACCATTACCGGAAGGTTCCTTTATTGCCTCGGGAACTTTTATAAGATTTACAAGGTTTCCAGGCTTTCCAAAATCGGGCAGTCGGGACGGTCATTACCTGTGCATTCGTGCACCAGATGGGTGAGAGTTTCCCGAATGGCTTGCAGGTCCGTTATCTTGCTTTCGATCTGCATCAGGTGCTGTTTTGCAATTGCCCGCACATCGGAACTCGCTCGAGCCTGATTATCCCAGAGTGCTAAAAGGTTTCGACAATCTTTAATCGTAAATCCCAGGGCACGGGCGCGGCCTAGAAACACAAGCTTGTGCATGTCGCTGGATCGAAAACTGCGATAGCCGTTGGTGCCTCGTAAAGGGGTCACCAGCCCAATGTCCTCGTAGTAACGAATGGTCTTTGGCGGCAAACCTGCGCGTTTAGATACGTCTCCAATATCCATCTGAAAACGCCTATGCAGCCCTTACCGTTACTAAGCCAGAACCTGAACTGGCACTGGATTGAGACTCGGCGAGCGTTGGGGCGATCCAACGCAGACGAAGCGCATTAGACAGCACGAACACACTGGAAAGCGCCATTGCTCCAGCAGCAAGCGCCGGTGACAGCATCAAACCAAACACAGGATAGAACACGCCTGCTGCGACCGGGATCAACAAGGCATTGTAGCCAAATGCCCAGAACAGGTTCTGGCGAATGTTGCGCATTGTCAGCTGACTGACATGCAGAGCATTGACCACACCTTTCAGATCGCCGGAGATCAGCACGACATCTGCTGCCTCGATGGCCACATCGGTGCCTGTACCAATAGCGACACCGACATCTGCGCGGGCGAGTGCGGGGGCATCGTTTATACCATCGCCAACAAAAGCAACCATACGTCCAATGCCTTGTAGCTTTTCGATGGCGCTTACTTTGCCTTCCGGCAGGACTTCAGCAACAACCGTGTCGATACCCAACTTTGCGGCAATCGCGTTCGCTGTGGCCTGGTTGTCGCCGGTGATCATCGCAACCTTAAGACCCAGGTCGTGCAGCGCTTCAATCGCTTCTGCTGTACTTGGTTTGATTGGGTCCGACACTGCAATGATCGCAGCAAGGTGCCCGTCGATTGCGGCATAAAGGGGCGTTTTACCCTCTTGTCCCAGACTGTCGCCAACGCCACGTACTTCATCAAGGGTAATACGCTCGCGAGTCATTAATCGGTCCGCGCCCACAAGGATACTGCGACCTTCAATGACGGCGCTGACACCGTAACCCGTGATCGAACTGAAATCTTCAACCGCCGCCAGGGACAAACCACCCTGCTCTGCGCGCCGAACAATGGCCGCCGCAATGGGATGTTCGGACATGGCCTCAACAGAAGCGACAAGACGCAGCACATCGGCTTCCTCAAATCCCTTCGCTAATATCAGATCCGACAATTCAGGACGACCCTCGGTTAACGTTCCGGTCTTGTCCAACGCAATCGTCTTTACATCGTTCAACTTCTGTAGCGCATCACCACGCCGAAACAGCACACCAAGTTCTGCGGCGCGGCCGGTGCCGACCATGATGGACGTAGGTGTGGCCAACCCCATTGCGCATGGGCAGGCTATGATCAAAACGGCGACGCTCGCGACCAACGCAAAGCTAAGAGCCGGATCAGGACCAACTAGCAACCAGGTCAGAAATGTGACCAGGGCCATCCCGATGACTGTCGGTACGAACCAGAGTGTGATGCGGTTAACCAAATCCTGTATCGGTAACTTTGTGCCCTGCGCATCCTCAACCATGCGGATAATTTGCGCCAACATGGTATCGCCCCCCACCTTGGTCGCCTGAAACGTCAGTGCGCCAGTGCCGTTAACCGTGCCACCCACGACCTCGGTGTCAGCGGATTTCTCAACGGGGATAGGCTCACCTGTAATCATACTTTCATCGACGTAAGACATCCCTTTGACGACAATCCCATCGACAGGGATTTGCTCGCCTGGACGCACCTGTATGAGATCACCGACGACAATATCGTCAACCGGTATCTCTACTAGAAGCCCATTCCGCTCTACCTGCGCTGTCTTGGCCCTCAGGCCAACAAGTTTGCGGATTGCTTGACCAGTACGCCCTTTCGCCCGGGCTTCAAGAAAACGCCCTAAAAGAATCAGCGTCACAATCATCGCTGCCGCTTCAAAGTAGACCACGCGTGTACCATCGGGCAAAAGCATCGGCGCAAACAACGCCACTGTGGAAAATCCCCAGGCAGCCGATGACCCAAGTGCGACCAGAGAATTCATGTCCGGGGCTGCCTTGAGGAGCGCAGGGAAACCTTTAAGGTAGAACTGCCGTCCGGGCCACGCCAGAACAATCGTCGTCAGGACAAACTGAATAGCCCAACTGACCTCCATACCCAGCGTGTTCATGATCCAGTCATGAATGGCGGGCACCATGTGGCTACCCATTTCAAGGATAAATACGGGGATGGTCAGAACTGCAGCCACCAACGTCATGCGTTGCAGGTGGGTCGCCTCCTCTGCCTTCCGGTCTGCGGTTGCATCTGCAGCACCCTGATCGGCGACCAGAGTCGCTGGATATCCCGCCGCGCTAGCAGTTTGGGCAATGTCAGCAGGCAAAACGGACGTTCCGATCACCCGAACCGACGCCTCCTCTTTTGCCAGATTCACGACCACAGAAGCAACACCAGGAATGACCGCTAACGCATGCTCGACACGGCCTACACAGGACGCACAAGACATGTTTTCGATGCTGAAGCGATGTGTTTGCAGTTCTGCAGGGTAGCCGGCGGCATCCAGTGCCAGAGTTGCTTCAGCGACTTTAAATGTACTATTGATACTGATGGTGGCCGTTTCTGACGCAAGGTTCACATGTGCCTCTTGCACCCCGGGTAACGCCTGGAGGGCTTCTTCCACTCGCCCAACACATGAAGCACAGCTCATATCCCGGACGCCGAAAGTGATTGATTTGATGCTTTCCATGATGAGACCACGGCTCAGATTTGCACCCATCTTGGACCTTCCAGTAGCTAGAAGGTCAAGGCTCTTGTGAAAATATTTCTCCTAAGGGCATTTTTGCGGTGACCGGCCTGATTTCTTCAGGCCGATGTGATCTAGAGTAAGGTCGGTAGGATTGGGCTGCCACCCCTCAGCTGCGGCCCAGGGCTATAGATTGTAGATAACAGAGAAGCGGGCATTGAGCGGTGCGCCGGTAGAAGTATTGTCATTGCTATGGGCATCAGGGAAGTAGGTTTCACCTAATAGGTTTTCAATGTTCAATTGCAGTCTCAGATCAGCGTTCATTTGGTAGTAGGCAGCAGCGTCGACTCGAATGTAATCCGGCACCTCGACCGAGTTGTCTTCTCTAACAAAAAAACTATCCTGATAAGTTGCACCCAGTCCAAACTTAAGCTTCTCATTGACATCAAAGCTGTTCCATATCGAGAACATATAGTCTGGGGTGTGACTAGGGGGCCATCACGCTAATCGCTGGTTGCAGTGAACGCGCCGTATTGATGTCGTCTGGTGACTCAAACAGCATACGAATAATGACCCAGGTAGTTGGTATCCCTATGGTGACAATACTGCTGTTATCGTTTGCCAGTGGGGTTGTCGGGTCAAATGTGACTCGAACAAGGGCACCTTCGACACCCTAGGCTGCGACCGATATAGGCGGCACTTCAATTGTCATGGCGCCTGTATCTGTTTTTGAGCAGAGTAACGATCGGGCCCGGCGAACAGACACCAACGGGAACCCCCAAACATAGGCTTCAGCTGCGGTTGAAATTTCTTCAGGCGCGAAGGATTGGGTCATATGTGGATGTCTGTTCGAATTGAAAGGCAAACGTTAGGGTAACAGCAGTCTTAAAAAGAAGAGCCCGGCGTAGAAAGAAAGCTAAGCTCCTCTGGCGTAGACGCTCTGCCGAGTATTTTGTTGCGATGTGGGTATCGGCCAAATTTGTCGATGACTTCTTTGTGTCTTTTTTCAAAACGAAAATTGCTCTCGAGTCCGGGCGCGGCAAATAGTCTCATTGCTTGCTCATGTATCATGGAAGATTCGGAGTGCATATATGGCATGTAAAGAAATGCTTGCTCCATGGGGCTAAGATCCTCGTCAAGTTTTCGATCAACACTTTCCTGTGCCAGGCACAGCGCTAACGTATCGTGCGCAAAAGCTTGTGGTTTATCGCGGTAAATATTCCTAGAGAACTGATCAAGTGCGATAATTTCTGCAAGCCGCCCTCGTGCATCTATCCGCCAAGAATACAGCTCACCCTTTGCCGCTGCCTGGTGGAGTTCTCCAAAATGGTCCGCTAAATATTGATCGAATATCTTGTCCTTAGAAAACCACCTTTTTCGATCTATTTCATTGAACCAGAAATCTAAGACGGTGTTTGCGTTCATAACTTATCCAAGTGCCTGCCCAAATGCTTAGTCAAATGCCTACTCAAGTGCCTGCTCAAGTGCCTGCTCAAGTGCCTGCTCAAGTGCTCAGTGATCGGGCGTTCCCATCGTGCTGTTCCCATCATAATAAACGGAGTGATGACAATTATCGTATCACCTGTGTCCCTTGAGATGCACAACAGCAACTCTCGAACCGAGTGCAAATTGCGTGTACTCTTTCGGAGAAATGTCCAGTGACGTGTTCAGTGACATATTATGTGACATGAAACGACGCAGAATTATCCAAGGAGATTCAGAGCATGAGTTCCATTCCTGTCGAGTTTGACCCCGCCCACATCGCTTCAGAATCCAGCTCAGAAGCTCAGATGTATAGCCTAGAGCTAGCATCAAAAGATCCAATGCGATCGGTTCTTGAGGATAATCCTGAAATCTATTTTGTCCCGCCGAAGCGAAGCAGTGAATGGGGGCAATGGGAATTCAAACCAGGCTCATATTACGACACCACCATTGGCTCGAAACATCCTTACTGGAAAAACAAGGATCTACCAAAAGCCACTAAGGACATAAAACGCCTGCGGTGCGACATGCTGAAGTGGGGCTACTGCAAAATTGAAGATGCACTTTCTGATGAACAGGTCGCCATCATTCGGCAGCGGGTTCTAGAGCAAGCAGAAGGCGAAAGGCTTGCCGGCATCGCACAGAAAACGCCGAGCGGTCAAAACATCAATTGCTGTGTCAACAAAGGACGGTGTTTTGAGGGATTGATTGAGCAACACCCATCTGTCGTTCAAGGCAGCGCACTGTTAGAACAATTGGTGACAGAAGCCTTGGGAGCTAACTGGATATGCGCCTCACTTATCGCCTCAATCTCTCTAAAAGGGGGTGTACCCCAGGCTTTACATCAGGATCAAGATATCGCGCTTGATTCAAGAAGCCCATTAACGATTAACATACTGACGCCGATCACGGACATTGACGATACCAACGGTGGCACACTAGTTATCCCCGGCAGCCATATTGTCTTGTCAGATGCGGTGCGAAATCGAAGATCTGTCGGCAAGCTTCCTCCAGCGATCAATATTGATGCCAAGGCAGGCACCATGATCATCACTGATGGCCGACTATTGCACAGCACGGGTGTTAATCGCTCGGAGTCGCCCCGCATCGTGATGCTCAATGGTATGCAACATCCATCAGTGAGGCAGCAGGAAAATTGGATGCTATCGGTCAGACCAGAAGTTCTAAAGCGCGCGAGTCCAAAACTCCTTCAACGTATGGGCTATCAAGCCACGAACGCCGCACAAACCAACGAGGGACACGGATTCGGGGCCAGGGGCTTGATGGAAGAGGCTACTGGTTCTACCGTGGATTTTCGCTTAGCGGCTGATCGAGGTGACTACCACCGTGTCGGCGAGTTGGGGCCAAACTCCACAAAACAAGAACTCAATGCAGCCTTTACCTTACGTGACGTCGTCGCTAAGGCTCGAGCGAGCGGACAAAGTGCACCGGTTGGCATCGGCGGAGCAAAACTCAACCCTTAAAAGCACCACACTATCACGCCTTCACTCGTTGGCTGGCAGGTCGAACCTGGCGATTCTGTCACCGTGAAAAGTACCAAGCCACACTTGATTTTTATGGGGAATAGCGACGGTCGCAGCACCAAATGCCTTGCTGGTGAACGAGTAAGCGGCCTGCTCTGACAAGTCTTCACCGGACAGATTATAAATGGTAAATGGCAACAAGCACTGAGCCAGCGCCGGTGGACACTCACTCAGTTGGTCTAACGACATATCATGCGTAGCAACCCAAATATCGCCATTCACATTGGTCAGGTTGTCTGCCTTACCAGCGTTATGCTCGAATTCAACTTTTGCCGTCAACAGATTGAATTTCGTTGTCTTCCCAGAAAACCAGTAGTTAATGTAAAGGTGTGCTTCGTCCTCCGATAACGCAATACCGTTCGGGAATGAACCTTCTGTACCCTCAACTTTGGTAAAGCCTTCAGCACTTTGCCAATACCAAACTTGGCCTGTCACACTTTCAGTAGCACCTGCAGTAAGCAGATCTTCGAAGGGTAAGTCTGCGCTGTACATCTCAGTCGTATAGAATTCACCAGACTGCATTAGGGCTACATCGTTGAGTAAAGTGTTAGCGGGTGCAGTCACGCAGCCCCTCCAGATCAAATCCCAACTCGCGTCGTTTTGAATCAGTTCAAACAGTTCTATGGTTTCTTCAGGCAGATGATTGGTGGTGGCGAGTTGATATACCCCATCGGCTCGACTACGCAGGCTTAAACCATGAGGAGAGAAATCAAGACTGTCCCTCTGGCAAGCTGCGTCGCCCCAGGTATTGTCGGCCAGAGTGATGGTTAAGTCGGCTCGCGATTGGCTATCTAAATCGAACAGATACATCTCACTGAGATAAGTGTCCGGTATCGCACTGAACCCCGTCATGATCAGAAACTTTCCATCTGGCGTTAACGCTAAGTCCTCTGCATTTTTAAAACCACAGTACACTTCTAGATTGGCGTCGGGCTCACACGCTGCTTGCGTGACTAAATCGGCAGTTGTGATTTTATCTTCCACCGCTTCGGGTTTTTCACTACAGCTCGCTATTAGAAAGGAGCAGCCTAACAGGGCTATTGTAGTGTGGAGACGGCGACTGAAACTAGGACTGGGACTGGGACTGAAATTAGCATTCATGACCTGACCTTTTTTTGTTGTCTATTTGAAATCACTCAAACCTGTTTCAGTATCAGTGATGGCTCCGGAAAAAGCCACCTACCCTCCCGCACATCTATTGAAGGCAAGTAAGGGCGAGCGACATAGTTCCAGCCTTCGATGATCGGCAAAAAATTCTTACGACCGTTTTTGTGCTCACCAAAATTGATGGTAAAAGACCCTTCTTCATTCGGCTCAGCGATCACTTTATTAATGCTGTAAGCCCTATATTCATTTTCCTGAAAAAGGCCTTTGTCATTGTAAATGCTGATAGACGGCGGTGGTGTAGTTGTCTGCGTTAACAATGGCGATAGCCATATAGCGTTCTCCGCTATCCGGAAAGGATACGCTGGCACCGGCAGAAATAGCGATCACCACAGAACTATAAATCGTATCTCGATTCACCTGCATATTACGTTATCGATCCAGTGGAATTGGCTGACGCGCATGGCTTAACTCATTGCTCTCACCAGTTCTTTTGGCCATCCCTTCGAATTGAAAGGCTGCTTCTGCACGAGCATAGTTGTCGGCATTGACCAGTATAAACGCCTCCTCCGTTGCCGTTGTTGTTGTTGTTATTGTTATTGTTACTGATAGGCTAAGGATAAACGTCATCAACACTGAACCAACAACACGTGGCATAAGTGCCCTAATCGGGGGCGCTACTTACCAGACTTGGTGTTTTTCACGCGCTTGCCAATACCACTAATTTTGGTAATTTTGCGTTCGGTAATGCTGCTGGCAGATGCAATGATTTCGCCGTCGTATTCGAATGAGTTTTCACCGTCGATATAGGGGATGGCGGCAATGAATATTTGTTGCTGAATAAGCTTTTCGATAGCTGCCACGTTGCGCCGCTCATCCCCCCCCATGAGTGAAATAGCAACCCCTTGCATGCCAGCACGACCGGTACGACCCACGCGGTGCACATAGTCTTCAGCATGACGTGGAATATCATAGTTGATCACCAGTGGCAGTTGCTCAATATCAAGGCCTCGTGCGGCGATGTCGGTGGCAACGAGAATCTGGATCTCGCCATTTTTAAATTTCTGTAAAGTTTGCGTTCGCTGGTGTTGGGATTTATCACTATGGATCGCCGCGCAGCTCATGCCTTTTTCGCGCAGGTAAGCATCGGCAAGATCAGCGTTTCGGCGTGTGCGGGCGAAGACCAAACATTGCTGCTTATTGTTCGCCAGCAGGTAATAAATAATGTCAGGTTTTTCGTTTTGTTCCACTTCGTAAATGATCAGTTTAACGTTGTCTGCTGCTTTGTTTAAACGTTGGCATTGGACGATGACAGGGTCATGCAGCAGTCCATCGGTAAAACCAGTGATTTGGGCGTTGAAAGTGGCCGAGAACAGCAGGTTCTGACGCTTTTTAGGGAGCTGATTTAACACCTGTTGGATCTGCTCTTGAAAACCCAGGTCAAGCATACGATCCGCTTCGTCCAACACCAATGTTTCTATCTGGCCGAGATCCAACTTTCCTTGGGTCAGCATATCGAGCAATCGCCCCGGCGTCGCGACCAAGAAATCAACGCCATTACCAATTTTGCGAATTTGCTGATTGATTGGCACGCCACCATAAATCACCGCATGACGGAGTGGCAATTCACCGGCAAATAACGCGACGTTATCATCGATTTGTTGCGCCAGTTCACGTGTTGGCGCAAGGCACAATACCCGAACAGGGCGACCTTTAGCGGGCTTAGCTTGTTGTAGTCGGTCTAATAAGGGCAAGACAAACGCGGCGGTCTTACCACTACCGGTTTGAGCGGAAGCCAGCACATCACGCTGCGCTATGATGGGCGGAATGGCAAGTTCCTGAATCTCGGTGGCTTCGCTGTAGCCGAGTTGCGCTAACGGCTGAGTGAGCGATTCGGAAAGTCCCAGTTTGGTAAAAGATTTCATGAAGTGTGCACGGTTCTCTGATTAAGCCGCGCATTGTATAGGTTATGCGCACGGATGGATGAAATATCTTAAATGTGGCGGTACTGGGACCTTAACTGCCAATACCCCGCAATCGCCTACTCTCGGCGGGTTGAGCGCTGATGACAAACAATTGTTCAATTACCCGCTCAGGATAATGTGCCATCACGGTAATGCCATTCATTCACGTTGGACGACAACAGCCATATATTTGTTCGTTTTGCGATGGCTGTGATCAAGCGCGCACTATTTTCGCGCGAAGTGACATAAACAACAATAAAAACAGGGAATAGATATGCGAACGATCAAGTACATATTGGCTTTACTGTGCCTAACGGCAATGAATGTAATGGCGGCACCCGGCTACACGGTAACCAGCCTAATAGTAGACCCCATCAAAGGACCGGTGGTGGTTGCTGCACTCGATGAGTGGATGGCGTCGGATGCCGGGAAGAAATACAAGGGTCGGCTGTATCTCCAGGCCCATACTCAGGATGGTGCAGATCCCTCTACGCATTCGATCGTGGGCGTATATTCATCTATGGCTGAAGCGGAAGCATTCGGTAATTACGTACGCGAAGATGAAGCCGCCCTGGCAGCCTGGATGAAGATGGCAGTCATGTGGTGATCATTGGTTTTGAATCGCTGACGGAAATGGAGCAATGGAATGAGATGTCTGGTAGTTCGGTCGGCTTGGCAAACCTCCTACATACATTTTCCGTCGTCAATGAGTACCATGGCGCCAGCCTGGCAACTGACGAAAAAGCCTGGGGTAAAAGTCTCAAATCTGTTTTGAAGTAAGCCTTCAGAGAAGTCACGCAAAGAACTCAACTTTCGGTAAATCCGGTTTTCCTGGCGCTTTGCAGCGTTGGGCTTACCGTATTGGCGGAGCCAAGTAGCGCACATCTACGACCTATTCAGCACCTGCTATTGCGCCGCATCATCACGAGCCGCATCACGATCAGAACGGAATTTACGTTTTCTTAGCGCATCCCTATCTGCTTTCGCCTGTTTTTCCTGCGCAACAATCTCCTCTTCTGCGAGGATCATTTCTGGCGTTTCCAGGGAGATCGCACCGAGCATGCCAGCACGAAACTCATTCACAAGAATCGCCGAGGCTTTTTCCAAATTAACCCGCCCACCGGCGCCAAGACAGCCACGCCGAGCGCCCATTAGTTCAATGAATTCAAGCTCAGTATCTGGCACCGACGCCAACTCATAACGGTCTTTTAAGGCTATCGGGTAATGTTTAATCAGGTAATCGGCCAGGTAAAAGCCAACATCTTCGATCCCCATCGCCGTATCTTTAATCGCACCGGAGGCTGCAAGTCGATAACCGCTATTTTCGTTTTCAATCTTTGGCCACAGTATGCCCGGCGTATCCAGCAGCATAATGCCTTCATCCAGCTTGATACGCTGCTGGCCCTTCGTAATGGCAGGCTCATTGCCTGTCTTGGCCACTTTCCGACCCGCGAGGGCATTAATCAGTGTTGATTTACCGACATTCGGGATCCCCGCGATCATCACCAGCATACTGCGGTGTGCTTTCGTCTTAGACGGCACTAACGCCTGGCACAACCGAATGATTCTTTGCACCTTGTCATTCTGGTCAAGCGTTGTCTGGAGTGTTTTGACCGATGCATCCTCCTCAAAATGAGCCTGCCAGCGTACGGTGGTCGATGGATCAGCCAGATCGGATTTGCTCAATATTTTGATGCACGGTTTGTTTCGCCGTAGTTTTGCGATCGCTGGGTTCTCGCTACTGGCGGGTAAGCGCGCATCAAGCAATTCGATCACGAGATCAACATCCGCCAGGATGTCAGTCATCTCGCGAATCGCCTTGTGCATGTGACCTGGGTACCAGTGAATTGCCATAAAATGAATGCGCGTTGCTCGTGAGGAATAGGACACTTACTATCGGCAAGTTTACTGTCTTTGCCTTTAAAGTAGAAATCGAATGCCAACATGCGTTTAGTAAGGCGAGCAAAAATAGAACCAGACGATGGATTGTCACAAAGTCACACGTCCCCCAGCAGAGCATCAGCAGCACGAAAAGAGACCATTGAAATGAAACGGGTTCCCTAAAAGGATCATTTGCAGACTTGGCTGTCGCCGGTATTGCACCCAAAAATGTCCGCGCTTTGAGGCACAACTGCCAGGCATCAACCGCAGTGCACCTAGTATGAATGGGCCGATTAAGCTGACTGGGTGACAAATTGCTTGGCTAGGTTGTGATAACGCCCATTACTTGAACAGCTGCAGCGGCTCGTCTGGCAACGAGCGTAGCGGTATTCGAAGGTTCTTTTGACAGCTTATTGCGCGATCCTAAAGAACTTTGGATGCACACAGATCAATACAGGTAACAAAGGCATTTGAGTTATACCTGTACTTTACGGTTAAATCAGCCAATCGAGTCAGTAAAACACGTTCCAGGTCCGTGACCAGAGCAACTCATAGGAATTATAAGAATGACAACTACCCACAAAACGTTCTGCCGCTACTGTCACGCCTATTGCGCCATGGTCGCCGAAGTAGATGAAGGCAAAGTTCTTTCAGTAAAGCCGGATTTGGACAATGAGATGTACGGTGGCTACACCTGCATCAAGGGTCGACAACTGGTCGAACAAATGTACCAACCAGAACGCTTAACTACCTGCAAAAAGAAAACAGCAACAGGTGAGTTTGTGGACGTTACCAGCGAGACTGCGCTGGATGAAATTGCCGCCAAAGTACGCGCCATCGTCGACGAGCACGGGCCACGCGCCATCGCCACCTACAACGGCACGGTCGCCTTCCAGAATTCAGGGCAGCTGGTCTACAGCAGGGAATGGCACAACGCGCTGCAATCACCTTCTTACTACACCAGCGTTACTATCGATCAGCCTGCTAAAGTGTTTGTGGGCTCGCGCATTGGCTATTGGACAGGCGGCAGTCACTTCTTCCAGGATTCTGACGTTGCCATGGTTATTGGTAACAACACCATTGTGTCGCATTACGCATCACCAGGCGGGGTTCCTTCTGTTAGCCCTTCTGATCAGATTCGTAAGGCGCAGAAAAGAGGTTTAAAACTGATTGCAGTTGATCCCCTTGAAACTGAAGTGGCTCGCCGTGCAGACCTGCATTTGCAGGTAAAACCGGGTAAAGATTCACCACTGCTGGCGGGCATGATTCGCCTAATACTAAATGAAGAGCTGCACGACGTTGAGTTCTGCGAGACCTACACAGATGGTCTGGATGAATTACGCGAATCCGTTGCTCCATACGATCTTGAAAAAGCTGCTGCCATGAGTGGCGTGCCCGCAGCTCTAATCGAAGAAGCTGCAAGAACCTTTGCAGCCGGCCCCAAAGGCATTGCGGTGACAGGTACCGGGCCAGAAATGGGTGAAAACCCCAATCTGGTGCAGCATCTTGTCGCATCTCTGAACATGATTTGTGGCCGCTTCTATCGCGCTGGTGACACGCTGCCAAACCCTGGCGCACTGTCCTCTAACGTGCCTCGACGCGAAGGTGTCTATGAATCTGACACGGCCTGGGGTCGCGGTGAAGCTTGTCGCGTTCGCCCAGAGTACGGCGAACTGGTATCACCTAGCGGCGTGAAAGAAATGCCCACGTCACAACTTGCCGACGAAATTCTCACCCCCGGTGAAGGACAGATAAAGGTGCTCTTTGTCATTGCCGGTAATCCGGTTATGGCCTGGCCTGATCAGGAAAAAGCGCTGGCGGCCATGCAGGAACTGGATCTGCTGGTGTGTATCGACCCTTATATGTCGGCTACGGCCGAAACTGCCGACTATGTGTTTGCACCCAAGCTCACCCTCGAGCGTGAAGACGTCACTTTGCTGGCAGACCCCTGGTACGAGCAACCCTACAGCCAGTACAGCAAAGCCGTGGTGCAAACTGACCATGATGTAATCGAAGAATGGGAGATGTATTGGGGCCTGGCAAAACGCCTTGGTCTGGATGTTCGTATCAAAGGCGAATCTATGCCAATTGACCGCAAACCGAGCAAGTTTGAATTGCTACAGGCAATCACCAAGGGCTCGCGTACGGACATTCAGTTTTTGCGGGACAATCCAGGCGGCCACATTTTTCCCGAACTTAAAATTGAAGTACAACCGGCACCCGAAGGCGCTACGGGTAAATTAAAACTGTTTCCAGAAGGGGTCGCTGACGAGTTCGCGGAGATGCAGGCATCTGCAGATCAGGACGCAGACTTCAGCCACACGTTGATTGGCTTTAGAAGCAAGTACGTCCTGAACAGTTTTGGCCGCAACTTACCCAAACTTCTCGAGAAGTCAGGCACCACCAATCCCGCCAATATTCACCCAGATGATTTGAAATTGATGGGCATCGACGACGACGCAGAAGTGGTCATTGAGTCACGTCACGGTTCGATCACCGCGGTGGTTAAAGCTAACAAGCGAATTAGACCCGGTGTTGTTGCCATGCACCACTGTTGGGGTGCCTCCCCGGATCAACAAGCGCCGGTCAGAGAAGTGGGTGCCAACACCAACAAACTGGTCAGCGACATTGAAGGACTGCAGCGCTACACAGGTATGACAAGATCGAGCGGTATACCGATCAACATCAGCATGACGGCAAGCTAGTTTGTATCCGTAAAGCTCACTTCCAAACGTCGCAGCCGCGACAATTGGATAGCGTGCGAGTTGTACGAGAAAGGTGCAGGTAAAAAACGAGTCATTTTCAGCTAAGCAACCGTTGTGTACTCGTCGATTGCGGCTGCAATTTGCTCTAGATGCGCGCAAGCGCCCTCTTGGTCGTCGCTTGGGATAGAGAGGATCATCCGCTCCACTGCATTTTCAAGCAGGAATTCGATGTATTCGGGCGTCGGTGGTAGCCCCATAGCAGAGATTGTGGTTCTGGGTTTTTCCATCTGTTCTTCGAGCTCGCGTAGCGTTTTTATATCAGCAGGCAAACCTTCCCGTCGTGTCTGTTTGCCCGCTAGCGACTCGTGCCACTCCATTGATATCACCGGTAGCCAACCGTTGGCAATGCTAACCGTTCGCTTCAAAATACTGGGGCCCGCGCCGGCCAACAGAACCGGCGGGTGAGGTTGCTGTTGTGGTTTTGGGTACATCCAACTTGGCTCGATGTTGATGTGCTTACCGTGGTATTCCGCGATCTCGTCCTGCCAGAGTGTCCGAATCGCGTCGATGGTTTCTTTGGTACGTGAAAAACGCTCGGAGAATGGCGCACCGTGCTGTTCCATTTCAGCCGCGTTCCAGCCCGCACCAATCCCCAGTTCAAGCCGACCGTTCGATATCTGATCCAACGAAGCCGTGGCTTTGGCACAATTCAGGGGATCATGTTGTGGCAGGATGCAGATTGCTGTGCCCAGGCGGATTTTCGACGTAACGGCAGCAGCAGCGGTAAGCGCTATGAAAGGATCGTACATGCTCTTGTAAACCAGAGGCACATTCCCGCCTAAAGGAAATTCGGTAGAGAGCGGAATATGAGAGTGTTCAGAAACAAAAAAAGATTCAAAGCCAAGATCTTCGGCTTTTTTTGCCAGCATCTGGGGTGGAGCACCCGTGGCGGTAGTGAAAACGCTGATTCCAAATTGCACAACTCGCTCCTGTCCGAAAACTCTAGGCCATGATGACTAGGCTCACTAAATCCCAACAATGGGCGTTCGCATAAAATGAAGCAAGCGGTTGATGGCAGCGCAACGGACACACGCTTGAGCATCTTGAACTTGATGGCCAAGTGCTACGAATAGACTGCTACCTGCAGTGCCTATTTTCAGCAGCTATTTTCCGTCAAGGCTATCAATAAAAGTGATGGTCAAGGTGATATAGCGGCAGCGCCTCTCAACTTACACCATTGAACTCTCATAGCGCTTGACACTGGCTCTGTAAGTGTTTAAACAGTCATGATTGTTTGTTTTAAGCAAACAACATTATCCGCAGCAAACGTCCAATGACCACTAAGAGTCTGCTGGAAATTAAGTTAGTTGCAAATGGGTTTTACTACATTAAGGGGGAAGAATGAGATTCAATAGAAATTTATTGTGGTCTATAGTTTTGGCAACGCCAACCGCGCTGCCGTTAATTGCTCTGGCGGAAGACGCTGCCGATATCGAAGAGGTTGTTGTGACCTCCCGTCGCAAAGCAGAATCCGTTCAGGATGTGCCTTTGTCGGTGACAGTTTTTGGCGAAGAAAAAATTAGACAATTGAAGCCTGCGACTTTGCGGGACTTCGATGGTTTAGCACCAAACGTATACATCGGTATGAACGCCGCCGGACCTGGCAATAGCACGATTTATATTCGTGGTGTTGGGTATCCTGGTAGTGAAAAAACCCAAAGCCCACAGGTTGCGGTGATCGTGGACGACGTTCAAATGGGTTCCAGCACAGGTGCCCTGATTGACGTGTTCGATGTTGAAAGCATAGAAATTAACCGCGGTCCACAGGGCGTGTTGTTTGGTCGAAACACGATTGGTGGCAACATTGTAGTTAACCGCGTTAAACCACAGTTTAATGAATTTGGTATTGATGCTAGTGCGACAGTAGGTAACTACGATGCCGAAACGCTTAAAGCGAGGGTCAATATCCCTCTCATCGATGATACTCTCGCGCTCAAAATCGGCGCGATTTCACGCGAAGCAGACGGCTTCTACGACAATCTCACGCTCGGCGGTGAGCAGGGTGATATCGATTTTGCCTCGCAAACCATCGCGCTTAGATGGACGCCCAACGCTCAAATTGACGCGTTACTGACTTACGACAGAATAGACGACAATTCTGAAATCACCCCGCAGGATTCTTTGCATGACGGTGATAATCGGTTTCAGACTTTTGCTGACAAGGAAACCCCAACCACTCTAGAAGTAGATCAGATCTCATTGCGAGTAAATTGGGATATCACTGATAATTTGACACTGACCTCCATCACTGCCAACAACAGCGGTGCGGATGAGACAGAGAATGATTTTGATGGTGTTTCAATTAACAGTACGAACTTTCCCATCGTGCAGTTGCATCCACGAAGATCACAGGAATTTGACTACTTCTCGCAGGAATTGAGGCTGGCTGGATCCATCACCGATACGTTAGATTTTATGGTGGGGTACAGCTACTTTGATTCTGAATTGGACTATGTTCAGCTCAGTAACATTATTATCCAGCTCCCTGCCGTAAACCTTGGTCTTCCGGCTGGAGTACCGTGTGCAGCAGTGCCTGGTCTGGGTTTAAGAGCGCACCCGGTGGTTGGCGATGCCTTTTGTCAGTTCCCTAATGATCGGAGTACTCAATCTGCAGGGGAAGATGTTGAATCAACGGCCTTTTTTGCCTCCTTGACCTGGCAACCGACAGACGACCTTGAATTTCTAGTTGGTGTGCGGCGTATTGATGAAGAGAAGGATGGTCGTAACTCCTATCTAAACCATACCACGGGCACTTTCGACGCACCGGGCCAAGACCCTTTCGATTTCAGTGCCGGACCAAGCGTTCCTGGTTCGAGCTACACGGTGTCCGATGACTGGCAGGATACGATTACCACGGCATCGGTCAACTGGGCATTTAGGGAAAATGCGCGTGCTTATGCGAGCTTTAGTGAAGGTTTCCGATCTGGTGGATTCAGCATTCGCTCAGTAGACGCGGCAACCTCACCCTATGATCCTGAGACGGCAGAACAAATCGAAATTGGTCTTAAGTCAAACTGGCTGGAAGGTGCATTGCTGGTGAACTTGGCGTACTACCAGCTCGATAGAGACGGCGGTCAATTTATATCGATCATCACTTTGCCCCCAGGTGCGATACCAGGTACCAACACGATAATTAACAATGGTGGCACCAACCAGACAACTGGTTGGGAATTGGAAACAGCCTGGAACATCAATGAGAATTTCAGCCTGCTCTTCAATGCTGGGACAGTGGATGCAGACAATGGTAAATTCACGCTTCCCTGCGATGTTATTGATGGCTGTACCCTATCTGGCGATCCTTTAGGAACGATCCGAAATCTGGGTGGCGATAGCGATTCAAGGCAACCCGATTCCAGCTGGTCAACCACTTTGGCGTATACGCGTGATGTAGGACCTGGTGTTCTAACAGCGAACACCGGTTATAAAAAGGTAGGGGATTTCTTCCTCGTCAACACTGGCGCAGGACCAGACAATCGCCTATTTGAAGGTGACTATGGGATTTGGGATGCCCAGATTGGTTATGATATGCAGCTACAAAATGACGATACTCTGAGCTTCTCACTCTATGGTAAGAACTTGAGCGATACTGAGTATAAGGAACAAGCTCTCTTTCTCGGTGGCCCACTGGCTGGATTCCAAGGCTGGGGTCCACCTAGAACAGTTGCTTTTGAAATTCGATACTCCAGATAGATGGCTCAGCAAACTTTGAATGTAAGGTAGCTGCTGTCCCATACTGAAGGATAGAAAACAAAGCCTCAACTTGTGTTGTTATACGACTACGAGTTGGGGCTTTTTCACGTCATACTTTTGCTTGGCAGATCAGAATGCAGAAAAGTGCGTTAAGGTTGTGTTTTGTAACCCGGCAATCCAGTCTAGACCGTTCAGATCACAGGTGGCGTTTACAGCCTGGCTGATTGAGACCGACTAAATGATAACGACTTGACAATGGGGCAAAATGAGTCAAACCGAAGAAGTTGTAAACATCACAGCACTAAGCCATTGGATGGATGACGCAGGTTTGGGTAAAGGCCAACTTCAGGACCCCTGTCTGTTAGCCGGGGGCACACAAAACATCCTATTGAAATTTCACCGTGATGGTCGTGACTACCTACTGCGTCGCCCTCCCCTGCATCTGAGGAAAAACTCCAACGAAACCATGCTTAGAGAGGCGCGCGTGTTAGACGCACTTGATGGCAGTAATGTACCTCATCCAGATTTTATCGCCGTCTGTGACGACCCATCAATATTGGGCGCTTGCTTCTATCTAATGGAACCAGTTGATGGCTTTAATGCCACCACCGATCTGCCCCCTCTACACAAAAATGATCCAGTGGTACGACGACGAATGGGATTTTCTATGGTTGAAGGGATTACTGCGCTCGGAGCTCTCGACTATAAATCTGTGGGTTTGCAGGACTTCGGTAAACCAGAGGGTTTTATCGAGCGGCAAGTACCACGCTGGCTTACCCAGCTTGACGGCTATAGTGAAATAGACGCTTGGCCTGGACTAGGAGAATTACCGGGTATCGACCTCATTCCAACCTGGCTTGAAGACAACAGCCCCAAAAGTTACACGCCCGGAATTATGCATGGTGATTACCACCTGGCTAATGTCATGTTCAGTAACAACAGCCCTGAACTGGCGGCCATTGTCGATTGGGAGCTCTGCACTATTGGTGATCCTCTGCTCGACCTTGGTTGGCTCATGGCCATGTGGCAAGACCCAGAGTCCGATGCCCCGGCAAGGGTTGAACCCTGGGATGGTTTTCCAACTATCGACGAACTCATAGAACACTATGCCGAGAGAACAGAGAGAAACATGGATGCCCTCGCGTGGTATGGCGTGCTTGCCTGCTTCAAATTAGGTGTTATTCTCGAGGGCACTTATGTCCGTGCCTGTGCAGGACAAGCGCCAACCGACGTCGGTGATCGATTGCATGAGAGCACCATCAACCTGTTTAACCGCGGCCTCAAAATGATGGCGCGCTAACCAAATTAATAACGAAAAGGTGTAACCCCAATGACCTATACCCAGATCCTCTATGATGTCGCCGACCAGATCGCGACGATCACACTTAATCGCCCGGAAAAGATGAACGCTTTCACCGGCATTATGATGCAAGAGATTATGGACGCGTTTGATCAGCTTGATGCCGATGACAACGTCCGAGCTGTCGTGATAACAGGCGCGGGAGACAGAGCCTTTTGTGCTGGAGCAGACCTAACGCCTGAAAGTGGTAAAAAACCCTTCGCGAGCGAAGAGCTAGTTGAAGACTATTCCGATATAAGAGTCCGCGATGGCGGGGGCCTTCTCACCTTGCGCATGTACCAATCTCTGAAACCAGTGATCGGCGCGATCAATGGTGCTGCGGTGGGTGTTGGCGCAACTATGTTATTGCCAATGGACATACGGCTCGCGAGTGAGAAAGCGCGCATTGGATATGTCTTTGCTCGACGGGGAATTGCACCGGATGGCGCTGCGAGTTGGTTCCTGCCCAATATTGTTGGCCGGGCACAAGCGCTCGAATGGTGCATGACCGGGCGGGTGTTTGATGCCGAGGAAGCATTGAAGGGCGGACTCGTCCGTTCGCTTCACAAGCCTGAAGAACTCCTCGATGCAGCCTATACGCTGGCCAGGGAAATTGCCGATAACACAGCGCCAGTTTCCGTTGCCGTGACCCGGCAGATGCTATGGCAACTACCCTCAGCGCCCCATCCAATGGAAGCACATAAAGTGGATAGCCGAATCATCTATCGGCGGGCGAAATCCGCCGATGCAAAAGAAGGAATTGCGAGCTTCCTTGAAAAACGCACACCCGAATATCCGGATAAGGTCTCAACCGACTTACCCGACAGCTTCCCCTGGTGGGATGAACCTGTTTATGAGTAATTAATAAAACGGGTGTGGATTGCTTAAGACGATGAATGCGAACTCGCTGAACCCGTTGACAATTCCACCGGCAAAAACACACAACGAAAATGTGGGTGCTTTGTAATTTCTACACTGACCCTAATTTTTTGACCCCAATTTTTCCCGATTGCCTACCGGGTCACTAGGTGTGTTCTCGCTCCCCGGTTCAATGTCGACATTTCAACAATATTTCTATAAGATACGTGCGCGTAAGGATGTGCATCACAGTAGTTGATGTGCCTATTCTCCTCCCAAGCACCAGGAAATTCCATTGATTACAACTGCAAACATCACCATGCAATTTGGCGCCGAGCCCTTGTTTGAAAATATATCCGCCAAATTTGGTCACGGTAATCGCTATGGCCTGATCGGTGCCAACGGTTGCGGCAAATCGACGTTCATGAAGATTCTTAGTGGTGAACTGGCGCCAACTGCAGGCAACGTTTCGGTCACGCCGGGCAACAGGGTCGGTACCCTAAGCCAAGATCAGTTCGCCTTTGAAGAATTCAGCGTGATCGATGCAGTGATTATGGGTGATGCAGAACTTTGGAAGGTCAAGTGGGAACGAGATCGAATCTACAACCTGCCTGAAATGAGCGAGGCTGACGGGATGAAAGTCGCGGATCTGGAGACAGTATTTGCGGAACTCGATGGCTACACAGCAGAGAGCCGCGCCGGCGAGATTCTGCTCGAAGCCGGCATCGAAGAATCGCTGCACTATGGTTTAATGAGTGAAGTCGCGCCGGGCTGGAAGCTGCGGGTCTTATTGGCCCAGGCACTATTCTCCAATCCAGACATCCTGTTGCTGGACGAACCCACCAACAACCTGGACATTCATAGCATCAGCTGGTTGGCTGGTGTCTTGAACGAGCGTCAGTGCACCATGATCGTGATATCGCACGATCGCCACTTCTTAAACTCTGTGTGCACGCATATGGCAGACATTGATTATGGCGAGTTACGCGTCTACCCGGGCAATTACGAGAACTTCATGGCGGCATCATCGCTGATTCGAGAGCAACTACTGACGGAGAACTCCAAGAAGAGTGCTGAGATAGATGAACTGCAGGGCTTCGTTAATCGCTTTTCAGCGAATGCATCGAAAGCTAAGCAAGCCAGTTCACGGGCAAAAAAACTCGACAAGATCAAACTCGACGAGGTGAAGTCTTCAAGTCGGGTAACACCTTCCTTGAGTTTCAATCAGGAGAAACAGCTACATCGTCAGGCGCTCATCCTCGAAGATCTGACCCATGGCTTTGATGAAACCTTGTTTGGTGGAGGTAACTTGATACTCGAGGCTGGCGCCAGATTGGCTGTCATCGGCGAAAATGGCGTTGGCAAAACCACCCTACTACGCTGCTTGATGAATCACGTCAGTGTCGACTCAGGTGAAATCAAATGGGCCGAGAACGCCGATATCGCTTATTGCCCTCAAGATAGTACCGATGACTTTGATTCAGACCTGACCCTGTTTGATTGGATGGCCCAGTGGCGCAAACCGAAACATGACGATCTGATGATCCGCGGCATGCTCGGGCGACTCCTGTTCACGGCAGATGATGCCTTTAAGAAGGCGCGCGTCTGTTCCGGTGGCGAGAAGAATCGATTGTTGTTTGGCAAGTTGATGCTCAGTGATGCCAACGTCCTGGTCATGGACGAACCCACCAACCACTTAGATATGGAAGCCATTGAAGCTCTGAATCATGCGCTAAAGGATTATGAGGGCACGCTGATTTTTGTCAGCCATGACAGAGAATTTGTCGCATCACTCGCGACCCGCGTAATAGAAATCAAGCAACAGAAGGTTGTCGACTTTCAGGGCACCTACGATGAATATCTGGCAAGCCAGAATCTTCGCGAGAAAGCTGCCTGATCAACTCAATCGCGGGTAAACTGCGGCAATGGGTTATATCACTGACGCACAATGGGCTGAGTTCGACACCGAAGGTTTTCTCCGTCTCGGTCAAATAGTCCCGGACGACATGTTGCGCGCGATGCAACAGCGTATCGATGAGATTATGTTGGGTGAAGCTGACCTCGACTACGATCGAATGCTGATGCAACTCGATTCCGCCGATGGTGCCTATGCCTCAGCCGGAGAGCAGACCCGAGGCCATAAAGGCAAAACCCTCAACTACCGAAAAATCCAACTGCTGGAACGGGACCCGGTTTTCCTGGCGTACATGCAGTTACCCATCTTTGCGGAAGCGGCCAGACACTTCTATGGCGACCTGCCCGTTGCGGCCTTCCGCGCCATGTTTATGAACAAACCCGCAAAATTAGGTACCGTCTTGCCACTACATCAGGATCGTTGGCGCGCGCTTGACCGAGACCCGCGATTGACGATTTACACGGCACTGGATGCAGCCTATGAGGACAATGGCTGTATAGAAGTTATTCCTCGCACCCAGCATGAAATCCTAAACCCACAACACCCTAGTGGTTTCCTTACTCCAGAAATGGAGCAAGCATTCATTGATGATCCGCGTCGCGTGCCACTGGTTCTAGATGCTGGAGAAGTTGTTTTGTTGAATCCCTGGACTCTGCATGGCAGTGGTATTAATCGCACCAATCGCAGCCGCCGAGCCTTCAGTGTTTGTCTGATGGACGCCGGTACCATGAGCCTGCGCTACAAGCGCCTGGCATCAAAAAGTATCGTCTTTGGTGAGTGTGCACCTTGATCGCGCTAAACCAGGGACATGACCCTGTTGGTTTGCAAAGACGATCACCTCAGAGTTGATGCAGCATTTCAGCCTTGGACTGCTGGGGTTGTGCTGGGGTTCTTGTTAGCCTGAACTGTTCCCAAAACTGTCCTTTAAACTATCCCCTTAACTTTCCCTCGAACTATCCCCTTAACTATCCAAAGTGGGTCAGCACCTTCGGGTGACCTATCGGTAAACGTGATGTCCTTAAAATGATCTCCCCGGTGCATGTAACTCATCACCAGCTGACAGCGCTCAGCGGGACTGAGTGTCTGGAAAGCAAAAATGGCTTTGGTGGGAAACAATCGATGCGACATTGCAACGATACATTGGCCAGTAGGTTTGAGGACACGTGAAATTTCTGCAAACACATCGAAAGGGTTTGTTAGATATTGAATGGATACGACAATCATCACCGCATCGAAGCTATCATCAGCATAGGGCAGACACGGGTTATCATTTAGATTTTCCACAGCCCAATCAGTGAGTTGTGGGTTACGCGCTAACTCTTCCGCATTCATACCCAGACCGCTTACTCGACCATAAGCAACTGATTCAGGCAGGTGCGAAATCCAGGATGACATTAGATCCAACAAGCTGTCGCCTGAGCTCAACACTTCTTCGTAGTAGGTCGTGATGGCTCGAATCGTCGCATCATCAATATGTGTGGTTAAACGCGGCACTTGATAGAACAGCTCGTCAGGTGACTCATCCTGGCGCCTGTAGAACTGTTCCGGCGGTTCATTACTCATATGCGTTCAGCCATTCATTAAAATGTAACAATCCGACAACGCTACCACGTGTAGGCCCGCAGATCAGTATCATGGCAGTCATGGACCATCTCAATAAACCCACACCACATCACGCCGTGCTAATCGAAACTATCGCACAAGATATCAAATAGGGGTTCGCATCGATGAATTTGATGCGCAGCATTGACGGACAACATGCTTGATCCCCCTTAGAACTTAAAATTAGGACTTCAGGTCACATAGTCATTTCGTTCAGAGGTTTGCTCTGATAGATGCTGCACAAACTCCCATTCAAAGCCGCACCCACCGTAAAAATAGGCGTATTCTCGACGAGGATGTTGGCCCATGCTAGATGCATCACTCATTTCAAACCCCACCTCATCGTAATGCCTTTCAAGCAACGGCACACCACTACTCACTTCCTGCAGGGCAAGATAAGTTTCATCATTACCAAAGTGCAGCCGGCGGCCCAGAGCTGCATCGCCAAACATTGCGCCTTCACCCCGGCACCGAAAACTCGGGAAGGCCACACTGAGAAACTCGAGCGCCTGACCAATCGATTTTACTGTGATATTTGGATGTTCTAGATACATTCCCATATCCGACCTTCATCTTTATCGTAAATTAATGTATTTACTATTTTGGCCAGAGCGAGACTGCTATTATGTAAAGCGTTTAATTTACTTAATTACCGAGTAGCGCTTTATCTTGAAAAATCAGAAGTTTAAAGATCAGAATTCGCCTGAGTCCAGTCAGGACAAAATTCTCTATCAGTTAAAACGCAGTGGTCCACTGACCGCCAAAGAAATCGGCCAACGCATGTCGATTACGACGATGGGTACCCGACAACATCTCGCTCAACTCGAGGGTGCAAACCTGATCAGAACATTACCTGAAGAATCCCAAGGTCGCGGCAGGCCAGTTAAGCGCTGGGCATTAACTGGCGCCGGTCACGATCGATTTCCGGATAGTCATGCACAGGTTACCCTCGACCTGCTCATCTCAGTTACAGACCTGCTGGGTGAAGCAGCATTGGATAAATTAATTGATCATCGGACCGAACGCACCCTGCAGCAGTATGACGCTGCGATGAAGCAGCAGGATGGATTAAAAGACAAACTGGCAACGTTAGCGGAGCTACGCAGTCAAGAAGGCTACATGGCGGAAATTCAGGTATTGGACGGCGACTATTTACTCGTTGAGCATCACTGCCCGATCTGCATTGCCGCTAAATCGTGCCAGGGGTTTTGCCGTTCAGAATTCGACGTATTCCAACAACTACTCAAAGGGGTTGCCACGGTCGCACGTGAAGAACATGTCCTCGCTGGGGCAAGGCGCTGTAGTTATCGAGTCAGTCCGATAAATCTCGGCCAATAAAGCACGGCCAATAAGGCTCGTCTAATAAATCCACACAGTCGAAACGGTGAAGAATCTAGTTAGCACTCAGCAAAATATCACCTGAGCCAGAGGAGGCGATCACTTCGCCCTTCCCTTCTCCCATGGTGAAACGCAGGGTTTCATCACGCACGTATTCCGATGCTCTAGGCTTGTCGCTGGTCAAACGGTTTCGTATTCGGCCGGAGCTTGTTTCCACATCAAATCGCGCATCAATCTTGCCACCCAGCACAAGTCGAACCGAACCACTCATGGTAGCGCATTCGATGGTTGCACCCTCCTGCATTTCTGCAGCCAATTCGACATCACCAGAAACCGTATTCGCGCGCACTGAGCGCACGTGACTCCGAGTCACCTCGATATCGCCAGACACAGATTCAAGGTCCAGCTCATCATGCATATCGGAGACCTGTATCGAGCCACTGACCGAACTGAATACACCTGGCCCCGCTCCAGCGGAGGCAACGATATCTCCACTAACGGTTTTGACTCTGGCGCGACCTTTTACTTGACGCAAAGTGACTTCGCCACTTATGTTGGTGATACGCACGCGATCTGAAACATTTTCGACACGGAGTTCGCCGCTGACGCTGCCGAGTTCAAGCCCACCATGGATATTCTTCACTTCAGCTTCTGCAGACACGAGCGACACCACTAGATTGCTTTGTTTCGGCACTTTGATGACCAGATCTGTTTCTCTATCACAACACCAGCTGTTGAGTCGCTCAGGGAGCTTGACGGCGATCGTGGTATCGTTACCCTTCACATCAAAGATAAATTCCTCAACAGATTCATCCAATGTACCGGTCACACTCACCTCGTCTTTATCCCAGCCTTCAACGTCAATTTCTCCTCGAACCACATTGATTCGAACGTAACCATTGGCATTCGCTAGCTGAGATTCATTAACGGATTCCTGCGCAGACATAGCCGCATTGCTGAAACCCAGTAAAATGGTGATGGAAATTAGAATTAGTGTCTTCATAGTTTTTACCTGTCACTCACTTGCTGTCTACATCGACCGGCTAGGTTGCGAGAAATCCTGCTTAAGCAGCGCAAGCTCTTGTTCATGGATGCGCATCAATTGTTCAACCAGGCGACGATTGGTCGGATCTGTGCGCACTTGCGCCTCGATGTCTTTTCGCGCCTGAACCATGATCTCAATATTCCGGTACAGCTCTTCGAGGGTATCTGGGGACAAACTTCGATTGGTTTCTGTAAATTGCTCAACCAAAGGCCCACGGGTCTTTAGATACTCAACCTGGATGGTCTCTAACGCCGATGGCCTTGATTGATCGAATAGCGACGCTGTATTGCCCCGTGACCCATCGAAACCTAAATCTGCAACCGTCAAAATCAGAGCCGAAAACGCCATGATTAAGCTGGCAGCCATGCCAAAGCGCAGCCAGTTCGCGGAATAATCAGCTTTTTTAATCTGCGGATATGCCTCTATCCTGCGCTCAATTCCTGACCAGAGGTTTCGACTGGGCTGAATATCACGATCCAGCGCACGCACCTCGCGGGCCAACTGCATCTCCCATTCGGGGCTCAGTCTCTCATTCGTCTTGTCGTTCTTATCGGTCATGCCAGTCTTGTCGTTCATAGTAATTAGGACGTCATGTTAGTGATAATGGTTTAATTCGGATTATCCGTATTCAATTTCGCCTGCAAGAGTTGGCGAGCCCGATGGAGCTGCGCTTTGCTACTCCCCTGGGCAATGCCTAACAACTCACCAATCTCGTCGTGTGTGTAGCCTTCCAGGCTATAGAGAACGAACACAGCTCTTGCACCATCTGGAAGGCCCGCAATGGCATCATCCAGGCTTATGCGCAGGCCGATATCCTCTTTCTGCCCCTGTTCTTCGATTTTGTCCACATCCAGCATGTTGCGGAAGGGTTTTTGTTTGCGGAGATAGCTGAGAACAGTGTTGGTCGTAATCCGGTACAACCAGCTGCCGAATGCAGAATCCCCGCGAAAGCTACCTAATTTGCGCCAGGCCAGCACGAATGCTTCCTGAGCCAGATCCTCCGCCATGTCACGGTCACCGCAAAGACGTACACACAGGGCGAACACACGACCGATATGCATTTCATAGAGTTTTTCATAGGCCAGGGTGTCATTATTCTGGGCACGCTCAACCAGCACGCGTTCTAACGCTCGCTCTCGGGCTTTTTCATCAGCCGGCGGATCGGCCAGTATCGCTTCAGTCACCGGGTACCTGATTACATGATTTATGGATTAGATCGCAGTTTACGGGAATTGGTTTAAAACAGGCGTGAAATTTTTATTGTTCACTCGAGATTAGCAGCACCGCCCGGTGCTGGCCGGCAGCGTCGCCGATTGGTGGCGGGATTCGAATCACAAAATCAACCATACCATCATCGTTGATCTGCTCTAACTCAATGAGATCGGGATCCTTTGGCATCGGCATTTTGATCGGCTCTGCGCGCTTAGCAAACACGCCCTGCCCTGGCTCGCCGATAAACAGATTCATCTGTGCCTCGTTTTCCTGCAGAAACAAGTCATCCCGCCCATCACCATTCGCATCCTGGATCAACACGGCTGGTAACCAAAACTCACCGGTTGATAAGCTAAACGTCGCCGTAATCTCGCGGGTCGAATCGGCTTTAGCAGGGTAACGACCGTCCTCCATGACATAGAACCCAAGTTCAATTTTCACCGAACTGGTCAGCAAAGCTGCGATAATTTTACCCACGCCGAGTTCAACCGACGAAACGATCAAATCCAGATCCTGGTCACCGTCCAAATCCCGGGCTTCCATCTCATACTGAATACCGTTTGATTCAATGCTCGATGTTGATTTCGAGTCAAACGCCACGTCTTGCCACTCCGTTGCTCGCCCAGGGTGCAGCGAAAATGTTGTCTTTTTGCGAAATACACCTTCACTTTTGACCTTCATGGTCATGAGATCAGGTATGCCATCGCCATCATAATCATCTATTCCATGAACCACCGTTACGGTCTTATCTGACTGATCCTCATTGGACATACGAACAGACATGCCATCTACACTATCGAAATCAAGCGGTACCGAAGACGGAATCGTAAACGGCTCAGGGGAGAATTCACCCGAGCTCAGCTGCGGATAGACAATAAAGTGATCCTTGTCCCACAAGATCAGATCGCTACGGTGGTCGAAATTCATATCGGCAATAAATAAATTCTTGGCTTGATACCAGGGGTGATTGTTATAGGATATTTCCATAATTGGCGCGGCATCAAGACTGATTAGTGGTGTAAACACGCCATCTTTTTGCTGCACCGCAACCTGGTAACCAGAGAAAGAGGGAATCAGAAAATCATCTAACCCGTCCCCGTTAATGTCACGAAACGCACGGTAGCGAGGCACGGCATCGACGACCGGGACGTTGTAGATGCTGTCGAATTCTACGATCAGTCGATTGGTATCAAGTTCCCGAGCCTCACCTTGACTAATCACAACGGGCAGAGAACCTGCTGGGGTTTTTATAGAATCAACGAAGATTGCACGTGCACTTAGCGGATGACGTTTTGCCGCTAACTCATAGCCATTGTCGCGTTGACCGACTTGAAATGAGCGCTGCCCTTGCTCATCTACTGTGAATACATAGAGGCTTTGGCCGACCGCAAGCAGTGTCTGGTGGAGACCAGGGCCGGTATCTAAAATGATGGGTTTGCGTTCGGCAAGCAGCGGATACTGAGCCAGCACACCTGCAAGCGACAGCACAAGGAACCATAGGGCGCGTGGCTTCATGCCCGATGCAGCAGCTCGAACTGATAATTATGATAGCTCGCGATTGCGAGACCCGCGGCAACGCTGGTGAATGGATCATGCTCCGTCACCTTACCGGCAAACCGGTCTTCAAGTTGCCCTCTCACCGCGGCAATAAGCGAAGAACCTCCCGTTCGAATGACAACATCAATATCAGCATCGCTAAGATCGGCTGACGCGAGGACTTCATCGGTGACCGCGGTCAATTGGACGAGCGTAGACGCGAGCATGGTCTCGAACTGTGACCGACTAAACGGCACAGAAATATCCAGCTCCGGTATATCCAGGGTTGTGTCTTCTTGTTCAGAGAGATCAGCCTTGGCTTTCTTAATAGCCTGAAAGACGCGATAACTCTGATTGTGTCGAATCAAATCGTCCAAGCGGGTAAATTTCTCTGCTGCCGCGCCGCCTTGCTTTATGCAGTCGGTAATTTTGCTTCGGTAGTGATTCTGGTTGAGGGTATATGTCACCGCCCAATTCAGCAGTTTGTCTTCGAATTCATCAAACGGAAACAGATTTTCGATCAGATGGCCATCCCGCGTCCTTGACCAGATTTCGCCTTTGCCTAACAGTGGGAACAGCAGCTCTCGGAATATCATCTGGTCGATATGATCACCACCGATTGGTCGTCCGGCCGTGGAAAGCACATCGAACGTCAGACCTTTAAACCGAACAACACTTAAATCAAGTGTACCGCCCCCATAATCAACTGTTAGCACCACTCCCTCGGTGATACCACCCTCTTCATTTAAATAGCTTAAGGTTGCGGCAACAGGCTCAGGATAGAAGGAAATATTTTGATAGCCCGCGTATTCGCTAGCCTCTGTGAGCCTCGAGAAACCTAAATCATTCTTAAAATCACCATGGCCTTCGAACTGCACAGGATGGCCAAAGTGCACATCAAAAAGAGACTCCGGTACAGACTTCAAAAGAGCCTGTCGAATATGCACCAGTACTGGTGTGATCAGCGCAACGAGGCGAAAAGGATGATCAAATACCATCAGCCGTTTAATGGATGGATTGCCCAGTAATCGTTTTACCCCTTGAAAGAGTCGCCCTTGCATGCCTCGATCAATCACAGCCTTGCCATAGACGTTGTTCGTCGTTACCTCATGCTCGGAAGTGGAATCGTTGGGATTGGCTTCCTCGGTGAGGATTTGGGATTTGGCAATCACTTCAGGCGTTAACTCAACCATTCGATCGCGGTTTTCTTCGATATACTGATTCACGGCTACCCGACCGACCCTGGTTTTAAGCTCAAGATTCAAATGGGTGGCAGTCGGCATAATGACGTAGGGTGGTTCCAACTCCACCATATACAGGGTCTTTCCGTCGAACCAGGCGGCTGCCGAGTTTGATGTTCCGAAATCTAGTCCTACACCGATCATATCTATCTGATTACAAATTGATTTTATAATAAAACGTAACAGAAATTACGCATGAAAATGCAGCGAGATCAACCAGTAAACCCATTGATCGTTGAACCAAAGCGGTGCGAACCCCGCATCAGTCGGGGGGCAACCAGAACACTAGCCTTCCGAGCTGAGGCCCATTGCATGCAGCAAACGACCAGTGCTGGCAAGCACCCGGTAGCGAGCCAGAGTCTCTGTGTACTGTCCCGTCAGATAGGCGACATTGGCGCGAAGCAACTCATTTTGAACATCTAACAGGTCAAGCAGCGTACGCTTGCCCAGAGTCAACTGCTCGTTGTAAACCGTCAACACTTCTTGCGTGGACTTAACGTGAGCTTCAAGATATTCAAGTCGAACCTGGATGTCTTCCAATTCGTTCCACACTAGAGTCACATCTTCGGCAACACTACGCTGCACACTGCGAACGGTTTCTCGAGCGGCAAACTCTCGGGCCTGTGATTCATTAATTCGAGCCTTGTCTGCACCACCCCGATACAGATTGTAAGTCATGCGTAGCACCGCGGTTTCATCATCATTGGCACCGATTGTTCCATCCGTATCATCGTTGCGCGTGGCGCCAAGTTCCAAATCAAAGCGGGGTTGATAGGCTGACTTTGTTTGTTTCTGGGCAGCAACCGCAGCCTGCAAATCAGACTTTGCCGCGAGTAATCCTGGATTGTTGCGCATCGCTGTCTCAATCGCTTCTTCAAGCGTGGAGGGCAATCCGGTAATTTGAGTAGGTAACCGAAGGTCAGTGGGGTTCTCGCCAACGACGCGGAAAAATTCAGCAATGCCATTTTTGGTGTCACGTTCTGAGAGCAGTACATTACCTTTAGACTGGGCTCGACGACCTTGCGTCTGCACGACGTCTACACGGGTGCCAACACCGTTCTCAAAGCGCTCACTGATCTTGCCAAGCGTATTGTCATGGTAACCTAGATTTTCTTTGGTCAGATCTACCACGGCACCTCGACGCATAACTTCGAGATAAACTTGAATAGCGCGAACAGCGATATTTTCTTGCGTACTGTTTAATCGAGCAACCGCTGACTCAGTCAGAGCGCTCTGTTGTTCGACAAGACTACGTGTTGAGAATCCATCATAAAGCATCTGAGTCACTCGCAAACTGCGCTCAGCCCGGGTCAAACGCAAATCATCACTACCGATGGCTCTAGTGGTCGTATTGTTTGAGCTTTCACGACCGCCCGAAAGTACCAGATCAACAGAAGGGTAGTAGGCGCCTTTTGCTTGACGAACTAGCTCGGATGCAGCCTGAACGTTGTATTGGCTTGCCATCACATCGGGATTCGTTTTAAGTGTTGTTTGCACTGCCTCTTTTACCGTCTGAGCCACTAGACTGGACGACGACAAGATCAGGATCGCACCTAATAGTATGCGTGGTGACACTCAAACCTCCTTTTTTGCGGTTGGGACAGATTCTTGGGATAGAAATTGTAATAGGTTCAGCGGCAAAATACCGCAGCGTTTACAAATTCTTACAATATCAGCCGATTGGTTACTCAACCTCAGGCAAGGTAATGACTCGCCGGATCTCGTCTGACTTAAAACCGAGCGCCATCGGTCTTTTGACGCCGGGCAATATTACAACATCGTAAAGTTCTTCAACAATGCCGCCCAGCCGAATACTATGGACAATATCGCCCGTATCGAGGTCGATCACTAGCAACCCGCAACGACCTTCTGTTTTACGCTCCAGCAGATTGTCATCCAGCGGTAGACCAGAGAAGGTTTTGTTGTGGCGCCCTTTTGAAAGTCCGACAATGGCATATTGGCCAACAAATGATAGACCCCGGAGAAAACCAGGGCAAAAAGCAACCCGCTCAAACCGACCGCTCTCATCAGCGTAGCCAAAGTATCCCGTTCCGGAGTCCAGCAGCCAGACCTTGCCCCGGTAAACCCGCGGTGAGTGAGGCATCGACAAGCCATCCAGTACAACCTCATTCTTTTTGATGTCGAATAATACGCCGCCACCAGTCCTATGTTCCCGCCATCCGTCTACTGCATCTGCCTGGCTGACGCTCGTCACATAACGAGGCTCACCGTCTTCCAATGCCAGCCCATTAAGATGACAACGATCTTCCGCCGCCAACTTACTGATCCACGGTGGTTGCCAGACCGGGTTGAAGCTAAAGTCATCGCTTAATTCTGCGACACAACTAAATAACGTACTGATAAACACCGGCGAGCCATCACGGCGAATGGCGATATCGTGAATATCGATATCGCCGGTCGTGTAGCCAACCTGCGGCACATAGAGACGATCATAACCTTCGTATGCGGTACCCTTTTTGAAGGCGGGTGTAAAACGCCACATCTGGAATAAACTACTCATGTACAGCACTTCTGCTTGTTCGTCCGTGCAGAGGCCCATACAACGGTTGTAAGTTCGCTCAAAAATGGACAGCAGGCCATTGTCCTGGAGCCCAACAAAAAATAGTTTACCGGTCTGGTAGGTGGTGAACGCAAGGCTCACCTCCTCCGTCGCTAGCCACTCCGGCAGATGTCTTGTGGCGTCAAATTCAAGTTTTGGCTTTTCTTCATCGGACATTAGTTAACAGCGAAACCCGCTGATTCGTAACTGCCAACGATCATAAACGCAGACCAAACGTAGGGATATCCCCATTGTGGCGAGTCAATCATTTCTAATTGGACTTCACGCAAAGCGATCCGGGCGGGGACACCCGCGAGCAACTTGTCATAGAAGTCGGTCATCAGTGCCTGAGTACCCGCATCAGAGACTTCCCACAAAGAACTGACCACTTCTGCGACTCCAGCTTCCTGAAAAGATCGTCGTAAACCATAAACACCTTCGCCTTCATGGATTTCACCAAGACCGGTTTCACAGGCTGAGAGCACAACCAGCCGGGTACCAGATAGATTCAAGTCAAGCACTTCCAAAGCCGTCAGTACGCCATCATTGGTCGTATCAATCTCGCCGAGAAACTGCGCGTTGGTGTTTATCCCCGCAAAAGCTAAGCCCGCCCGCAACAGAGGATTATCTCCAGGTGGTGGCACGTGGACCGCTATACCCCGTTGGGCCTTGAGCAAACGTTTACGCAAGGTATCATCCGCTTTGAGAAAGAAGCCATGGGTCGCCACATGCAGTATCTCTGGCGGTTTAACCATGTCGACCAAAACCTGTTCTTGCGCACTCTGGCCAAAGAAATTGGAGATTTTGGCATCATTGCTCTCAACCCGGTCAACAATAATTTTGCCCTCATCAAACGCACCCGGCAGAGGTGCGAAGCTTAAGCTGCGCAAACCGCCACCAGAGCCGCGAATGCCTAGCTGAAGCGCTGCCAACCGCCGCCCGGCAGCTTCTTGCATAATCTCTTTGCTCAGCACATCCTCAGAATCGTAGTCGGGTCCCGCCAACACCAAATACTCTCCGTCCGCCAACCGGTAGTCATTCGGCAGTAGGTCGCGACCAGAGGTCAGAATTTGCAGGTCTGTAGTCTGGATCAAATATTCTTCATCTGGGCTCATCAATGCGCCGAAGGGCGCAATATTGAGCAGACCATCGGGAATGAGATAGACATGAGCTAGATCACCCAGGGTATCCATCAATGGGCCCCAGATGATGTCGTAACTTTCGATCCCGACCTCTACTAGGTCGTCTTCATCAACCAGGTCATCCTGAATCATTTCACGGTACTCGACGATGGACTTTTCGAGGCCCGTCCGGTCGCCGTAGGAAATAAGATGAAATTCCACATCGTCGCCTCTTTTCGTGATTATGCTCGCGAGCAACCGGGGTTCGTCCTTGTCCGTATAAGCCATAAAATCCACTAGTGCCGAATCTTGTGCCATTGCATCAGACAGCCGTTCAGAACTACTACCCGCGATAGACGTACGAAAGCGAACACTGGCACGACCCAGTTGACCCTGTAGTTCATTCACTTTCTGCTCAAGTTGGTACAACACCTCGACATGGTTGTCTTTGGTCTTAGCCGTCGGACCGGAAAGGGTTTTCGCAGCTAGATCCTTACGAGCGCTCTCAAGTTCATTCGCTAATCCCTTCAATGTTGGGTCAGTGGCCATGGTCGCAATCTGTTGAATTTCAGAGGTCACTTTTAGCAGCAGACCTTTACGCTGCAAACTCGCATCAATCATCCTGCGAGCAGATTCATCGTCACCAACTTTCGCTAGTAAACTCAAATAAGCATTATATTCAGGCCGGTGCAGACGTATGTAACCTTCCCTGGCATTTTCACCCGTGGTCCACAGCATTGTGTCAAGGAAGTCACTGCGACGACCAAAACCCAACTCTCTGATTTCAATCGCAGCCTGCAACTCATTCAAGTTCTCTTTGGAGTCCGCCAAAAAATTAAGTGCATCAAAAGTATAGGGGTGCAGATTGCCCAACTGGCTTTCTGCTAACGCAAGCGCATCGGTTAAAATCTTCACAGCTTCATCATTTCGACCCTGTGCGATATAGACGCCACCTAAATCAATCATCGAACGAATGGCATCGATATGATCTTTACCCAGAGCCTCTTGCCGACGCGCGAGCGCGTCACTGATGTTGGCTTCTGCAAGGTCCAATTTGCCCTGTCTTTTGTACACCCGGCCTAAATTGTTAGTTGCCTTTAACGTATTCGCATGGTTCTCACCAAATAGTGAACCCCAACGAGCTTTGACATCCTCAAATATGGCCGTTGAAGCCTCGTAGTTTTCCATCAGCATATAAAGATAAGCGAGGTTGTTTTTAACGGCGTTGGTGTTTGTATGGTCTTCACCATAGAGCGCGATCATCATGTCGCGAGATTTAATGTAGAGTGGTTCTGCTTCACGAAAATTGCCCTGGCTTTCATATAAAAGTGCCAGGTTATTCCGAACATTCAACACGTTGACATGATCCTCACCGAGGATATTTTCCATTTTACTTAAGGCCTCTTTGAGTATCGGCTCAGCCTGATCGTAGAGTCCACTCAATTCGTAGATTTGGCCTAAATTGTTCAATGCCACCAGACTTGAAGGATGCGATTCGCCCAACAGTTCAACGAGTCCCTGCAAGGCTTCAGCATACGTCGCTTCTGCATCTGCAAGTTTACCCTGCGCCTGATAGATAGAGCCTAATTCCAACAAGGTGTTATAGACATTTAATGGCACTGACTGCCAGGCCTTGACGCCATAGTCGAGCACTTCTTCGGTCAATAGTTGGGCTTTCTCGTAGTTGCCCTCGTTATTCAGCACACGACCCAAATAGGACTTAGCCGTGTAACTGCGTTCTACGTCGCCGACAAGCAAAGCGGTATGAATCACGCCAGATAGTAAATCTTTACTGTCTTGGTAACGCCCAAGGACGCGATAGATTTCTGCGATTTCGAGCAAGGCATTTAGGACGTAAGAATCAACATCGGTCTTAACCGCACCCATGCGATCAATCACCTGGCTGTAGGTTGTTTCAGCTTGAGCCAACTGGCCCATCGTGGTCAAAATCCCAGCTGTTGATTGTAGACAATAAATCGCCTGAGGGTGGTAACTGCCGAAGGCTGTTTCGATGGACTCACATAGATTTGTTAGGGCCAACAGCGCAGCATCGAACTGGCTAGTTGCTTGTAGATGGTTGATGACGCCGAATTCCGCGTCCAGAGTCAGAGAATGATTAGCGCCAAGCGCTTCGCTATATCCAGCAACCACGGCTGCCGCGATCATCTGCGATTCCTCCGCTAAGCCCATCGCCCCATAGAGTTCCGCTATGAGGGCGTTGATTTCAAGCGTGCCCGGATGATTTGTACCGAGGCCTTCTTCTGCGGCGGCTAGCGCATCGCCGTAAAACGTTTCAGCTTCCTGAGCCATACCAATTTGACGGTAGATGAACCCCAATTCCCGGTTCGCGCTGATCGTCACACCATGGACATTGCCAAATACATCTCGCGCGATCATTAACGCGCTTTCCTGGGCCGCGATGGCATTCTCCATTCCTCCCATAGCCAAAGCACTTTGGGCTTCCGCTGACATTTCATCGATCGCGAGAAGCGCTTCCGCCTGCTCTTCGCTAAAAGCACCGACGCGGTCGGACGCTTGTTGAATCCAGGCAGGCATTGATTCATAGATTGAGGTGATAGCCTCATTTCCCCGCTGAGCAGTTTGCCGGTCCCCGGCGGTGACAGCGAGATTCGTGCGCTGAACCCATAATTCAGCTGCCAACTCCGGAATATCCAACTCCATGGCGATATTAGCGGCGGCCTCGAGTGCCTCGATGTTGCCGGGTGCCTCTGCCAGGATCTCCATATATTGATCTAAAGCAGCAGCGATATCACCGGATTCACCGGCTTGTCGCGCGGAGGCTAGGTCAGCCGCTTGTAAGACACAGCAAGTGAAGCTGATGATCAGGAATAACAGTATTTTGCTTGGCATGGCAATTCTCTTAATGTTTAGTCGTGGCCGCAGACAATTATGCACTTAAAACAGTGTTACGTAAGTAGAAGCAACCTAATCAACCGCCGGTATAGGCATTCCTACCGTCTGTCCTAACCAAGATTCCCTCTGACTTCAGCTGCTGAAATCGGTAATATTCGGGACTGGTAATTCTGGTCCACCACGCATGATTGATGTAGAAGACTTCCCTGCACCCAAGTGCAACGCCTTCGCGCACTGGTTAGGCAAAACCATTATCAGAATCTCTGGTTGGCGAGTTGCAGGTGGTGTTCCTACTAATAGCAAAAGCATGCTCATTATCGCCGCGCCGCACACCACTAACTGGGACCTGTTTTTTCTGCTGGGTGCGGCTTACAGCTTCCGCTTATCTATCCACTGGCTCGTCAAGGACAGCCTATTCCTGCCTGTTATGGGGAGCATCCTCGGTTTTCTCGGTGGCGTTCCGGTCGATCGCTCAAAAAACAACAACCTGGTTGAGGATCTTGCCGCAAGGATTCAGGCCTCAGACGGCCTGACTTTGGTGGTGCCGCCCTCGGGTACACGGCGCTACACAGATTATTGGAAGTCGGGTTTTTATCGAATAGCACTGGCGGCAAATGTGCCTATCGTATGCGGATACCTGGACTATGCCCACAAAGAAGCCGGACTCGGTATGTCATTCTATCTTAGCGGCAATATGACCGAGGATATGGATAAAATTCGAGCGTTTTACGAACCTATCGCGGGTAAGCATCCGGACAAAAAAAGCCGGATCAAACTTCGCGAAGAAGATGACGACCAGAACTAGCGCCAATTGTCATATTGAATTCATTTAGTATTCCGCACAGTGTTGGCGGGCTTGCATCAGTTATCTCACCTCCTAATGACGCACCTTTCATGCTGTCTAAATTTAAGACCATCGTCGCAGCGTTTGGACTCACGCTGCTAGTACTAGCAACGCAATTCGATCGCCTTGCAAAAATGGCGTTTGTCGCCTATCTCGAACATCAACTTAGTGCCATCGTCGAAATCAGAGGTGCACTCCAACTGCAGCCAGGCACCCACTCCACCGTTAGCGCCAACGATATCCTGGTCGCCATTCTCAGTCGCTCCCTTTTGTCTCAAATGCCAATAATCACAAACCTGTGGGTCGAACAGGCGAGCCTTCAGGTTCAAGCTGCCATCGAGAATGAGAGTGAGAATGACGATGAAGAAAACGCAGCCAGAGCCCCACTAGACCTGGAACTGTCTATGCAGAGATTGGACCAGCTGTTCCTCAGTTTTGAGCATGCTCCCACCCAAATCGACAGCGCTAAGCTTTACCGTAGCCAGCTCGCTTACCAAGATGCTGACCAGAATATCAACCTAACAATAGCTGCAGCACCACTATTAGCGCTACCAGGTGCGAAGGAAGTCAGGGACGGCCCGCTATCACTAACGACACATTTACACGATGAGGACCATAAGCTCATTTGGTTTAGCCAGGCTTCGGTGGGAGAACTGGTCGTTGATAGTTAATTCACACACAGTCTCTTGGGTCCAGACTTTACACTGGGGTTTCAAACCTGTGGACCTTCTCTACGAGAAGTCGGTGCTTTAATTGACTATCTAGATTACTCCGAACTCCCTTTTAAGGCTTCGGGCACAATGGGTCGGCAAGGCAATGGTAGTTTTGCAGGTTACTTCGACAGCAACTCGGCGCTTGATGGCATCGGACTCAATCTAAACTTATCCGGCACCGACATTCAAAAGCTGATGCGCGATTCACCGCAAATAAAGCCGGCTTTGGCATATTGGCGAATGGCACGCCCAATAGGGATCAGACCGCTCAAATGCCCAAAATTAAGGCAAATAGAGTTCGAATCTACCACCACCAAGTTCGGGCGATTCAACCAGTGAGACATAGCCTTTCTTTTCACCATTACGATGCGCTTGCGCCACCTTAGCGGCCAGCAGCATACCCAAACCAGTACTCTCTTTTGATGGGTGTTGTGATGAACAGTGTGATGAACGGGTATCGGAAAGTCCGGCCCCGTCATCATCAACGCGAAGTAATACGCCACCATCAAAAGGCACGGCAGTGACGTTCACCTGTTCCTGGCAGTATCGTGATGCATTATGAAGCGCGTCACCGATGACGGCAGTGACTAGCCTCGCATCACAGAACACAGTCAGGTCAGCGTTGCATTCAATATGAATATTACCGTTCTGGATACGACCACACACCGTATCCAGGATATCTACGAGATAGATCTCTTCAGTTGAAAACAGACTAGATTCTTCAAGGCGGTACAATCCTAGTAATAAAACGAGTTGGTGATTGACTTCAGCGAGGGTTGTGTTGATCTGATCGCCGGCAGCTTGCGTCTCTCTAGATTCGTTAGTGCAGAGCAATTCAATACTGGGGCCAAGCAGCTGCAAATGATTTTTTACATCATGCACGATACCGGCGATTTGGTCCTGCAATTCCATAAGACTGATCTTCGTGAGTTTCTAATAGTATAGTCAGCGGCCAAGGGTTTGCTGCACAGCGGCGAGATCGTCACTGCCAAAATTGAATCGTAGTAGCGTCACGGCACTCGCCAGATAAAACAGCGCGGGAAACCAGGAGTACATGCCCAGCATCCAGAGTTTAACTGTTTCGGTTTGCGCCTGGCCTGGCACATAACCAACCTGTTCCAGCACCTGTAGCGCAACGAATCCAGTGATGGCAGCGCCCAATTTTGTAGTGAACGCCCAGATCGCGAAGTAGTTACCCTCACGACGTTTGCCCGTCGTCATTTCATCCCAATCAATGACGTCTGCGACCATGGATGGCGGTAAGGCGAGAAAGTTACCGAACGCTGCCCCACCTAATACCAGGATGATCGAAAAATATATCACTGACCCTTCACCCAACCACCAGCACGCCGCGCTTGTGCAAGTGGAGATCGCGATGGCCACGCCCCAGGTATCCCGTTTACCAATCTTAAGTGCAATACGATTCCATACCGGCAAAGATAAGATTCCAGATGAAAAATAGATCAGCAAATAGTAAGACCAGGTAGGCAACCAGTTCGGCACCCATGCTGCCCACCAATCCGGTGTACCGATGATATAAACAGAAACATAGATCACCAATACCGCGGGTACTGCAGCCGCAATAGAGCTAAAGACAAACGCCACCAGTAAAGAGCGAAAATGTGGGTTTTTAAAAGTCGCAAGCCAACCGGCATAGGGGTTCATGGGTGCTCGCCCATGAAATTCAGTCCGCTCCTTGCTGACGACTCCGGCAAAGATCAGAAAAAAAGCAACGCCCACCCCAAGAATAAGCCCCATAAAGGAGTAGCCCTGAACACCACCAAAGGTATAGATCAGGTAGGCGGGTAGGATCGTCGCAGCTAACAACCCCACTAGCGCGCAGGATTCGCGTATGGCAATGACCTTGACCCGCTCGCTGTAGTTGTCGGTCATTTCAGCGCCTAGGCTGTAGTAAGGTATCGCGCCAACGGTCCAGATAAAGTAGGTCAGAATATAAAGCGCCAACATATAGGCCAGCAGCACACCCTGATGGTTTTCGGGGTCTACAAACGTCGGTGGGGAAAACAGGAAATAAAAGGCGATCGCAAGAGGAATAGCCGCACCAACAATGTAGGGACGGCGACGCCCCCAGCGGCTATTGGTGCGATCCGAAAGATACCCCATAAGCGGGTCGGTAATAGAATCGAATAGACGGGCCAACAACAACGACCACGCCACCAGACCGGCAGATAAGCCAACAAAGTCCGTATAAAAGAACTGCAGATTGACTGCCACTACTAGACCGAGGAGGGCAAAACCAAAATTGCCCGAACTGTAGCCCCAGATCTGTAATGCAGGCAGCCCTTCTGCCCGGGTTGTCACGATCACTGCCGCCCTACCCCTTAGTGATCAAAAACGATAACACTTCGTGCCACAGAGCCCGTTTTGATATCATCAAATGCCGTATTGATTTCGCTAAGGCTGATACGTTTGGAAATCATTTCATCCAAATGTAACTTCCCTTGCAGATAAAAATCAATGAATCGAGGCATGTCGACGCGGAAGCGGTTAGACCCCATAAACGAACCCTGCATCTTCTTTTCCCGAAGGAAATCTGAACCCATGAGTTCGACTTTGACCCCGACTGGGATCATGCCAATGATGGTGGCTGCGCCCCCCGCTCTCAGCATACGGAATGCATCTTCAGCAGTTTGTTTCAATCCGATCGCTTCGAAAGAGTAATGGACACCACCACCCGTGAGTTCAAGAACCTGCGCTACAGAATCACCGTTCTTACCGTTTACTGTATGGGTCGCGCCAAATGTCTTGGCCATTTCCAATTTGCTGTCGATCATATCGACTGCAATGATTTTGCCTGCACCCGCTAGCGCTGCGCCATTAATACAAGAGAGCCCAACACCGCCACAACCTATCACAGCAACCGTTGAACCTGGTTCAACCTTCGCTGTATGAAAAACAGCACCCACTCCGGTGGTGACACCACAACCAATCAAAGCAGCGCGATCAAACGGCATATCTCTGTCGATCTTGACCAATGCATGCTCGTGAATCAGCATTTGTTCTGCAAATGAAGACAAATTGGCAAATTGGTGCATGGGCGCTCCGTCTTTGGATAAACGGGGCTCCTCTCCTGCCTCGCGCCTGGTCTCGGGGTTAACGCACAAGGACATATGGCCGGTTAAGCAGCTTTCGCAATGGCCGCAGAAAACCGACAGACAGGTGATCACGTGATCTCCTGGTTGAACATAACTCACATCAGAACCAACAGCCTCAACGACGCCTGAGGACTCATGTCCCAAAACCATTGGCAACATACTCGGATACGAACCTTCAATAAAGTGCAGGTCACTGTGACAAACACCTGCCGCAGCAGTTCTGATTAAGACTTCTCGTGGACCGGGCTTAGATATCGAAATGTCTTCGATGACTAAAGGCTGGCCAACTTCATGGAATATTGCTGCTTTCATAGGCTCCCCCTAATTTAAATTTTGTGCTGTACGAGAATATACATGAAGCGTCCACGGACACCTAGTACCCCCTTCTGATACACTTTTGTGGACCATGGAGACGACCTTGCCAAAATTATTAATCACCGGCTTTACGCCCTTCGATGGCCGCACCGTCAATGGCTCTTGGATCGCGGCTAAGACCTATGCGCTAGCAAATCATCTCGAAATCCCGGTGGTCTGGGGCAAGCCCTTGCCAAGCCTAAAACAGGCAGTGGAATCTTTTAGGCCCGAGGTGGTGATTAGCCTGGGTGAAGGCCGTGAAGGTTGGTTTGATATCGAGGCTCAAGCGCGCAATCAACGCAAACACCGCCCTGACAACCACGCTGAGCACCCCAACGGCGATGTCGTACCCGGCGGGTCTCCGGCATTGCAAAGCACCATCAATGTCTCAGCGTTGCAGACACGACTAGAAAACCAGCAAATCCCAATCAGAATATCTGTAGACGCTGGTCAATTTCTGTGCGAAGAAACCCTTTATTGCCTCGAACATCTAAAAACCCAATACGACTGTTTGCATACCGTTGTATTTGTCCATCTTCCGCCGTTTGACACACCTCTGACCTATCGGGGTGAAGCCCGGGTCGCAGATGAAGATTTACTAGAAGATTTCGTTGAGCGATTGGTTATTGCCGTCCTGGAGCTAAATGATCAACTTAATTTGTTCGACACTACTTCGCATCAAACGGAAAACCGTGGATAATGAACGAAAGAACAGAAGAATAAAAACGTCAGATGGAGACACCATGCAGTGCCCTAAATGCCAGTCCGAAATGGAACAACATAATCTCAGTACCTTGTCAGGAAAAATAGAAATTGATCGATGCACAAACTGCCATGGCATCTGGTTTGATATTGGCGAGGCAGAAGTGCTGAAAGAGAAGTGGATGTCGGATTACGTTGATATTGGGGATCGCGCGACCGGGCTAAAAAATAATGAGATCCGGGATATTGATTGTCCACGCTGCAGCAAACGGATGTTGCAGATGACTGACCCCGTACAGACCCACATTCAGTATGAAGCATGTGAAGAACACGGCATGTATTTTGATGCCGGTGAGTTCACAGATTTTAAATACGAAACGCTGATGGATATATTCCGAGACTTTGTATTCGCGCTGCGAAAAAAGAAATAGCCCTTAAGTTGATTCAACAGTAGGTTTTATTTAGCGTTCAATAGCCTGTTTTAATGCCAGCTTAAAGCCTGTGTACTTTGGCTGATCGATAGCAATTTGATTCACCACTGCATTGCGCAGATGCTGTTTGAGATGTTCGTCAGCCAGGGGCCGCTGAGCCGAACGTATTTCCTCTACCAGTTGCCAGCGCAATTTCGATAAACTGCCCTCAACCCCTAATAGGTTCTCGAGGCTTTTGTGCTCTTGTTGCTTAGCTAAGTTACCTAGTTGCCACTCTCTCAGTACGATATCTAAAGAATTCGATGCCACCCGGGCCATAAAGTTGGTTCGCCCTGTGGTGCCCGCCATCACGTCCTGACGCAAAAAATCGCGGACGCTGGTTAACAGTTCATCAGCTCTTGGCATATCGACGTCACTTAAATTATCCGGCGCCGCAACAAGTTCAACTGCACCAGGTATCAACAGGTTCACGCAGTCGACCTGGCACTCAGAAGATCGTCGCCCGATGGCTGGCCTTTCCACTGTTTTATCCGGCCCGTTTCGATAATGCTCAGCCATCCCAAGACACCCAACTGACCACCAAAAGGACCCAAACACTTCCCAAAAATTGACCGCGGCGGGATCGACTACCTGGCCGCTAACCGACTCGTAACCCTTGACGAGATCCTCATATGCACCAAATCCACCGACCGGGTTTTGACTACCAAAACGCCAGGAATTCACACAAATCCAACCGAGATCTCGCATGGGGTCACCGATATGGGCCAACTCCCAGTCTAGAACCGCAACAATTTGATCTTTTGAGACCATAAAGTTGCCATTACGGAAGTCATTATGGACCAGCGATGGCGTGTAGTTTTTAGGCAGGTGGTCGAGCAACCACCGGGCTGCATAATCGATCATTGGCTGAGGGGTGCCCAATACCTGGTAGCTTTCCCAGGTCTGTCGTACAAATTGTTCAGGTGACATCGCATCCAGGCGGTCAGACAATCCTGAAGCATCTAGATCAATGGCATGTATTTTGGCCAGGATCTCACCACAGGCAAAAGCGAGTTTTGGCCTTAATGCCGCGAATTCATCAGAACGATTAATCCGAGCACCCAACGCCTCGCCTTCGATCCATTCCATGATAAAACCTTGACCAATGCCGTCGTCTGCAGATAGTAAATAATGAACTTCTGGTTCGGGCACACCTGCTTCTCTGGCGACCTGCATCAAGCGCGCTTCAGTTGCAAGACCCGGATGACCCACCACGTCTTCCACCTGCACACCGCCCGGCGAGCGCCGCATAGCGTGGGTGACTTGACCCTCAGCGGTTTTCACCACAATGCGGTAGGTCTCCTGACTTGCGCCGCCCGACAGGCGCTCACAACTCAGCACCGCCTCTACATCTGGAAAGTGCTGTGCATATAGCTGGTCCAACTTTATCTTGATGGAAGCATCTGCCAACACTAGTCTTCCCGCACGCCTTTAGGCGCTTGCTGCTTCATGTAGCCAAACATGTAGCCCGCAATACGACGAAGCTGAATCTCTTCTGCCCCCTCGGTAATACGGTAACGTCGGTGGTGGCGATAAATATGCTCAAAGGGTTTGTGTCGGGAATACCCCAATCCGCCATGTACCTGCATGGCACGGTCGGCTGCCTCGCAGCACAAACGGTTCGAGTAGTAGTTGCACATCGATACCTTATCCGAGACCTTGAAGTTACCGTATTTGTCCATCGACCACGCGGTCTTGTGGATCAATGCTCGTAACATTTCACACTGGGTCTGTAATTCCGCTAATGGAAATTGAATACCCTGATTGGTCGATAACGGTTTGCCAAAGGGCTTTCTTTCATTCGCGTATTTTACGGACTCATTAATACAATATTGAGCGGCACCAAGACTAGAAGCCGCCTGGCGAATACGGTTTTCGTTAAAGAAATGCTGAACAACACCCAGTCCACGTCCCTCACCGCCGAAGATCGCATCGTCGGTCACATAAACATCCTTCATAGAGATGCGACCATGGTCCGTGGGCATATTGAAGGTCCAGAGCATTTCCTCAAGCTTAAAACCCTCGACATTGGTTGGCACCAGGAAAGCCGTAATACCTTCGCCATCGCCGGCCTTGCCGCTCGTGCGTGCCAGAATCATGTCGTAAGACGCTTTATGAATCCCAGTATTCCAGGTCTTGGCGCCGTTGATTCGCCAGCCATCACCATCTCGAACCGCATTGGTTTCCATGTGCGTCGCATCAGACCCATGATCTGGCTCGGTGATACCAAAAGCAAAGCCACGCTTGCCGGCTAGCAATAGAGGTACCCATTCTTCTTTTTGCGCCTCGCTACCGTAGGCCAGCATCAACAGTAGTCCAACATTGTTACCGACAATAGAATGTTCGTTCTGAAGGTCGTTGTGCAGACCCAGCCCCTTTGCAGCAAAATGTTCACGGATAATCGCCATACCCAAATTGGTGCCATCCTGGCCGCCATATTCTTTAGAGATAGGATAGCGATAGTGCCCTGCCGCATCGGCCCGGCGCCTTGCTTCGCCTAGCAGCGCCTCCCATTCTTCGTTAGGTAAACCACCTCGATCCCAATCCGTACGAGCATCTTCTCGCCGATGATCAAAGAAGCGGATATTGTCATCTTGCTGTTCGAGCGGCTTGATTTCCGCCTCAATAAACGCATCAAGTTCTTTAAGATACGCCTGAAGTTCCTGGGGGATTTCAAAATCCATAAGAGCACTTTCCTTGGTAGCCTGATAAAGAGTGGAAGGTTGGTAATGTATTGATAATAACACCCTGGCCGCACAGCAATGCAAGTCAGCCAGCGATCCCCTCACAGATGTCGAATTTGGTATGAATTAGTCATCACAACCGTGAAAACGTTTTAAAGCGGCGGCGGGCCAATTTCGCCATCGATGCGCCATGCGAGCAAAGGTAAGTGTTGTCGACCCTGGAAAGTTTCCCCTGATAGAACATAAGCTGGGGAGTCATGAATGCCTAGCTCGAGATACGCTGCTTTGTGTGTCTCCCAGCGATTCGCTAAATCAGGCAATGCGCTTTTCAATTCCAAGACGCCGAATTCAGCTGCGAGTTCAACGACGGTTTGCTCGTCTTCTAGCGATATTCCGTGACGCAGTCGACACTCATAGACCCTCTGAATAAAGCGCAGAGGTAGAACGCCTGCGGCAATCAGTGCAAGCCAGGCGAAATGGGTGAGTTCACCATTAAATGCTTGCTGAGCAACAGCGGGATCCAGGTCCAGGCGACGACAATCCCGGTTGAGTTCATCACGTTCAAATTGGTGCTTGGCTGCCAACCTTTTTTGTTTGAAATCTTGCAAGGGGTCATCAACATTGACACTGGCGGGACGACTAAACGGCCTGGGAACAATGCCTTCGATCGGTAACCAGATAGCTTCAACACCGGTTTTTTCGATCAGTGCTAACGTCCCTGGCAACGCTGCAAAGCCTGCGATATTGCCAAGATCCAGATAAATATCGAGCCGCATCAGAGCACCAACACAGAGTCATTAGCAATATCGGGGAGTCGACCGGGTTCGCCGGCGAGATGCCACCTAACACGGGGCAAGTGTTCGCGGCCAAAATAGGTCTGACCGGCAATTCGATAGGTTGGCACACCATAGACGCCAGATGCTAGTAGCTCAATTTGCAGCGTGTCGTGCTCAGCTCTACCAGCTTCTGCTTGCCACTCAGCAAAGTCCATTGTGTCTACGCCGGCCTCTGCCAACACCGCAACCGCAACATCCAGACTTTCTATATCAAGCTCACGCTTCCAGAATCTCTCGAAGGTAATATCCATAAAGCGCTTGAGTGGATCGTGGCCCTGGCGTTTGGCCCAGAGCATCGCGATACCTGCCAGGGATGAGTCCCAGATTTTCTGCGTCCCCTTAAGCGTCAGACCCCGCAAGTTGGCATAGCGACGGGCATCCTTATACGCATACTTCACGGACAACCATTGGTTAGACGAGCGATTGCTTTCAACCACTTTGCCGGAATCACTCTTTCGGGCTGTACCTAGATAGCTACCAATATTTAATGTCAGCGGATACCAGTCAATTTCGATGTTGTAGTCTTGCTCGAGCTGATAAGTCGGATCCTTCGCAATATAGGCATAGGGGCTCTTGAAATCGACGAAAACTTGCAGCTTTGGCATCGGGTTACTCTAACGGAGCACTTGAGTTTAAGGCAATGCCTGAGTAGCCTCAGTCTTTTCAAAACTTGGATGTAGATGGACCCCATTACTCAAGGCGCACTAGGTGCCGCACTCCCCCAGTCCACCGTCGACAGTTCGGAATTTAGACAAAAAGCACTGACGATAACCTGGGTCGGCTGCCTGGCGGGTATGTCACCAGATCTCGACGTGCTCATTCAATCGTCCACTGATCCCATTCTATTTCTCGAGTTTCATCGTCAGTTTACTCACGCGCTGATTTTCATCCCGTTTGGGGCGTTGATCTGTGCTCTGGCTTTTCACTATTGGGCGAGAAAGCGGCTCTCATTTCGGATGACTTATCTTGTTAGTTTACTCGCCTATAGTACCCATGCCTTACTCGATGCCTGCACGACCTATGGCACACAACTCTTTTGGCCTTTCGCAGATACCCGGGTGACATGGAATATCATTGCCGTGGTCGACCCGCTTGCCACACTGCCCCTATTAGCACTGGTGATTACTGGCGCTGTAAAAGCAAACCCCTTATATGCCCGAGTCGGTTTATTCTGGTTTCTCGCCTATTTGTCAGCCGGTTGGATCCAACACAACAGGGCTGATACCGCCGCCGCAATGCTGGCATCAAGTCGAGGCCATGATGGTGTCGAGATTTCTGTCAAACCCGGCTTTGCCAATCTGCTGCTCTGGAAATCTGTCTATGAATTTCAAGATCGATACTATGTCGATGCCGTTCGAGCGAGTCTGACTCCGAGCTACTATGAGGGCCAGAGCGTCGCCACTTTAAACGTTGCTCGAGACTTGCCCTGGCTTGATCTCAATTCACAACAAGGCATCGACCTCGAGAGGTTTCGCTGGTTTAGTATGGGCTATCTGGCCCTTGATCCAGAACGTCATGACTTTGTCATTGACGTTCGCTATTCGATTCTGCCCAACGAAATTAAACCGCTCTGGGGAATCGGTCTGGACCCAGAAGCGGCGCCTGACGCCCACGTGACTTTCGAGTCAAGCCGCGATACATCGCCACAACGTCTGGCTCTATTTTGGGACATGCTAAAAGGCGAGACTTGCAATCCAGCCCTACTCGCAAGAAACTCAGATGATGTCTCTTGTGACCCTGCAACATGACCTACCGAGATTACAACTCCAGAATAGATGTTAAAGCAGTGCGGCGAATTTGGCTTGAGTGTGGCTGGATCGATGATCTAGAAACCGAAGGGATATTCGTCTCAGAGTTTTTCGATGGCGCCGAGGACGCGCTCGTCGCGACAATTGATGATGAGGCCGAATGCGCAGTCCATAGCACTAACGGAACCCTGCGCTATCAGGATGAGTCCCTATCTCTGGGTGCCGTGACAGCGGTTACCACCAGCCGGGTGGCCCGTAAACTCGGTTTCGCGCGCGAACTCACGGCTCGCATGCTGGCAAGGCAAGTCGCTGCCGGACACGAAGTCAGTGCGCTCGGTATGTTCGAGCAGGGTTTCTATGACAAGGTCGGGTTTGGTACTGGTAGCTATGAACAATGGATCAAGTTCGATCCAGCCACGCTACTCGTAGATGGCAAGTTCCGCCCGCCAAAACGACTGACCGTTAGAGATTCTGAAGCGATGTTCTACGCTATGCAGCATCGAACGAGAGGTCACGGTGGTGTCACCATCGATTCTAAAGGTGTCTTTAAATCAGAAATGAATTTCACTGAAAGCGGCTTCGGACTCGGATATTACGATGGGCCAGGCGGCACACTCAGCCATTTCATCTGGGGCTCTAATAAGGGCGAACACGGCCCATTTGCGATCACTTTTCGCGCCTACCAATCAGTTGATCAATTATTTGAATTGCTGGCACTGATTAAATCTTTCGCTGACCAGATTAATCTCGTTGAAACCCTTGAGTTTGGTGAAATTCAGCTTCAGGACCTATTAAAAGAGCCCTTCCGGCAGCGCCGCGCCACCGAGCATGCCCGCTTCGCGGCAGAGAGTCGTTCCATGGCTTACTGGCAGTTGCGGATTCTAGATCTCAATGCCTGCCTGGCGAAAACACACCTGGATGCGCCAACGATCGCATTCAATCTGGATTTGCATGATCCCGTGACCACCAGTTTACCCGCAGAGAGCGATTGGCAGGGAATAGGTGGCCAATATATCGTACAGATGGGAGAACATTCTTGCGCTGAAACCGGTGTGGATAAAGGGCTGCCAACGCTTTCAGCCTCTGTGAATGCCTTTAGCCGGCTCTGGCTGGGTGTGCGCCCGGCTTCACAGCTTTCTGTCACGACCGACCTGGTGGCGGATGCAAGGCTGCTTGCTACACTCGACAGAACCGTCCGATTACCACGCCCTCATCTCGGCTGGGATTTCTAAATTAAGTGGCATATCATGCACTGCACAAATAGGGTGTTTTTCTTCGGTACCATACTATGGGCAACATGATGGCAATGACGAGCGACCTTTCCCGAATCGAACGCGAACTTCGCCGGGCAAAAGACTACAACAGCTGGAAAGCACTGGCGGAAGAACACGACGCCCACTCCGGCAAAGCCAAGTGGAGAGCCCAAACTGAATCCACCTTGTTTGACTACAACAACATTCAATTTCGATTGGATGAACTGAAGCAACTGCGGGCCAACAAGGATGATATGGGCTTGTTGTTCAACCTCAACGAGGGCATCCACGGTAACCAGGGCGGGATGGGTAGTCCCAAGTTGTACGAAAAATCCATGATTGGGACGAAGCACCTAATTGAGGACTATATCAAGGAAGTCACTGGCGCCCTTCGGTACCTTCATGCGCTGCCAGTTTCGGAACAAATCACCCAAGAAGATAAAGAAGATTTTTTCCACCGGGCACATTTATGCTTTGGTCGTTCAGCATTAATGCTAAGTGGCGCCGGCTCTTTAGGCCACTTTCATCATGGTGTGGTCAAGACGCTATTTGAGAATGGCCTACTACCCAAAGTGATTTCTGGTTCTAGTGCTGGCTCAATTTTCGCCGCCGTACTGGGGACCCACACGGATGCCGAGCTGAAAGTACTACTGCCCAACATCGATCTGTCAAACTCCATGCAGGCTGAAGAACATAAAGGCTTCGTGCGACCTCAAGTAGATGCCGAAACCCTGCGAATCCTACTTGAGACTGTGATTCCAGACCTGACCTTTCAAGAAGCCTACGAAAAAACAGGACGCATGATTAGCGTCACCATCGCACCGCTGGAAGAACATCAGAAGTCTCGGTTGATGAACTCGATCACCGCACCCAACGTGTTCATTCGATCAGCTGTCACAGCCTCCTGTGCCGTGCCCGGACTGTTCCCACCGGTCATGTTGATGGCCAAGAATGTCTACGGCGAACCTCAACCTTACATCTCTTCCCGTCGATGGGTCGATGGGGCGGTCACCGACGACCTCCCAGCAAAACGACTCGCACGCCTGTACGGGGTGAATCACTATATTGTCAGCCAGGCCAATCCTCTGGCACTCGCGATGATGAGCAGCAACAAGCTGCTGATTCCAGATGCGGCTAAATCTTTTGTGCAGATGTCGACTCGAGAGTGGCTCAGAGCAGGAGAAAAATTCTCCCGAAGATTCTTGCGCGACGTACCCAATCTAGGCCAGGCGATGAGTATGTTCTATTCCGTGATGGCTCAGGATTACACCGGAGACGTCAATATCGCGCCCAGCTTCCATTTTGTCGATCCGCAAAAACTCATGGGACGCCTGACGTCCAAAGAGATTGCGGGATTGATTGAAGAAGGCGAACGCGCGACATGGCACAAGTTAGAGCAAATTCGAATTTGCTCTGAAGTGGGTCGCACTCTGGATGAAATCCTAGATAATCACGATGAGCACGACATAAAGTCCTTCTACAAGCGACGTGATGCACCCAAGAAGCAACCCGCTTATAAGAAACGCGACGCCCTCACGAAGAAGCCTGCGATGCACGTGCCAGATGCCCGCTAAGCATTTCGGATGGTTAAACCACCATCCACTGGCAGCGTTACACCGGTAATATATTGCGATGCTGGCAGGGCTAGTGACAAGGTCGCGTGTGCCACCTCCTCTGGTTCTGCATAACGCTTTAACGCGGTGCGACGTCTGGCGAAAATTTCTTTTTGCTCACTCGGGATTCCGGCGGTCATTCCCGTATTGATGGGTCCTGGGCATACACAGTTTACGGTGATCCCTTCTGCGCCCAGCTCTAGCGCCATTGATCTCGTCAAACCAACAACGCCACTTTTGGCCGCCGTGTAGGGGCTACCAAATTTCGTTGCGCCCAATGCCTCGGTCGACGCAATATTGATGATTCTTGGATGTGCTGCCTGCCGAAGGTAATCGACAGAAGCTCGTATCATCGCCACCTGAGCGGTAAGCAAGACAGCGATAGACATATCCCAGGCTGCGTCGTAGTTGTCAGAGTCAATCGGCGCAGGTATCGAAATCCCCGCATTATTCACCAGGATATCCAGTCGTCCAAAATGGTCGTGCACCGAGTCGACGACGGGCGCAACCGCGGATCGATCTGAAAGATCTAGCGTCCAGGCTTTTGCTTTGCCACCAGCGGCGAGCACTTCGTCCACAACAGCCTGAAGCGGCACTGGATTGATATCAATTAGCCCAAGTTCAGCACCTGCATCCGCAAACACGTGAGCGGTAGCACGCCCCATTCCACTCGCGGCTCCAGTAATGAGTACAACGCTGCCGGCAATAGAGCGACTTAAAGTAGAGAGTGCCATGATATCTTTCCTTCTTTGAATTGAAAGCGAACTGAGGCTTTGAAGTCTGCCTCACCTCCCGACACAGAATCAAATAGGTTACACTGCTATTTTTTAGCCAGAAGTATTCACTTTGTCAGAATCCCGCCGCCTGAGCCGAATCGAAATATCGAAAGAAGCTCTAAATTTTTCCATTGGCCACTTCACAATATTCTCAAGTACAGACCGAGAAGATCTGCATGGGCACAATTTTCAGCTCCACTGCAATGCAACAGCAGAACTGAACAATGAAGGGCTTTTGTTCGATTACGCCATACTTAAAAAACTGCTTAAACACCTATGCGACGAAATCGACGAACAGGTCATCCTACCTCTGCACTCACCTCACTTGACGATTGAAGAAGAGGGAGACTATGTTGTCGCAGGATTTAATGGCGAAAAAATGTACTTCCTACACAGGGATGTAACACTACTGCCAATTGCCAACTCAACGATTGAAGAATTTTCCCATCATTTTCTAAATAAGGTCCTCGATCACCCGGACTTAAAAGACAAAGGCATTCTGGCGCTGAGCGTAAAAGTATCGTCCAATAGCGGTCAATTTGGCGTCGCAGAATGGAGCGCAGCATGAAAACACTGATCGTCACAGGTGCCAGCAAAGGTATCGGCTTTGCTGTCGCTAAAGTATTCCTCTTGGCTGGTTATCGCGTCATAAACCTATCACGCACGCCAGCGCCAGATGATGCAATAGAGAATCATGCGATCGACCTATCGTTATCTGACTCAGAAGAACAACTCCGTGAGTTAATGGAATTATTGATAACTGATGGCGAAATTTGCGTTGTCCACAATGCTGCCAAAATGATAAATGACAGCGCACTCGATGCTGAGAGCGATGGTTTACGCGATCTTTTCGCTATCAACGTGATGGCGCCACACATTCTTAACCAGGCAGTTCTGCCACATATGCAGGCCGGCTCAAGCATCATCTACCTGGGATCAACACTCTCTGAAAAAGCGGTCGCTAACACCTACAGCTACGTGATTACCAAGCACGCTATCGTCGGTATGATGCGTTCTACTTGCCAGGATCTTAGGGGCACGGGGATTCATACCGCTTGTATCTGTCCCGGCTTTACGGACACAGAGATGTTGCGCACCCACGTCGGTGATGACAACGAGGTGTTGCAAAGCATTGCGGCCACCAGCACTTTCGGCCGCCTGGTCGCACCAAAGGAAATTGCGGATAGCGTCTACTTTGCCGCCGCTAACCCTGTGATCAACGGCGCGGTGATCCACGCCAACCTTGGTCAGGTAGAACAGTAAATAGAACAGTTAATCGAACAGTAACAAATTGAAAACTGAATACTAATCAATAACAGCGAGTATCGACTTTGATTACAGAAGCAATTCGAGAGCGAAGAGAGCGCGTTTTTTTAGTCCTGGCAGCAATCTTCCTCTGCGCGATGACCATGCTCAACATTATCGGGATTACCCGGTTTATCGACCTCGGCTTTTTTACTCTGGCGGTGGGTGTCCTACCCTATCCCATTACGTTTATCGTGACTGACTTGATTTGTGAACTCTATGGTCAGCGCCGGGCGAATTTTCTTGTCACTGTTGGGTTATTTTTGAATTTCTTCATACTCGGTACTATGACACTGGGCAACTACATGCCCGCTGTAGATCTATCCATCCAACCGCCCTGGCAAACTTTAAACCTGAGTAGTGATGTGATCTTACCCAGCGGTAACGTCGTGAAAGAAAATGTCGAACTCTATGGATTGCTATACGCCACCACCTCCGGTGCCGTTTTTGCATCAATGATGGCGTACGTCGCCGCGCAATACTGTGACGTTAGACTATTTCATTTCTGGAAACGTCTAACAAACGGCAAACATTTATGGCTGCGAAACAATGGCAGCACCATGATCAGCCAGATGGTCGACTCCGTGGTGGTGATTTCCGTGACATTCGGTGCTGCATTCCTGGCAGGCTCAATGACAGTTGCCACCATGTTGACCTATATGTGGAGCAACTATCTATTCAAGCTTACCGTTGCTGCTCTGGACACACCATTGATTTACCTCGGTGTACACTACTTAAAACGATATATGGAAATGACCGATGAGGAGGTTCTCGCCCACGTCAACGATTGAGGCCGCTGCTCGAACATGTGTACCCGTACTCGGAGTCACTGAAAGCGCAAGCGACTTCGGTTCATCTGTTCCTTTCAACCGTTAGGTACTGTTGAAGGACGCGAAACAGAAGTTTATCTTCAGCGAGAGTTCGACACTTGGTCAACGGAAATGAGACGCTTAACACAATGAATGATCCGACAATTCTGCATACGAGCAGCCATCAGGAAAGTAACGCTGACTTTGACCACATCTTGTCTCTCTATCTCAGCTCTAAAAATACTGTCATGTCGGCGCTGGATGATCTCATCGCTCGAGATCCAGAAATGCCTATGGCGCATTTGATGCAAAGCTATTTGCTGAAGCTTTCCAGTGACCCCAGATTTGGTGGGCCTGCCAGGGCCAGCTTAAAGGCTGCACAAAAGCTTCCCATGAACAGGCGTGAACAATTACACAGTGCTGCATTAGGCGCCTGGTTTGACGGTGACACGATCAAGACCACAGCTCTTTTAGAACAATTGTTGAGCGATTTCCCCCTCGATATTCTCGCGCTTAAAATTGCTCACCATCTTCATTTTTACTCAGGCAACGCTAACGAAATGTGTCACTCCATCGGCAGAGTCGCCGATCACTATCGTCCTGAACATCCATTCCATGGTTTTGTTATGGGCATGTATAGTTTTGGACTGGAGGAATCGGGTGATTATCTAGCAGCAGAAAAGCTGGGGCGAATCGCCGTTGGGCTTAATCCTGACGATCAATGGGCGGCTCATGCGGTTGCCCATGTCATGCAAATGCAATCACGGTTCGCTGATGGCATCGAATGGACCGCAAACTTATTGCCCACCTGGCAAGACAGCAACAATTTTATCTTCCACGTTCACTGGCACCAGGCGCTCTTTCAACTTGGACAAACCAATTTGAGTGCTGCCTTAGCCATTTACGACGAACAACTGGTGGCACCCCTCGCAGACGACTTCTATCTAGACCTTTGTAACGCCGCATCTCTGCTCTGGCGAATCGAAATGCTTGGCGGCCATGTAGGCGATCGCTGGCAGGTACTTCAAGATTATTCTGCTCGCAGCGCAGATGATGAGCTGATCTTTTGTACCCTGCATTACCTGATGGCACCTGCTCGACTTGGTAACCAAAAACAAGTTCAACAAGCGCTTCAACAACTCGATCGCTGGAAACAACAACATTCGACTCAGGCAGACATTGTGGCAGAGGTGGGCGAACCCCTTGCACATGCTATCTGTGATCTTAGTGCCGGCCGGTTTGCGCAGGCTGCAGCACAACTGTCAGCACTCTCGCCCAAAATCTATAAAATTGGCGGGAGTCATACCCAGCGTCATCTATTCGAGGACATGCGGCACTGGGCTAAAATACAAGCCTCGGCTTAATCCATTAACTTTTCAGTAGACTTGATATGAGTGATTACGAACAAATTCTATATGATATCGAAGACCACATTCTGACCATCACATTAAACAGGCCAGAAAAACTCAACGCGTTTACAGGTGTCATGGCCTTAGAAATGATTGACGCTTTTGACCGAGCAGATGCTGATGACAACGTAAAAGCCATCATCATTACGGGTGCTGGACGCGGATTCTGCGCTGGCGCAGACCTTGCTGAAGGCGGCAATACCTTTAACTCAGACTCTTCGGGCACGGGGTTAAAACCCGATACTGGCGGCCTCGTGACGCTAAGAATTTTTGAGTGCCTAAAACCCGTGATCGGAGCTTGCAACGGCCCGGCAGTCGGCATTGGCGCCACCATGCAATGTGCGATGGATGTTCGTCTCGCCAGCGTGGATGCACGCTACGGTTTTGTCTTTTCCAAACGCGGCATAGTTGCGGAAGCCTGTTCCAGCTGGTTTCTACCGCGCATTGTTGGCATCAACCAGGCACTCGAATGGGCGTTTTCAGGCAGAATTTTTAGCTCAGAAGAAGCATTGGAGAAACGTTTTGTCCGCAGTGTTCACGAAAAAGATGACCTACTACCTGCAGCACGGGCGCTTGCCGCAGAGTTTATCGATCAGACCTCATCTGTTTCCATCGCTATGATCCGGCAAATGATGTGGAAAATGCTCGGCGCTGACCACCCAATGGAGGCGCACAAGGTCGATTCTAGAGGCATTTACTTCACTGGCCGTTCAGGCGACGCGGCAGAAGGCGTGGAGTCTTTCCTGGAGAAACGACCAGCGGACTTTCCTGGCAAAGTGAGCCAGGATATGCCGGAGTTCTTTCCCTGGTGGGAACCGAGAAAATTCGAGTAGTATTCGAGGGGTAGAGGCCTGAAGGGATAGAAATTCAGGCTTTATTGCTGTGGTCTTTTGCATCCCGCTTTTGTGTTCGAGGCCACGCTTTTAATGCCCGACGAATAACAAACAAGGATAGCGTCGCCTGAATCATATCAATCAGACTGATCTTCGACCCTACGACATCAATCCATCGATTCAGTGGAACTTCTAGAAATGCAGATTCTGGGAGTTGTTGGCGCAACCGTCCTATCAGTTCCACATCAAACGCCCAGGGCGATACAAACGGTGCTTGCAGCGCACCAACCAATGGCTCCCCAACACGAAACAACTTAGCTCCGCATTGAGTATCATAAATCTGCAGTTTCAGCACCTGGCTCGCAAGCGTGGCAAACACGCGACCACCGTAATGTCGCATTGGCTGACGCTGAATGTCAGCGCCCAAATGCAGCCACCTAGACCCAAGCACGACTTCCATCGATTCAGATTTGATTAGCGTATCGATCAAACGCAGCATCTCATCTGCAGGCGTCGCAAAATCACCGTCCATATAGCCCGTTATCTGGGCACCGCGCTCATGCGCCAGCCGCATTCCAGCGCGAACTGCCTCTGCCTTACCGCCGTTCTGGTCAAGATTTAACACCACCACGCGCTCTTCATAAGGCGCGGCAAACTGCTCCAGTAGATCACCCGTGGTATCGCTGGAACCATCATTGACTAGAATAAGACCGACATCGTTGGGAGCTAAAAGTGCTTGAGCCTCATCTACCTGAAATCGCAATGCCTCGTTGTAACAGGGCACGACAATTTGTGTTGTCGGCATGCTCAGGACTCAATCCCACCGGATTCTGGTGCCGGTCGCGCTCTCTGATTATATAAAAGCTCACGCAAAGTTTTGATTTCTTCTTTGGAAGATGAGGAGTTGTCGTTTTTCATATCACTTCCAACGCCCATCCCTCGTTGTACTGCAGGCCGTTCGCTCATCTCTTCAAACCAGCGCTTGAAGTACTTGAACTCCTTAATATCCTGGCCCTGAGCCTCCCAGTTTACCGTCCACGGATAGCAAATCATGTCTGCAATCGTATAGTCATCACCGCAAATATAACGGTTTTGATACAGCTGATTATTTAGCACCCCATAGAAGCGGTTCACCTCATCGGTGAACCGGCGGACGGCATAACTCTGGTCCCCGTCAGAATCGTTCAGTCGGCGAAAATGCCCACACTCACCAGATTTAGGTCCCTGATTAGCCATTTGCCAGATCACCCACTGCATCACCTGGTACTTGCCGCGAGTGTCAGTTGGCATAAATTGTCCGGTCTTCTCGGCAACGTAAAGCATAATGGCACCAGACTCGAATACTGATATGGGCTCACCACCACCCGCTGGATCATGATCAACCAGAGCAGGCATGCGGTTATTGGGACAGATCTCGAGAAACTCTTTCGAGAATTGATCACCCTTGCCGATATTGCAGGCCAACACATTGTAATCGAGCCTACATTCCTCCAACTGGATGGTGACCTTTTTGCCATTCGGCGTTGGCCAATAGTAGAGATCTAACATATTCCTTTTCCCGTTCTGTATGGTTATGGGGACTCGATAGTGTGCCATAGGCAACACCTGAAATGACTAATCGAAATGGTGAATTTCGCTAACGACTTCGTCAGGTTCGCTAGGTAACGACGCCAAGAGATTTTAATCTTCATATTTATCAACAACTTAGATGTTGGCATGGAATCTGAATAGCTAGCCGTTAACTGAACCCATTTAACGGGACCAATATGTTCGACATGATTCTGCACATTTTAATTTTGGCCGCTGTGATTTTCTTCCTCGCGGAATCGATGCGCGGCGTACGGATCGAAGGCTTCGGCACCGCAGTTTCGGTGGCGGTGGTTTATTCCCTGGTGAATTTCTTCCTGGGCACATTTTTGATGCTACTCACCCTACCACTCATGATACTGACCATTGGGTTTTTCAAGCTGGTCATCAATACCTTTCTTCTGTGGCTAACGGATCAAATGTTAGACGACTTCGAAATCAGAGATATGGGCACCACTTTCATTTTGGCCGTCATCATCACACTCACTGACACATTACTCGCAGCGGTCTTTTAATACTATGCGTTACAAAACACTTAACAGTCGCCAATGGCGCAACCGGCTAGTCGGGATTAATCCTTCAAGCCGCAACGTCACCGCGGATACAGCCCCCCAGGCGGATTCGGCTAAGCATTTCAGAGGTTGTTTGCGCAGACTCGGCCTTGCCAAACAACCAACCTTGAATCTCCGCACAGCCAAGACTCTTTAGATACTCAAGTTGCGGATCAGTTTCAACGCCATCCGCAATGAGATTGAGTTTCAGTCCGTGCGCCATCGCGACAATCGCATCAACGATGCTAGTAGCGCCTTGATTGACATGAATGGAACCAACAAACGACTTGTCGATTTTCAGCGTATTGATCGGGAACTGTTGAAGATAGCTTAAGGAAGAGTAGCCGGTACCGAAGTCATCAATGGCAATTTTGATCCCAAGCGAGGTTAATTTGCGAAGCTTCTGAACCACTTGAGACATGTCATTCATAATAACGCTTTCAGTAATTTCGACCTCAAGACAGTCGCCGGGTAAACCGTGACGCTGCAAGGTATCGACAATCCGCTCAATAAAGTCATCCTGCTCGACTTGAGGCGCAGAAAAGTTTATCGAAACACGAATCGGCTCAATACCTTCAGATAGCCACGCGGCGAGATCGCGGCACGCAGTTTCAAGAACAAAATTGCCAACCTCTAGAATTAATCCAGTTTCCTCAGCAACTGGAATAAACTCGTCAGGAAAAATCAGACCGTTCTCTGCGTGCTGCCAACGCACCAACGCTTCAAAGCCAACAATCTGTTCCGTAGTAGCATTCACCTGGGGTTGATAGCAGACTCTCAGTTCGTCATTTGCCAGTGCTTTGCGTAGATCTCGCTCGATCGTCAATCGCGACGTGGATATTTCATTCATGGATTCATTGAAGAACTCGTAACCATTCTTACCTCGATCTTTGACGCAGTACATCGCCAGATCAGCGCTTTTGATCAATGAGTCCATAGTGGAGCCCGCCTCAGGGTAGACCGCGATGCCAATACTACCGCTGACATATAGTTCGTGCTCATCAATCTTGAATGGATCTTTTAGTTCACCTAACACTTTTTCTGCAATTGTGCCTGCGTCTTCAGCACGGGTAATCTGCGGTAAAATTAGCGCAAACTCATCACCGCCGAATCTCGCCAGCGTATCGCCTTTGCGCAAGGTGTTTTCCAGTCGTTGCCCAACAGCTTGTAATAAGCGGTCGCCCATCGTGTGACCCATCGTGTCGTTGACCCACTTAAATCTGTCGAGATCAAGGAACATCACCGCGAGACTTTGCTTGTTGCGACGTGCCTGGGTAATGGCAATGCCTAACCGGTCTTCCATCAGCGCTCGATTGGGCAGTTTTGTTAGCAGGTCGTGATAAGCTTGAAAGTTAATGAGTTCCTGGGCATTTTTCTTTTCTGTCACATCACGGGCAACACCATATGTTCCTTGAAAATCACCGTCCCCATGACCTGACTCCTGGAGCAGGATCGCCATAGAAGTCATATCGAAATAGCGATATTCCGATTCCCCCCGGCACTTCAGTTTAAGCTCAACATTGCTCGATTTCCGGTCATCTGAGCGACGCTCGGTGAAAACATATTTCGCTTGATCCCTGCTCTGGCTCGACACTATCTTGCTGTAATGCTGACCAATGAGCTCCGTCTTATTGAACCCCAGCGTTTGATAAACGGTGTCGTTTAAGAAAGTAAACCGGCCTTCCGTATCTAACATGAAGACGATATCGGGAGAGTGATCAACGATAAACCGGTGCAAATATTCAGATTCCGAGAGCTTCTGCCGCATCGAATCATTGACATCTTCTAATTCCTTTTTCGAGGCTGCGTTTCCAATCGTAGTGAGGAGTTCATCCGGAGCGTACGGCTTTTTCACAAAATCATAAGCGCCTTTGCCCAGGGCTTCGCGAGCTGTTTCAAAATTGGCGTCGCCACTGACAACCAAAATTTTGCTGGGTATATGATTCTCGATCACATAATCAATCACACCAAAGCCACCCATACCTGGCATATTTAAATCCAGCAGCAACAGATCAAAGCAGTAGTTCTGTAGCATACCAATCGCGGCTTCTCCGCTGTCAGCGGTTTCCACTTGATACCCCGACAGTTCCAGCATTTGTTTCAGACTTTCCCGTTGTAACGGCTCGTCATCGACAATCAATATGTTGCGCTCAAGGCCCTGCTCTGTCATAACTGCGCTCATAGTTCTCCCCTCCGCTTAACGGAATGTTTTTGTTCGATTGGTAATAACACTTGAAATACGGTACCAGCACTGGATGTTTTACAGCTCATCAGTCCACCCAGGTCACTTATTAGACGGTTTGCGACGGATAGACCAATACCAGAATGCCCCCTCCCTTACCCGAATTGTTAGCAGAAAATAGATGTTGGTAAATTTCTGGGGATATGCCAGGACCGTTATCCTGGATCAAGACTTCCACATAGTGCTGACCACCCAGGTTCAATTGGCTGCTCGTTAGAATGAGAATTTCAGCATCGGCTTGCTCTTCAAGCGCTTCTGCAGCATTTTTGAGGAGATTCACAACAATCTGCTTGAGATGGTCTGCACTTGATAAAATTTTCGGCATCGCCACATCTAGTTCAACGCTAAACGTCACATTTGGCTGCGATCCTCGAAACACGCCTGTTAGTGTCTTTAGTAGCTCATTCACATCAACCGGGAGCAGTTGATGACTACTGTCGCTACCGATATCTGCATACTTTTGGATGATGCCGCCAATTCTGAGCATTTCACTGGAAATGGTTTGAATATCGGTTTGAACCGGAGAATCGTCCCCGAGTTTTAGCGAAAGCATTTTCAGGTAATTCTGCACGACCGCTAGCGGGTTATTCACCTCATGGGTGAGTTCCCGCACCTGGCGCTGAACTTGGTCAACCTCGATCAGGTCACTCTTGGATACCGCTGCCATTTCTAAAATATCCTGACAGGTACTCATAAACACATTCGTTAGGAATTCATCCCGGCTAACGGAGCTTTCATTAACGGAAGTTGCATTTGTCGTGATGGAATTGATGCCGCAAATGGCGACACCGGCAGAACCGAGAGGAAGAACCCAAAGTACGCTGGCAGCAAGTCTAGACAAAATTTGCTTGTCGGCGATTGCTACCAGCGCATTCTCCTCGGCAAAGAAAACTGATTGTGTCTGAAAAGATTGGCTGAGCAGACTGGAGTCAGAATTGATATTGACGGCAAACTTGTCAGTGCCTATTTCAACCACCAAAGCTTTATCTAATTGTCTTGCGAACGTCAGTTGTTGAATGCCAAACACTTCACGTGCGATCGTTTCTAGTTGTTCAAGACCATCACAGGAACGAATCTGGGCTGCCAGATTTGCCTTTGCCTTGTTTAAAGCAAAATTGTTTAAAGCAAAATTGTTTAAAGCAAAATCGTTGCTAGAAAGCAGAGCGTCGTTCTCTAGCCTGAACGAACTGTAGGCACGTTCAAGAATTTCACGAAGCACCATTGCATCGAAACCAAGACGATCTTCAATTAACTGAAAATATTGATGGGCGAGTTCGAAGTCGGTAAGCATGGCATCTGCCAAGCGTCCCGCCATGGCGACCAATACAAGGCCATCGCCTGCTTCCTTAAGAATATCCAGATCTTCGTACTGGTAACGTAAAACATCACAATCTGATGCAGGAAACCCGAGACCTGTTAGCATTTCGAAGCCAACTTCACTACCGGTTTGACCAAAATCTGCTTTCTCTCTTTCCAAATGGGCCGCTCTGGGCAGCAAGAACGCATCCTCTGCCATCAAGCGTTCATGCCCGATACCCAATAAAAGTGCCAGCAACCTGCAGTGATAGACTTCGGTTTCACTGTACTTTGCTGCGATCGAAAGTTCTCGTGCCAGACTGGCAGCAAGGTAAGCGCGCTGCCAGTACCGACCTGATCCGAGCAGGTCGGCATTATTGGCGAGCGTTAATGCCTGGGTCGCAAAGGTTTGATCGGATAAATTTTGATGCCACAGACCCAATTGGCTGAAGCCCTGGGTTGCGGGCTGAGTTGCGGGCTGGGTTGCGGGCTGAGTTGCGGGCTGAGTTGCAAAAAAGTGCAATAGAATTCGTGGATCTGCTTCAACGGCAGCGACTATCTGGCTACGATCGAGTTTGAGGCTCAGGGTAGATTGAAGAAAGTGATTGAGGGTCTGGTGCCTTGCGGGTATTTCCGGTCCCGCCAGTGTAGAGATCTTGCTGAAAGCTTGATCAGGCATAGAAGGATTCTAATCTAAGACCTTTTAAAAAACAATAACTTATAGAGTTGTTTTGACAAATAAAATCTGATTCCTTTCGTAAGTTAATCGACAACTGCGCGGGTGGTAGTTGCCATGCATGCCAAGGCCCCCTACCATTGTTTACTTATGTGTCAGTCATCACTGTATGAAATCATTTAGCTGCCAAAAATGTGGCCAAGCCATCTTTTTTGAGAACGATCATTGCCTTCGTTGTGCGAGTTCCCTCGGGTTCGTTTATGAGACCATGACCATGTCTGCGTTCGCCAACAAAGAGGGTGTGCTCCAGAGTCACGGCAATCATTGGCTCTATAAATACTGTAGAAACAGCGAACACCACCAGGCTTGTAACTGGGTACTGGAGTTAACCAGCGAGCATTCCTACTGCCTTGCCTGTAGGCTAAACCGCACCATCCCCAACTTGTCAATACCAGAAAATTTACGCTACTGGTGCATACTAGAAGCCGGAAAACGGCGTCTACTCTACTCCCTGATTCGCCTTGGATTACCCGTCGTTCCCAAGTCAGACGATAACAAAACCGGTGTGGCTTTCGAGTTTTTGAAAGATACTTTCGAACGCATTAAGGAAAACGACTATGTGATGACTGGCCACGTAGACGGTGTTATCACCATGAATATTGCCGAAGCGGACGACGTAGAACGAGAGCGACGCCGTAAAGATATGAATGAAGACTATCGAACAGTATTGGGCCATTTTAGACACGAGATTGGTCACTACTATTGGCAGCAAATGGTTTGCAATAAAGCCCCTCTGAGCGCATTTCGAGTTCTATTCGGCGATGAACGCCAGGACTATCAAAAAGCCGTAACGCAACACTACGCCGTTGGCGCACCAGTACACTGGCCTGACTCGTTCATATCTGCATACGCCAGTTGCCACCCATGGGAAGACTTTGCCGAAACCTGGGGCCACTACCTGTTGATTGCTGACACGCTTGAAACGGCGAAAGAATTTTTTGACGAGGATGATTCTGTCGACGGTTATCATGCCGAGAGCTTTACTCTAATGTTAGATCGCTGGTTACCCTTGACGCTCGCGGTCAATAACATTAATAGAAGCGGCGGCCAGCCGGATCTCTATCCGTTTGTTTTGTCTGCCAGGACCGTTCAAAAACTGAACTATGTACACCAGCTAATCCATGCTCGTCATACGTTTTGATTCTTCCTTAACCTGCACAAACAAATAGGAGGGATCAACCAGCGGCCCATATTGGTTGCAAATCGCAACATCTGCAGCATCTCGACCTGAAGCAATCGCAATTCGCGCGCCCTTCAGATTTTTCTGGGTCGGGTCAAACGTATACCAGCGACCACCCACATAAGCTTCAAACCACGCATGAATGTCCATCGGTTTAAGTCCGTGTAGATAGCCGACAACAAGACGGGCAGGTATACACAGACTCCGGCAAAGACTAATACCAACGTGCGCGAGATCCCGGCAGACACCATAGCGCCTTTCTACGACTTCAACAGCCGAAACGGGATAGCCACTTGAACCGGGAATGTACTCCACATAATCACTGACCCAATCAACGATCCTCTCAACCTGCGGATACCCAGGTATCGCCGTACCTACAATTTCCGTTGCCATGGTATTGTGCCTATCCGCTTCACAATATCGACTCGGATGCAGATAGGTTAAAACTTCATCAGGTAAATCGGGGATCAGGGTAAACTCCGCGGAATGATCCACCTCCGTATCGCCGGACGTCATGACCAGGCTAGAGGTTTTGATCGTAAAGTCCCCTTCGGGGGCGATTAGACGTTGACAGAGGTTGCCAAAAGAATCCATGACCTCGGTCACTTGGATACGGGGTTGGACGTCATAGGTTTCTTTCATTACCCACTGGTTTTTATCGCTTCTCGGTCGAAGCATAAACACAAAGGGCGTTGGGGTTTCAATCGTAAACGCCAGTTCACAGCGCGTCTTTAACCACATGAGTTTCTCTGATTCCATTTCCATTACTCATCATGCACCGAGTACACTTAGAGTTCCATTCGATCATTAACTATTCCCTTGCGCACCGGACTATCAACAGAACTATCAACCGGACTATCATTAGCGACACCTCTAAGGACAAATTGGTTGAGTGTTCCCACTATGGCTAATGTTCCATTTAATGAAGTGGCTAACTTGCCCTACAAGATGCCCACCGAATCAATTTCCTACGGTACTGGCCCGCTGCAAACGGCTGAATATTGGAATCCCAGTACTACAATTACAACTACAACAGCGCTGGTTTTGCTCGTGCATGGTGGTTGTTGGCTTAATGCCTATGATAAAAGCCATGTTCGCCCTCTGGCCACCGCCCTTATGGATCGCGGGCTCGCGGTTCTTTCTATTGAATACCGCCGGATAGGAGATCCTGGCGGCGGCTGGCCGGGAACCTTTGACGACCTGAGCGCGGCTCTGGATACGGCACTGAAATTAGACCACTCCGCAATCATTGCTGCTGGTCATAGTGCAGGTGGGCATCTGGCGCTTTGGTTAGCTGCCAGGTCTGGCGTTCGACTAACAGGTGTGGTTGGCCTCGCGGCGATATCTGATCTCGTGCTTCACGCTCAAGGAACGAGTAGATGTGGAAAAGCTGCACTGGAACTTATGGGTGGAACGCCAGAATTGTATCCCGATCGATATCGAGCCTCCTCGCCTCTACTAATGCCATCTGACGCGCCCACGCTTCTGATTCACGGCAGTCACGATCAGATTGTTAATATTCAACAGTCGAAGCAACTGGTTAAACACCTGGCTAAACGCTTCGTTAAACCACTGACTCAACAACAGCCAACAGCCAGACTTCATGTCATTGAAGGTAGTGGCCACTTTGATCTCATCGACCCACGCCAAGAGGTGCCAAATATTATTGTTGACCAAGTTCGACTTTGGTTGGAATAGGATGAATCAATCAACTAAACAGGCACGCTTACTGGATTCGAACGATCCGCTTGCGAAATTTCGAGATCAGTTTGTTCTAAATGACGAAGAAGTGTATCTCGACGGTAACTCGCTCGGTCCGCTCCTTATTCGTGTACGCGACCGCCTTCAAGTCACCATCGACCAACAGTGGGGGCAACGCCTAATTCGCAGTTGGAACGAAGGCTGGATCGATTTACCCCAGGTAGCAGCGGCCAAAATAGCGCCCATTATTGGTGCGACAGCCGCGAACGTCATCTGCACCGATACCGTTTCGGTCAATATTTTCAAACTTCTGGCGGCTTCATTGACGCTGTCTCCTGAGCGAACTGTGATTTTGTCTGTGCGCGACATGTTCCCAACAGATTTGTACATGGGTGAGGGACTCGCCGGTTTGTTAGGCCCCGAACGTTGCGAATTACGTCTAACCGACATGTCACAAATTGAACAATGCCTCGATCACACTGTGAATGTGTTGCTGATGAGTCAGGTCAATTTCCGTACCGGTGAAGCCTACGATGTTCGAGCCATCACAAGGCTCGCTCACGATGCAGGGGCACGGGTACTTTGGGATCTGTCTCACAGCGCGGGGGTGCTGCCAATTGATGTTGAAATGAATCGGGTCGATTTCGCAGTGGGCTGTGGCTACAAATTTTTGAACGGCGGCCCTGGCGCTCCTGCCTTTGTCTTTGTCGATCCGGCTTTACAACCACAATTACAACAGCCACTTACGGGCTGGATGGGACACCGGTCGCCTTTTGATTTTAGCCCTCAATATGAACCAGCAGAAGGCATGGATCAGTTCCTCGCTGGCACCCCGGGTATTCTTGGCTTGTCTGCGTTAGATGCTGCACTAGAACTTTGGGAGGAAGTCCATATAGCAGAGGTGTTTAAGAAATCTCAGCTACTCACTCAGTTCTTCATTGATTTAGTCGAGCAGGCACCGGAGCTGCAGTCCTTAACTGTCATTAAACCAGGCTCTAGAGGCAGTCAAGTCTCGCTTGCACATCCTGCAGCGCTGCCTATTTGCCAGGCCTTGATTGAAAGTGGTTTGATTTGTGACTTTCGCACGCCGAACTTGATTCGATTCGGCTTTGCACCTCTTTATACTCGTTATCAGGACCTTACTACTACGGTTTCGAGCCTTGTAGAAATCATGTCTTCAGGTCGATACCAGTCCTCCCGGTACCAACTAACAGGTAAAGTGACCTAACCCAATATTTGCAAAACAGCTGGAGTCTTAATGCGTTACTTTCTATCGTCAGGTTTAATATACGCCCTGCTATGCCTGAGTCCACCAGCCTCCGCAGCAGCGGAAGACGAACTCAACCGTTTGCTGGACGGATTCCATCAGGCTGCCTCTCGAGCAGATTTCAGCGACTATTTTTCCCGGTTTGCGCAAGAGAGTGTTTTTTTAGGCACCGACGCCAGCGAAAGATGGACACTGAAGGAATTCAAAGCTTACACAAAACCTCACTTTGCCGGCGGCCGGGGTTGGACCTATGAACCTCTCGAACGGTTCTGGCGGATCAGTGGCAATGTCGCCTGGTTTGACGAACAACTAGACAACGAAAATCTGGGGCGTTGTCGAGGCTCAGGCGTGGCAGTATTCGAACAGGGTCGGTGGAAAGTCGCCCAATACAACCTTGCGCTGCTGATTCCCAATGACATCGTCGATGACGTCGCTCTGCAATCTAAGCAAGCAATGGGGAACAATGAAAACTAAGGTTTGTCATTGCGACACGACGCTAGACTTCGCTGTTTGTTGTGAACCGTATCTAAGTGGTCAAGCAGAGGCGCCAACCCCGGCGGCACTGATGAGATCTCGATATAGCGCTTTCGCCACGGGCAATCTAGAATACCTCAAATACACCTGGTATCCAGACGACTGTCCAGCCGACCTTAAACTGGAGCCCACACAATGGATTGGCTTAAAAATATTGGATCACGGTGAATATGAGCCGTCCAAATCTGGTTGGGTTCATTTTGTCGCACGATTCAAGATTGACGGTAGGGCCCATCGCATGGAAGAGCGCAGTTTGTTTTCAGCGAACAAAGGTCGTTGGTACTATCGTCATCCAGATCAAAGGGAAGAGAATTAAACAATGCTAGTCAGCGATGCTGTTAAACAACGTTCCAGTATTCGAGCGTTTACCGAAAAAGTCGTCTCAACAGAGCGACTTCAGGACCTCATTACTCAAGCGGCAAGAGCACCCTCAGGCGGCAACGTACAACCCTGGCGGATCTATTTGCTAAACGGTGACGCGATGACGCGCTTCAAAGCCCATAGCCAAACCAGTACGGGAGCCGAATCGCCCGCTTATGATATCTATCCTGCCGGACTCACTGAACCCTATCGCTCGTCCCGCTTTAAGGTTGGCGAGGATATGTATGCTTTGCTCGGCATTTCCAGAGAAGACAAAGGCAAGCGCATTGCACGATTAATGGAGAACTATCAGTTTTTCGGGGCACCAGCAGGGTTTTTCTGTTTCGTTGATCGACAGATGGGTCCACCGCAATGGTCAGACCTTGGTATGTATCTGCAAACCTTTATGCTGCTTGCTGAAGAAGCCGGTTTAGCAACGTGTGCCCAAGAAGCATGGGCCGCGCGCCCAGAAACTGTGAAGAGCTTTATAAAGCCGCCGGAAGAATTGATGCTATTTTGTGGCATGGCGATTGGCTATAAAGATGAGACCGCCCCAGTGAACGAACTCGTGTCTGACCGGCTGGTGTTTGAAGATTTTGCCACTATCGTCAGCTGATCAAGCCGGCTAAGGATTAGGCTGGTGACGAATAACCTGCCCTTCGATCATAAAGATGACATCTTCTGCGATATTGGTTGTTAGATCACCGATTCGTTCCAGGTTAGCTGAAATAGTGCCGTACGACATACCAGATCCGATAGCCTCGGGGCTAAACGCTACCTGCTCTCGCAAGAACTGATAATTCGCCGCGTGCACGTCGTCTACTTCCTTATCCATTTGCACGACCTGGCGTGCAAGTTCAGCATCTTGCTGGATAAGTGCGTCGAGACTCAAACGCACCATGGTTAATACCAAGCGGCTCATGGCGGTAAAATCTGGCACCGCATTTAATGGTGGCTCGTTGCGTAATGATTGGACACGACTGACGATATTCATCGTTTGGTCACCCATACGTTCCAGATCGTTATTCACTTTGAGCACGGCAATGATAAAGCGCAGATCAGCCGCCACAGGCTGATGCAAAGCGAGTATCTTGAGGCAGCCATCTTCTATGTCAACTTCCATCTCGTTGACTCGTTGCTCAATGGCGGTAATTTCTGCAACCAGACTGTGATTTGAATCAGCAAGGAACTCGACAGCTTTGCCAGTACCCTCTTCCACGAGGCCGCCAAGTATGGACAGCTTTTTTCTGACGGCAGAAAGGTCGCGCTCCAAATGCATTGACATAATGGGTCTCCAGCTTAATCGCTTGCTAGCCAAAGCGACCGGTTACATAGTCTTCCGTACGTTTTTTTTGCGGATTGGTAAATACTTGCTCGGTTTCACCATATTCAACCAGTTCACCGTCTTCGATAAAGGCGGTGTAGTCTGATACGCGCGCGGCCTGCTGCATATTATGGGTCACAATGACGATGGTGTATTTCTCTTTCATTTCATAAAGCAGGTCTTCGATGCGGGAAGTCGACACTGGGTCTAATGCAGAACAAGGTTCATCCATTAGTACAATCTCTGGCTCCATCGCCAGGGTTCTTGCAATACATAACCTCTGCTGCTGCCCACCTGAAAGATTCAGCGCCTGTTCCTCTAGTCGATCCTGCACTTCATCCCACAAGGCTGCTTGCTTTAATGCTGTTTCTACACGCAGCCCAATGTCATCTGACAGTCCGCTGATGCCTGGCCCCCATGCAACATTACGAAAGATCGATTTTGGAAAGGGGTTAGCCTTTTGAAATACCATACCAATTCGCAATCTAACTTCCACCGGGTCAACCTGGGGAGCATAAATATTTTCACCCCGATAATTCATTTCACCCTGTAAACTGACACCCTCTATAAAATCATTCATCCGATTCATAGAGCGTAAAAGAGTGCTTTTACCACATCCTGACGGACCAATGATCGCCGTGATCTTCTTCTCCGGGATCGGTAAAGTAAGGTGACTTATCGCGACCTCGCCGCCATAAGCAATCGTGAGATCCTTTGCTTCCATGAGAGGCGTACTCATTTCGAGCCCCAGTGACGTATCGCCAGTGCAACTGAATTCATCAAAAGCAAAATACCCAACAACACAAGAATACCGGCTGCTGCTAAACCGTGAAATGCCTCCTGAGGTCTCGCGGTCCAATTGAATATTTGAATAGGCAACGTCGTAAATGCATCCATAGGACCCTCGGGAACAAAGGCGACATAGGTTAACGCTCCCATCACAATGAGCGGTGCAGTCTCGCCTATTGCTCGTGATAGCGACAATATGATGCCGGTTAAAATGCCAGGCAACGCCATAGGTAAAACATGTGCGTGAACGACCTGCCAACGGGTAGCACCCAGTCCATAAGCCGCTTCACGCAGTGAAGCAGGTACTGCCCGAATCGATTCACGGGCGGCGATAATAATCACTGGCAGCATGAGCAAACTCATCGTCAACGCACCCGCCAGGAGGCTGCGTTCCAATGCAAAAAATCGCACAAATAGCGCCAGGCCCAAAATGCCATAAACGATCGACGGTACACCAGCAAGATTGGCAATGTTTAGTTCAATGATTCGCGTGAAACGATTCTGAGGCGAATACTCTTCCATATAAACCGCTGCCAGCACCCCAGTTGGCACCGCAAACAAAACGGTTAGACCAATGAGCCAAAGGCTTCCAAACAAGGCACTTTTGATACCGGCAAGCTCAGGGAACCGACTCGGAAAACTACTTAGAAATTGCATATCTAACCAGGGCATACCCGCCAACACCAGGTCATAAATTAAAGCAAACAAAGCTACTATGACCAAAAAGGTAGTGACTGCACATAAACCTCTAAACGCTGCCGACACAAATTTGCGGCGGCGCAAGCGAGGATTGGATGACGTACCTATCATCTATAAACCTCGCGCATGCGATGCATGATGCGTTGTCCGAGCAAGTTTAAGCAAAACGTTATCAAGAACAAAATGGACGCCACAGCAAACAAAGTCTGGTAACCCAGATCGCCCGCCGATGCATCACCCAGGCTAACCTGCGCGATATAGGCGGTCATTGTCTGAATGCTTTCAAGGGGACTAAAGGCAAGATTAGGTGTTGCCCCCGCAGCTAGTGTGACGATCATGGTTTCACCAATCGCGCGTGAAATCGCCAATACAAAGGCAGCAAACACACCAGAAAGTGCCGCTGGCAAGACCACCCGACAGGTCACTTCGAACGACGTTGCACCTAGAGAATAGGCGGCGTGACGAAGTGAATCAGGCACAGATCGGAGCGCGTCATCACAAAGCGATGCCACCATGGGAAGAATCATGATACCCACGACAATCGCTGCACTGGCCGCATTAAAAAGCGGTAATTCGGGAAATATTTGTCGCAGCAGAGGCGTAACAGTCGTCAGTGCAAAATAGCCGAAGACCACAGTCGGAATACCCGCAAGGATCTCTAAGGTTGGCTTGATTATTTGCCTCATGTGAGGAGACGCATACTCAGCCAGGTAGATAGCCGATGCTAGTCCTAGCGGCACCGCCACCAGGCTAGCACCAACGACCACCAACAACGTGCCAGAGATCAATGGCAGAACACCGTAATGCTTAGGCGCGATGAGTGGCGACCATTCCGTTCCAAACAAAAATGCAAAGGGGCTAACGCTTTGAAAAAACTGAAATGTTTCTGTCGTGAGAATGACCAAGACCGCCACCGTCGTCAGCACGGATATTGCGGCACAGAAGAAAAATAGCCAGCCGAGCGCTGATTCAAACAAGCGACTACGGGCTGTCGCCAAACTCGACGGACTCGTGAGCACTAGAGCAGATCCTGCGGGAGCTGGTGGTCAGAGTCAGAGCCAGGCTCTTGCTGATAACGACTACCGACAATTCGCCTTTCAAACCGTTCGTACGCTTGACCATAAACTGAATCTGGCAAATGGAAGTAACCCTCGTTGGTGATGAACTGAGGCGCGTTATCAAGATAAAACGATAGGAAATCACGAACCTCGACTCGCTCAAGCGCACTCACTCGGACATAGAGAAATACAGGCCGAGCCAATGGTGTGTAATCACCAGAGCCGATGCTATTAGCACTTGGAGACACCGGACCAAGGCCAGCATCTACTGGCACTAGACGAACTTTATCGCTATTCTCAAAATAATAGACATGTCCAAAATAACCGAGCGCATATTGATCTCCAGCGATACCTTGAACCAATAAATTATCATCTTCGCTCGCACTAAAATCAGCCCTTGAACGTTGCGGCTCACCATTCACCATCTCCGTAAAGTAATCGAACGTACCGGAGTCAGTGCCTGGCCCATACAGCCGAATAGGTTCATCCGGCCATTCAAATCGAACGTCCCGCCAGGTTTTCACCACGCTATCGGGCTGCCAAATTCGTTGCAACTCATCGACTGTTAAAAAATCAACCCAGTCGTTACTCGAGTTCACCACCACCGACAAACCATCATAGGCGATGGGTAATTCCAGAAACTCGATCTGCGCCCTGGCTAATGCCTGAAGCTCGCTGGCCTTTATTGGCCTTGAAGCATTATTGATATCGATCTCTCCGTTGGCCAATTTCCCGAAGCCACCCCCGGTACCAGAAATTCCAACGGTCACCCGAATCTCTGGACGAACCGCCAAGAATTCTTCGGCTAATGCTTCGCTGATCGGAAACACCGTACTGGAGCCGTCAAGCTTCACACTCCTAGCGAACTCACGAGAATCAACGCAACTGGTTAAGAGCACCGTCAAGAAGACGCAATAAGCGGTAAGTTTCATCAGCCTACCGCCGGTAGTCGGACCGTAAACATTGATCCGTTACCTTCTTGACTCGTCACTTCAACACTACCGTCATGAACGTCAGCGATATGCTTGACGATGGATAGCCCCAACCCCGTACCACCGAGTTCTCTGGAGCGGGCAGGATCAATCCGATAGAAACGCTCAAAAATTCGTTGCTGTTCTGCGGGCGAAATCCCGATACCATTATCTTTGACGCGAATCACGACGAAATTCTTTTCCCTTTCAATCCTCATCACCACTGTAGAGTCTGCCGGCGAGTACTTAATGGCATTTTCGACCAGATTCGAGATGAGCTGCGATAAAGCTTCACTATCGCCCAGCACAAATAATCTTTCTTCCACATTTTCAAGGACTAATTGCACCTGCTGTTCTTCTGCAGTCAGGCGGAAAATGCTGTAAACCTGCCGCAGTTCACTCACCAATTCTACACGGTCGCGATTGACTCGCTGATCACGGTAACTATCAAATCGAGATAGTTGCATCAGATCTATCACGATTTTACTCAAGCGATTCGTCTGAGACAGTACGCGATAGAAAAATTTCCGTGCAATGTCCTTCGGCATCTCTTCATCATCGATAATGGTCTCAATGATGCCTTTGATAGCCGCGAGAGGTGTTTTTAGTTCATGTGAAGCATTGGCAACGAAGTCGCTTCGAATCTTGTCGAGCCGGTCTCGTTCCGTCATATCCTGAAATACAAGAATCACGCCCTCATGACTACCCGTATCCGAGCTCATGGTAAGAATCGATACTTCAAGGGAACGATCATTCACGACAAGCGAGCGATCTGGATCTACGCTGTCATTGAGCGCGCCTTCCAGCATCGACTGAACCTTGGGTATACGCACTGCTTCCCAGATCTTTTTACCAACAACATTGCTGTTTAGATCAAGTAGCCCCAATGCAGCACGATTAATGTGCGCGATGGTTTCATCCTTGTCGAGGGCCACCACACCTTCATCTAATCCGGATAGAATCGCTTCTAGCTGATTACGGCTCTCCACAATGCGATCCATTCGATCTTCGGTTTTGCGTGCCAATTCATTCAGTGAACGTTCTAGAACCCCAACTTCATCCTGGGTTCGACCAGGCAATCGCAGTTGATAGTTCCCCTCGGCAATCTCACGGGCATAGATAGTTGCTGCTGAAATCGGTTGATAAAAACGATGTGACAGCAAATAGCTGACCAGCAGGACGATGGTGAGGGTTACAAGAATGACGATAATTAGTTGTCTTTCGAGCGCCCACAGATCTTCCGATATCAATCGAATTGCAGAAGAGAGGCGAACATAGCCAATAGGTCCTGAATCCGAATCAAGCCGTAATGCAACATAAAGAAGATCTGTCTGGACACTCTGACTGTAACGCTGAGCTTGTCCCCACCCACTGCTCAGTGCCTGAAGAATTTCAGGCCGATTACGGTGATTATCCAGCTCTGAGATCGGCTGACTTGAGTCAAACACCACGGTACCTTGCAGATCGATAATGGAGAAGCGAGTCGACGCGCGTCCGATATCCGAGCTCCAAGCCGGGTCAGAAGGCAACTTTCCTTCCTGTAGATAATCTTTGGCAACCACCTTGGCGAACAGCATCTGCGCTTCAAGATTACTACTTGCCTTCTCGAATAGCGCTTTCTCGAATTGAATTTGGACGGTCGTGTAGATCACCAATGCAGCGGCTACGGCAGCAAACCCCGCCGTGAGGAACATTTGTAGAAACAGTTTGTTATGTGTCATTCAGGAAGGACACCAGCCAATCAAAAGATGAGTGAGCAAGGCATCAAGAACCAAACCAGATACCAGACTTCATTAAACTTGAGTCAACATCTCTAAACAGTAAACGAAAGGTAAATATTTGATAAAGACCCAGCCTAGGAGCGATATTGAGACACATTTAGCCAGGGTTCGTAAAGATTAGATTAAGACAGCTGGGGGCCACGTTCTTTGGTATGCTCCAGCACAATACAAAGAAAAAAAGCGAAGGGTACATGTCTGAATCTACCAACACAGATACGCAACCACTATTGTATACACAAGGTTATAAGAAATACGTGCTGGGCGTATTGGTTGTCGTTTACGTCTTCAATTTCATCGACCGCCAAATTCTCGCCATACTGGCCGAATCTATAAAATTAGACCTGGGTTTATCCGACACACAAATTGGTGCTCTAAGCGGCGTCGCCTTCGGGATTTTCTACGCCACGCTCGGTATTCCCATTGCCCGTCTTGCTGACAAGTACTCCCGGGTAAACATTATCTCTATCTGCCTCGCAATCTGGAGTCTGATGACCGCTCTATCCGGCCTGGCGGGAAATTTCTGGCATCTTCTCGCCGCTCGAATTGGTGTCGGTATTGGTGAAGCTGGCGGCAGTCCGCCTTCTCACTCATTAATTGCAGATTATTTTCCTTCCGACGCCAGAGCATCAGCACTCGGCGTATACGCACTGGGTATTCCAATCGGTATTCTATTTGGTAATCTGGCGGGTGGCTGGATCAACGAATTTTTCGGCTGGAGAACGGCCTTTCTATTGGTTGGCATACCCGGGATTATTTTAGCGCTGGTTCTGAAATTCACCGTTAAGGAACCACCTCGCGGTTACTCTGAAGGTAAAAAACCACCCAAAGAGCAGGTACCTTTTAGGCAAGTACTCAAAACCATGTGGGGCTTCAAAAGCTTCCGCCACTTGTCCATGGGCGCAGCCACTCAAGCTTTTGTTGGTTATGGTGCTATCGCTTGGATGCCACCCTTTTTGATTCGTACCCACGACATGTCTACCGGCGAGGTCGGCACGGCACTGGGTTTGATTATTGGTATAGCGGGTGGTCTAGGAACTTTCCTCGGCGGCTTTCTCGCAGATAAACTGGGTAAGACCGATCGACGCTGGTACATGTGGCTACCGGGCATTGGCTTCTTGATCGCCGTACCGTTCAGTATCGGAGTATATCTGGTTGACAGCCTTTATATGGCACTAGCACTTTATGTCATACCCGCATTTATGGTGAACCTCTATGCTGGACCTACCTTCGGGATGACTCAATCACTCGCGCCATTGGCGATGCGAGCGGCTTCATCTGCCCTGCTACTGTTCATTATCAACATCATCGGTCTCGTCTTTGGCCCAACGGCAGTTGGCCTTTTGAGTGACATGCTCCAAAACAGTTGGGGCATGGATGCCACCCAGTCTCTGGGATGGGCACTATTTGCTTGTGCATTTGTCTATATCATCTCCTTTATTAACTTCATGATGGCAGCAAAGTACTTGCGAGAAGATCTTGCTGTCGCAGAGGCCAACTCATGACCGATCTGGTTATTCAATCACTTGAAATGGTCGCTGAGACCGCCGGCGATATTACCCCTGCCGTCTATCAGCGCTACTTCGAAAGTTGCCCCGGATCTGAAGCATTGATGTCGCATATCGATGAGTTGGTTCAGGGCAAAATGATGGTTGAGGTCTATCGCCTCGTCATGTTGGAAGATTATTCCGATGAGGCCGCTTATCTGAAATTTGAAGTGGACAACCATGCACTGGCGTATAGCGTTGAGCCACAAATGTATAGCAATTTGCTCAACGCCCTAATGGATACCGTTGCTGAATTGTTAGGCGACCAGTGGGATCATAAAATGGCAGGAGCGTGGGAAGACCGCTTGGATTCATTGAGTAAAGAAATCGAAGCGCGCTTGCCTCAACCGCAAAAAATCCACACTAGATAGAGTGACAGATAAAGTGCCTGATAGCATGCCAAGTCAATCGTTTGATCCAGCAACGGCGACCTACGTCAGTCTCATCACCTATCGTAAAACCGGCGCTGAAGTTAAGACGCCGGTATGGATCGCACCCCTGGATGGCAAGCACTATGTGTTTTCTGAAGCCAAAGCCGGCAAGGTAAAGCGCCTACGAAATAATTCTGCTGTGAAAATCGCACTCTGTGATATGAAAGGCAAACTACTCGGGAACGAGTGGCTAGAGGGCAAGGCGACGACCACAGATGATCCGAAATTGTTATTGGATGTCTACGCGAGCTTTACCAAGAAGTACGGCTGGATTATGCGCATCACGAATGTCTTGGCCAGGCTGGCGGGTCGATACGACAAGCGTGCAATGATCGAAATTATGCTCTCAAGCTAAACTCAGCAGGTCCTTTACACGCGTTCTCAACTGCGGCAGCAGTTCTTTCTCAAACCAGGGGTTCGACTTTAACCAGCGATTGTTGCGCGGGCTGGGGTGAGGGAGAGGCATATACCCTTGTGGGGCATCGCGCCAACCTTGAACAATTTCAGTCACAGACCCTCGCCGATTTAGATGCCAATCCTGAGCATATTGACCAATGACCAGCGTCAATTGAACACCTCGCAACTGTTTTAAAAGGTTGCTACGCCAGGTCTCTGCACAACGAGACAAGGGCGCATGATCCCCACTTTTGCCTGTTCCAGGAAAACAAAAACCCATCGGCACGATAGCAAATAAATCCGCGTCGTAAAATGCTTGCTTGTCGACACCGAGCCACTCTCTTAACCGGTTACCGCTCGCATCGTCGAACGGGATGCCCTTTTCATGAGCGACCTTCCCCGGTGCCTGCCCAGCGATCAGAATTCTACTTTTCGCCGAACCTTGAAGAATAGGTCTTGGGACGAGCGGTAGATCTGCCGCACACAGCGTACAAGCTCGAATTTCATTAATCAGTTTCATCTATAAGCACATGCTCCTTGCCGTACCAACTAGAAGACCGCGTAAAGTCGATAAAGTTTGCTTCGTCTTCATAGAGCAGAACGCCAGCGTCTTTTGTGCCCTTTTTGGGCTCTTTCGACAGATCAAACCAGAGTTCCGCATGGCCAAAATACCCATCAAGCGTACCGCGGCTTTTCGCGAAAGCGCGATTGAATTCGTGTTCCAAACGGTGCACCTGGATATAGCGCAACGCCTGAATATCAGGCCCAACCTGTCGCACCAAAGGGCCATGTTGAACTCGCCAATACCACTGCACCTCCTCCAAGCTGGCTTGTTCCGGATGGTTCAATACGTAGAACAGCTTCACTATCGAGGAGTCTGGTGTAGCGACAACCATCTCCGGAGACGGATTGATTTGCGGACAGTCGTAGGCAATCCAGCCCGCAGACTGATCGTGATCGATGAATTCTCGTTCGTCTTCAATCAACTCAGCATCGATCGCCCTGCTCTGTTCAGACGAGGCTAACAACGACTCCATAGAGTCAAACCAGAATTCTGCAACGCCATCAAAAGGCTTTTGCATGAGGCCGCGCAAAGGATCGGTCATTGGCGAGTCTGGCTCAACCAGCGTATGGACCTGAACATAACGACGTATATTGAGCTCAGCTGCCACCTGCTGAACTTTCGGTCCGTGCTCGTTCAGCCAATAGGCCTGAAAATCCGCGAAGGCAACATCCTTTCGCCTTCTTAATACGTAGGTTAATCGAATCATGCACTCCCCCTTGCTGGCCTATATTAGTTTGTCCAATTTTGTCGAAAAAAAGCGAGCGCTCCACAAACTCAAACTCTTCAGCTCAGCCGGTTTCAAAAACCGTTCGACATCATCAGCTGCTTCCTTCCAGTCAATGCTATCAATTTTTTCCTGCATCACTGTTTTTAACCAGGCCATGTCCACAGGCAGATCATCTTTTCCTTGCCAGGGACCATACTGCACCCGCGCATAATCATCTACGGGGCTGACGGCATAGTAGGCATCAAGGCGTTAAATCATCTCAATCGCGGTTCAGCTCCAACCCCAAAGCGATCTCGAACCCGACAATAAACTCTTCAACACGCTTGCCTTGTAGACTTCTTTCAACGTTCGAAGCTCAGTTCCAGTCACACGATTAAGGACGTCCTCATCAATACGCATACCTTCCACCAGCCAATCCAAACCCTGCCAATGCATTTTTTTCATAGTGACAGTCAAAGGCACCGACTCAATACCAACAAAGCATAAGAAACTTTCATTTTAGGAAAGTTTCTTATGCGTGGATGAATAGGGATTACTGTGTCATTGCCCCAGGCGAAGATATCAATCTATCGAAGCAAGTATCGGTTTAGTAGTACCTTCGCTACGCTTATCCAGAACCTCGTAGACCACATCATGCACTCCCTCCAGGTAATCGATTCATCATCACTAGCCGCCGAAACCACTGGGCGAACATGTCCTCGGTGTCGATACATTCAGAGAAACCGGCCTGCCGGAGTTTAATGGTGCTCACCAATGCCGGTGGCGGAGGTCGCGCAGCAGCTGTCGCAAATAAAGCGTCAGCATAGAACAACGAATCTCCAACGAACTCTCTCAAGGTGCAGGGTTGCAATCCATTCTGTGATATCAATTTTTGCCAATCATCTTCACGATCGTACAGGGAGGCCAGTGACATCAATTGGTCCTCACCCATCTCCAACCCTAACGCCGTAGCTATGCCAGGCCACATCTGACGCCACTCAAAAATGTCGCCGTTGGTCACATTAAAGGTTTCATTTTTTGCCGTTTCAGATTCAAGCCCAAAGATAATGGCTCGACTAAGCAAATCTGCATCTACCGCCTCAATGGGACTGTTAGGTCCTCCAGGATAAGAAAATGGGATACCATCAAATCGACAAAATGCGGCATAAGCACCTATTGCCGCTAGCATATTCATCGGTGCACCCAGGCCATGACCTATGACAACCTGGGGCCGCCAGATCGAATAGTGCCAGTCTGCATTGGCTTGATGTGCGCGAATATAGTCTTCCTGCAACCAGTAGAAGTTGTCATGTTCAACTCTTGGCTCTCGCTCACGACCCGGAATCTTCATCGGTTTGATATGGGCGCCATAAGCTTTTGTACCTTGCAGAAGCGCGATATGTTGCAGTTGGGTAGCTTCAGTGAGTGCAGCCGAGACAAAATTATCGAGCATCGCAAGGTTCGTTTGCATCTGATCAGCGTCACGCCAGCCCTGAATCAACCCTGGTTTTTCAAATAAAGCCGCAAAGATCACATGGGTAACATCAGCGAGGCGACTTGCGACCTCGCGACACGCATTCAAATCAAGCAGGTCAAGAGCAACGAACTCTGTGTGAGGTAAGTCAGGCGGCCGTCGTGAAATCGCAACAGCTTCAATGCCTGCCATTTGCAATTGGGTCATTACAGAGCGACCCACCACGCCGCTCGCACCGACGACAGCGACACGCATACTAGGACTTCAGTGCCGCCATCACCGCCTGCCGATGATCCGAATCACGAACTGCAAAGTTCGCAGTGGTACGGTCAGCAATATCACCAAAGCGCTGTTTAAATATCTTGACGGCATCATCAGTCTCACCAACCACGGCAATGGTGTTCAGGATATCGTCAGTAATAAGTCCACCCATCTCATCCCATTTACCCTCTTTAGATAAACGGTTGAGCTCGATTTGCAAATCACCCCAACCGTGCAAAGCCAGCACCGGTTTATAGGCCGGCGTAGAGCCGTAAAAGGCGATCTGCTTACGCACTGCTGATTTATTTTTCTCGAATTCCTCTTCAGTCTTACCGGTGACGACAAAGCCTGGATACGAAACCTCAAAGTCAGCTCGACTCCGGTTACTCTTCTTAAGCCCTGATTCAATGGCAGGAAGGGTGACTTCGCGGATATATTTCTCCGTCGTGAAGGCATGCAGGATAACGCCATCTGCGACCTCACCCGCCACCTCTGTCATGAGCGGACCAACCGCGGCCAATAACACTTTCGGCGCGCCATAATCATTATCTGTTGGCGAAAACATCGGCGTCATCAAGCTATGGGTATAAAAATCACCACGGAAATCCAAGCGTTCACCCTTGTGCCACGCGTCCCAAATAGCATGCATGGCAGTAATAAACTCTGCCATACGTTTAGCCGGTGAGGACCAGGGCATACTAAATCGCTTGGTAATATGCGGCTGAATTTGGGAACCGATTCCCATCACAAACCGGCCTTTGGAATAGCTATTGAGATCATGCCCGATGTTCGCGAGCAACATCGGTGTTCGAGAGAACGCCACGGCAATCGAGGACATCACCTCAATTTTTTCAGTACTCTGAGCCGCAAGGAGCAGCGGGAAAAAAGGGTCATGAGCTGTTTCGATAGACATGGCACCATCATAACCAGCCTGTTCTAAACGTTGAGCGCTCTCAGCAACCGAATGTAAATCTGGCGCAAGGCCACTATCTAATTTCATGATCTATCTCGCTCTTATTGTCTTGATTTCAAATTTAGGAAACGTTTCTTGTTCTGCCCTGCCAGTACGGCTTTCTTAATTCTGTCTTCAATATTTTACCCGATGGGTTGCGCGGAATCTCTGCCAGCCAATCAATCGAGGTGGGGCATTTGTAACTTGCGAGCTGCTTTCTACAAAAAGCAAACAGGTCTTCCTCGGTAACCGAATCATCTACCCGCGTGACAATCGCTTTGACGGTCTCTCCCCAGCGATCATCGGGTATACCGATGACGGCTACATCTTTGACGCCTGCATATTTCATCAACGCATTCTCGACCTCAGCGGGATAGATATTCTCGCCGCCAGAAATGATCATATCTTTGACGCGATCATGAATATAGACATACCCATCCACCATATAACCAGCATCGCCAGACTTAAACCAACCGTTTTCAGTGATTGATTCTGTCGTCGCTGCGTCGTTTTTCCAATAGCCGCGCATAATTTGTGGGCCACGTAACCAGATCTCACCGACCTCAGCTTCTGCGACTGGGACACCACTGTCCCGATCCACAATACAGACCTCGTGGTTAGGCACAGCCCTGCCACAGGAGCGCAAAAGCCCAGCCCGGGGGCCACCGGGATCATGGTCTTCCGGCATCAGCAGCGTCACGCCACCTGTTGTTTCGGTCAACCCGTAGACCTGAAAAAATCTTGCCCCAAACACTGCCATGGATTCCGTCAACACCTGCTCAGTGATGGGCGATGCACCATAAGCAATGGTCTTTAAACTCGAATAGTCCACGGTTTTGGCATTCGGCTGTACGATCAAAAATTGCAGAACGGCGGGCACGAATACTGAATGAGTCACTCTATATTCGGGAATCACGCGCAAAATTTCCTGCATATCGACATCGCGCAGCAAGATACTGGTCGCACCCAAGAATAACCCGGTCAAACCCCAACCAGACCCAGAAATATGAAACAACGGCATACACACCAGATTAACTGATTCTGCATCGAATTCGAGAGGCTCAAGGCCGGGTCCCATCACCGCTAATAAATTGCCGTGGGTTGTCAGCACACCTTTAGGTAGGCCTGTCGTACCGCTGGTATAAAGTTGATACACCGTGTCTTCCGGTCTGGCTTCCAATTGGGGGGCCTCGGTAGGAAAGCCGGTGATCCACTGGTCGTAGGTGGGGTAGCCAGTATCACCTGGATCTCCCAACACAACGATGTGCTGACAGTCGAGTTTCATTTCTTTCAATAACGGCAAAAATTCATCACCGACGAGCAGAACTTTCGCCTCGCTGTGATTCAGAATGTACTCCATTTCAGGAGGCGCCAGACGCCAATTCACAGCAACAGAGACAGCATTGAGTTTTGCGGTACCAAACAGCCAGGTGAAATATTCCGGCACATTATGATCGAGATAAGCCACTCGATCCTGACTGCTGATGCCAGCTGCCCGCAGCGCATTAGCACACTGGCTCGACTCTTCGTCTAACTGCCGATAGGTCCAGCGGCGGCCATCATAGGTGTAGGTAAGAGCGGTTTTATCCGGTCGCTCGACAGCGTGGTGGCGGGTAATATCAGCCAGAGTCTGAATCGTCATAAACGGCCTTTTGTGAAATGAAAGCGACAGAAAATAATCGCACAGTCAGAGATCAGCGTCACCCTGTCATTCAGGTTGCACCATATCTCGGACTACTTATCGGACTATAAATCGGACTACGCGCGACCAGAATCGCCTGACAGATCGTAAATCGCTGTTCTGTCGAAAGAATACTGCTGGTTGCAGAATTCACAGGTGAGCTCTACTTCTTGGGTATCCTTGAATAGATCATCTAATTCGCCTTCACCTAGCGACACCAAAGCACTCGCCATACGTTCCCGTGAGCATGTACAGGCGAAGCCAACAGCATTCTGCGCCATCAACCGTAAGGGTTGACCTTGATATAACCGAATCAAAATTTGTTCTACCGATAAGGTTCTTAATTCTTCAATTTTCAGGCTCTCGCCGAGGATTCTAATATGCTCCCAGCGACTATCTCGAGCCGCATCAGATTTTTCTAGCTGTCTTGGTAATTGCTGCAACAGAAACCCAGCCGCGCCATGGTCATCAGCGGTGAGCATCAACCAGGTTTGCAATTGCTCTGACTGGGCAAAGTAATGCATCAGACAACTTGCCAGGCCACCGTCGCTCAGTGGTACCAGAGACTGGTAACGTTCGCCCTCATCAGGATCTACTGTAACTACGAGCGTGCCTGACTCAAACAGCTCAGTGAAGTCTTCAGTATCGACCTGCTCGATCATGCGAGCGATGCCACGAAATGTATTGCTGTGCGTGACCTCAACCATCAGCAATGGAATCTGACCCTGACTCCTTACCTGCAAGATCAACCGACCTTTGAATTTGATCGTCGAACCTAGCAACAGCCCTGCGACCGCGAACTCTCCGAGCAGTCGTTGCACGACCGGAGGGTAGTCATGACGCGCGACCATTTCTCGGTAGCCATCCCGAAGCTGAACAATGTCACCACGAATATCTGCCAGCTCAAACAGAAAACGCTGGGACAAATCTTCCGCTAAGGGCATGGGTTTTCATCCACAACGGCGACATTCAGCGCACCAACATTCTCCACGAGTGCCAGCAAATGATCGCCACGCGCTATGGGGCCAACCCCGGAGGGTGTACCTGTAAACACAAGATCGCCAGCATGGAGTGGAAACAGAGCAGACAACTTGGCGATGATTTCAGGCACCTTCCATATCATTTGATTGATATTACCTTGTTGGCGCTGTTCACCATTCACAAACAATTGGATATTACCGGAACTCAATAACCCGCTTTCCTGCGGCCCATTTCCCCTCGGCATAATCTTCGAGCAAGGAGCAGCATGCTGAAATACCTTACCGGCATCCCAGGGGCGAGACTGGGCTTTCGCTTCAGCCTGAAGGTCTCTGCGGGTTAGATCAATCCCAACAGCGAAACCAAACACGTAATCTTCTGCATCATTGACGGATATATTCGTCCCACTCCGGCCGATCGCCACAACCAACTCCACCTCGTAATGAACATCCTCACTGAGGGGCGGATAGTTCAGGTCACCACCATCAGGCAATACCGTATAGGCAGGCTTCATAAAGAAGAATGGCTCTTCACGATTGGGGTCATGGCCCATTTCTACGGCATGATCGGCATAATTACGGCCCACACAGTAAATATTCTGAACGGGAAAGATTTGATCGGAGTTTGTAATGGGTAGGCTTACCGGATCGGCGACCTGAATCACAGAATTCATAGTGCTGACATAGTGCTGGGTTGGTGTCTAAAGTCTCTTCAGTGTAACACAGTCGTCCAACCCACGATCAAAACCACTTGCCGTGTCACCGTCCAGACAAGTATCTTGGTGGGCTAGTTCACTATAAAAAGGAGGGAGACCATGAACTTCGAATTTGGCGACGAGCAGAACATGCTCAGAGAACAAGCCCGCGGATTTCTGCAGGATAATTGTTCCATGAAGGTAGTGCGAGAGGCGCTCGAAAGCGGCCAGCCCTTCAATCCGGATTTATGGAAAAAAGTTGCCGAGATGGGTTGGACTTCTACCGTTATCCCGGAAGCGTACGACGGCCTTGGACTGAGCTACCTTGAATTGTCAGTGATCGCCGATGAACTCGGGCACTCAGTCGCACCGCTACCCTTTTCCTCGTCGGTGTATCTGGCAACAGAGGCTATATTGCTTTATGGCAGCGAAAGCCAAAAACAAAATTGGCTACCACGCCTTGCCAGCGGCGATGCGATTGGCACCTTCGCTTTAACCGAAGGTATGGGCGCGCCATCCCCTAAAAAACTGCAAACCTCAGGACCCAGTGAAGTCTCGGGTAACAAGATCGCTGTCCCAGACGGTGATATCGCGGACTTTGCAATCGTCGTTTGTCGATCAGAAAATGGCGATGGCGCAAGTCTGTCTATCGTCGATCTGAAACAAGATGGCGTCAGCGCTGAAGTCGTCTCAACCATAGACCCAAGCCGTTCTCACGCAACGCTGAGCTTCAAAGCCGCCGCAGGCGAACTGCTAGGTGAAGATGGGGCTGGTTGGACCGCTGCACAAAACATCATGAACCGCGCCGCGGTTTTGTTTGCCTGGGAACAAACTGGCGGATCCGATGCCGCGCTAGAAATGGCCAAAGAATACGCTCTGGGACGTTATGCGTTTGGCCGCCCGATCGCTGGCTATCAAGCGATCAAGCACAAGTTGGCCAATATGTACGTCAAAAACACCCTGGCACGATCCAACTGCTATTACGGTGCCTGGGCATTGAATACCAACGCACCTGAGTTGCCTATCGCCGCGGCATCCGCGCGAGTGGCAGGCATTCAGGCGTACTATTTTGCCTCAAAGGAAAATATTCAGACCCATGGCGGAATGGGCTTTACCTGGGAGTTTGACTGCCAGTTCCACTATCGCCGGTCAAAGTTGCTATCCGTTACCATCGGTAGTGAAGGCATGTGGCAGGACAAACTTATCACCGCTATCGAAACCAACGCAGCCTAGGAGATCACCATGGACTTTAACGATTCCCCCGAAGAAGCCACGTTTCGCGCCGAGGCCGCAACTTGGTTAAAAGAAAATGTGCCATCCGCAGCAGAACTCGCTGGCAAGGGCGCCATGGAACAAGGCAAATATTGGCAAAAGAAAAAGTCAGAAGCAGGCTGGGCCTGCATACGCTGGCCAAAAGAGTATGGTGGCCGCGACGCCGATGCCATCCAGCAGGTTATCCTGAATCAGGAAGAAGCCAAATTTAACGCGCCCAATACCGGCATGTTTTCGATTGGTCAGGGCATGGCAGCACCCACAATGATGACCTGGGCCACTGACGAACAAAAACAACGTTATCTACCCAAACTCGCCAGTGGTGAAGAGATCTGGTGCCAGTTATTCAGTGAGCCAGCGGGTGGCTCTGACTTAGCAGCGCTGCGAACCAAAGCCGTTCGTGACGGCGATGACTGGATCATCAATGGCCAGAAAATCTGGACCTCTGGTGCGCAGTATTCTGACTGGGGCATTCTGGTGTTGCGCACCGACCCTAACGTGCCAAAGCACCAGGGCTTGAGCTATTTCTTTATCGAAATGAACTCGCCGGGTATCGAGATCAAGCCAATCAAGCAGATTTCAGGGACCTCAGGCTTTAACGAGGTCTACTTCACAGATGTACGGATTTCTGACTCTCAGCGCCTGGGGGAAATTGGCCAGGGCTGGCAAGTGGCGATTACCACCTTAATGAACGAACGCGCCTCGATTGGGGGTGGCGGTGGCGCCGCAGGATTCAAAACTGCGATGGAACTGGCGCAAAAAATCGAAATTGATGATGAACCAGCGATCAAAAACAAGAGCGTACGGGCTCAACTTGCTAACTGGTATGTGCAGGAGGCGGGACTAAAATATACCGGCTATCGCTCCATGACAGCCCTATCAAAAGGCGAAATTCCTGGACCAGAAAACAGCATCGGCAAACTCGTCGGCGCGCCTAAAACCCAGGATCTTGCTTCATTCGCAATAGATTTGATGGAACAAGCTGGGGTGATGTGGGCGCCAGGCAATGATGACTTCGATAACCTCTTTCAGTCTACCTATATGAGCATTCCTGGGCTCAGGATAGCGGGTGGTACCGATGAGATTATGGCGAACATCATTGCCGAGCGAGTTCTGGGATTGCCTCAGGATGTTCGTCTCGACAAAGGCATTCCGTTCACGGATGTGCCGACTTCTTCGAAGTAGATTCGAAGCTTTGACGCAATAGTGTTTAGAATCTAGAGACAAGGCAGTGGGTGTTCTTTACTCCGATGCTTACGTCTTACTGGGCGGCCGGCAGCGGAGTAAAGAATTCCGACTGCCGGACACTAACTTACTAAAGAACACCCACGGCCTTCTGTCTATTTCCCACTGCCGACTTCTATCGAGTAACGGTCTCCATAAGCGGCAGATGCCTGCTCGAGTTACCGACATGTACCCGGTATTTACCAGCCGCGACCTGCCAGCCTTTGGCGTATATATCCCAGTGCGCAAACGCTTCGCTGTCCAATAAGACCTCTACCGTCGCCGTTGCGCCGGGTTCAAGCTCTATCTTCGTAAACGCCTTCAGTTCACGAATAGGCCGTGCTACAACAGGCGTCACTGGCTCAACATAAACCTGAATGGTCTCCATACCCTTACGTTGCCCGGTGTTGGAGACGGAACAACTCAAGCGCACGCCATCGCTGGTTTCTGTCAAAGACAGTTCGGCGAACTCAAACGTGGTGTAAGACAAGCCGAAGCCGAAAGGTAGCAGCGGCTCAATGTCGCGGCAATCGTACCAACGGTAACCGACGAAGAGTCCTTCGCCATAATGAACCTTGCCAAATTCTCCGGGATAACTCGTGTATGCCGGCGTATCTGACATGCGGCGCGGAAAGGTAATCGGTAACTTGCCAGATGGGTTAGTCTTACCGGTGATCAAATCCATCAGCGCATTGCCAAACTCCTGTCCCGCAAACCAGGTCTGAATCATCGCGGGCACGTCGTCTAACCAGGGCATGGAAACCGGTGAACCTGAATTGTTCACCACGATGGTTTTGGCGTTCGCTGCGACCACCTGGGTGATCAGTGAATCCTGATCACCAGGCAAAGCTAGCATCTCTCTGTCGTTACCTTCAGTCTCCCAGTCATCGTTTGTACCCACCAACAAAATGACCGCGTCGGCATCACGAGCAATCTCTAGTGCGCGCGTCATACCTTGTTCGGTATCGGGTCCTAAAATGCCATAACGCATGGCTTTAAAAGTGCTGCTAGTGTCGGATTCATACTCGATACGCAACGCATAGGATTCACCCGCTGCCATGTTCAGCTTGGCTGTCTTCTCGGTGCTGGCCTGGCCAAAAAACGCGTCGCCCTTCTCTGTGGCCGTCCAGTTATCGACCACCAGTTCACCATTGATAAATATACGTGATTGCCCCGTGGAGAAAATACCAAGCGTGTGCTCACCCGTTTCTTCTGCCTTAAAAAATCCTGTCGCAATCAACGCGTCTCGACGCGACTCATTCAAGCCCTGCAGCATCACCGTACCCCGGGAAACCAATCGCTCGGAGTCCAACTCACCCTTTAAGCCGCCCGCATAAAACTGGTATTGCAGCCCCAGCTCGTTGGAGCCTTCAGTGGGACTTAGCTGATGCCGAGGGGTTTCCGGCACATACTTGTGAGTCAAGCAGCCACGAGCAGTGACGACATCAAGATTAGGAAATTGTGCCTCGATATGCTTCAGTGGCGACGACACATAGTGGGGGCGCAGAGAGGAGGAGCCACCACCCATGATCCGAAAGTCCTCAACATTCGGACCTATCACCGCGACTTTCTTCATGGTCGCCAGATCCAAGGGTAAAAGACCATCGTTTTTACAGAGCACCATGCCTTCTGTCGCAGCTTGATAGGCCAGCTTACGGTGATCGGGCTTATCTAAAGCCATCTCTGACGTTATCTTGACATCATCCATCAAGCCGGCGCGAGACATACAGAGCAGCAGCCGTTCGACTTTGTCATTGAGCACAGACTCCGATACAGCGCCTTGTTCAACGGCCTCGAGCAACTTGCTACCCCAGGCAATGGCCGGACCTGGCATTTCCAAATCTAGACCGCCTAACGCATTCGGTATCGTTTCTTTCGCCGCATACCAATCAGAAATCACCAGCCCGTCATAGCCCCACTCACTCTTAAGCACCTGATTCATCAGAAAGTCATGGGAGCATGCATAGACACCATTAATGCGATTATAAGAGCCCATGATAGTCCAAGGGTTGCTGCGTTTGATCGCAATTTCGAACGGCCTCAAATAGATTTCCCGCAGAGTTCTTTCATCGACTTCGACAGAGATCGTCTGACGTTCAAACTCCGAGTCATTACAAACAAAATGCTTTACACAGGCACCAATGCCTGCTGCTTGAACACCATCGGTATATGCGCTGGCGAGCATGCCAGACAAATACGGATCCTCTGAGTAACACTCGAAATTTCGACCGCCGAGTGGCGTGCGGTGGATATTGATCGTTGGGCCAAGCACCACCTGTACGCCTTTGCTTTTCGCTTCATCGGCAATAGCGTCACCAACAGCTTCAATAAGTGTCATGTTCCAGGTCGAGGCCATGCAAACACCAACGGGAAAAGACGCAGCGGCAATACCGCCATCGCCACGGACACCGTTCGGTCCATCACTTACTTTCATTTCTGGCACACCTGCACCAGCAATTGGCACAGTGCGCCACGCACTAGCGCCTGTCACCAACTGGACCTTTTCTGCTAATGTCAGCTTTTGAATTGTGTCTTCGAATGCCACGATGTTCTCCCCTCATTCATTCCGTTTCGCAACGAGCAGTCACTGCTAAAAAGGCCCTATCCAACCTGGTACCCAGTGTAATGCAAACCAGAGCTTAACTGAGTAGTAGATTTTTAGCAGCCAACGAGAATTCACCTGTGATAGATTAGAGCCTTAAAAAAGGGGCAACGAAATGACGAACGATAAGAAAAGTGTACTCATTACCGGCGCTGGTAGCGGCATGGGACAACTCGCGGCCAGAAATTTAGCAACGGCGGGCTTTCAGATCGCAGCAGTGGATGTTGACGAGCAAGGTTTGTTAGAAACAGCCGAGGGCCATCAGAATATTCGAACCTTCCAAACTGACGTCACTGATTTCGCGTCAGTGGCACAGGTCGTCGAGGAGACCGAAACCAAATTAGGTCCTATTACGCGAGTACTCAATGCCGCTGCCATTATGCCGCTTGGGAAAATCGCAGACCAAGATCCCGAAGTATTTCATCGGGTTATGGCCATCAATTACAATGGCGTGGTGAATGCTACCAAGGCGGTCTTACCGCACATGTTGCAGCGCAATGAAGGTGAAATTGTCAACTTTGCTTCGATTGCTGGATGGCTACCGACCATTTATATGGCCGCCTATGACGCCAGTAAATTTGCGGTCGTCGCTTTTACAGAGGTGCTCTATCACGAGCATCGTGACAGCAATCTCAAAATTGCCTGCGTCTGTCCACCGCCTGTGAAAACACCACTACTACAGCAAGCTCGAGATACCGTTTGGCCTAAAGTATTTGATTCAGGTGGTCAGATTGAACCCCAGGACGTTTTAAGCGCCATCGACGCTGCGCTGGATAATGACGAACTGTTTGTATTCCCAGGCAAGGGCACCAAACAAATCTGGCGCATGCGACGCTGGTTTCCAGGGTTACTGTGGAAGAATGTACATAAAACAGAGGGGGTGTAGTTTGGGAGGAGTATATAGCGAGAAAGTTTAGAACCAAAGTGGAACCCTGCTGGAAATAGCAGGGTTCCAAACACTTACCAGACGTGGAGCTTAACCATCAACTCTTCATAGCCTTTCACAAACGGCGATTGGGTACGCTCGGGTTCCTGTAAGACCTCAACATATTTAAAACGCTTCATGATCTCTTCCCATACCGTGCGCAGTTGCATTTCTGCCAGTCGATTACCCATGCAGCGATGCACTCCAAACCCAAACGAGGTGTGATGGCGCACTTTCTCGCGGTCAATCAGAAAGTCATTCGCACGATCAATCACGTCTTCGTCTCTATTTGCCGAGATGTACCACATGATGACCTTGTCACCTTTCTTAATCTGCTTACCGCCGAGAATATAGTCCTGAGTCGCTGTACGACGCATGTGAGCAAGTGGTGTTTGATAACGGATAATTTCCGATACCATATTGGGAATCAATTCCAGATTGTTGCGCAACTTCTCATACTGATCCGGATTCTGATTGAGGTGATAGACACCACCGGAAATAGAATTTCGAGTGGTATCGTTACCACCCACAATCAGCAAAATGAGGTTGCCAAGATATTCCATTGGATCCATATCCTGCGTGTCATTGCCATGCGCCATCATTGAAATAAGGTCGTTACCCGGCACTTTGTTATTAACACGCTCGTTCCAAAGACCCGTGAACACATCCAGACACTCCATCAGCGCCCGGCGTCGCTCGACTTCAGGTGTCGTCCCGCCGTTGGCCGCTGACGAGGTCGCGACGTCAGACCAGTAAGTGAGCTTACGGCGATCTTCAAAGGGAAAATCAAACAGGGTTGCCAACATCTGTGTGGTCAACTCAATTGAGACACGGTCTACCCAATCAAAAGGCTCGCCGATTGGCAACTCATCCAGAATCTTGGCCGCGCGTTCGCGGATAATGGGCTCTAACAAAGACAGGTTACGAGGTGCGACAACGCCGGTAACGGTTTTGCGCTGCAGGTCGTGCTTGGGTGGATCCATCTGAATGAAACTGGTGGTTTTGAAATCTGACATCCGTTCAAAAATCGTGATACCACCGACCTCTGAAGAGAAGACCTCGTGATTCTTTTCCACTTCCATGATGTCGTCAAATTTGGTGATAGACCAATAAGGGCCGAACTGACCGTTCTTGCAGTAATGAACGGGAGCTTCTTTTCGTAAACGCTCGAAATATGGCCAGATCGCGTCTGCTTTAAACAGCAAGGGGTCGCCCACATCAATGTCTTCCAAAGGGATGCTATAGGGGTCTGGAAACTCAGGTTTACTGATTACTTCGCTCATAATTCGCCTCCGGTCAAGCGTTGCTAGCTGGAATACCGCATAGGAGGTTTAGTTCTACCGTAATTGTTATGCAGTCACAACATCCAATCTGATACCAACTGGGTATGCTTTTTCACGATTGACAAAGATCGCTCGTACCAGACGTCGCTCTGCAGTTGTTCAAGTTCGTCTGTAGTTGGCAATACACTGGGGTCCAGAGAACTGTCTACAAGCTCGTGCGCGCTGCCCACACATAGATCGAGCGCTTTTCTCAATTCGGTGTCCGTGTAACGACCGCGGTGAATCATTTGGGCGTTAAATATCATGACGTCACCTGGCGCCAGGTCAACGAGCACCGAGCCGAGCAGTTCCTCACTGTTTAGATGACCTTCCAACTCCAGTCGCACCTGCCGTTCCAGACCAGTATCCCAACGTTTGTGCGTACCAGGAATCACTTCTAGACCCATTTCTTTCACTAGCGGAATCCGTACATGGAGATTGAGCATTTCTCCCTGCTTGGCTTTTTGCACATCGTCATCGATAGGACTGAATTGCAAATCACGATGCCAATAGGGCAATTGCTCGGGGTCATGGGGATTAAAGAATAATTGAGTATTGTGAAAATGAATGTCGGTTTCAAACAACTCATCAAGCAGTTCGACAAGTTTGGTCGGTGCGATCGCCTTGAATAGACGAAGGCGATTTGTCGGCTCATCCTCGAAGTATTTAGCATGCGTTAGGGAGTGCATATTGACGAGACGATGTTCGCGGAATGCCGTGGCGTTTTTCGTTAGCCAGCGCTGATGAATATCATCAACAAGTTCATTCAGCCTAAGCAGTTCTTTGGTAGATAAGAAATCTCGCAAAACGACATAGCCATTTTGGTCATACTCACTTTGTAATCGCATCGGTGGTCAGGCAAAGAATATCGCCCATTCTCTACCTTACCGGTGAGAGAGTTCAACCCCACCGACAAACTTATCCATCGTTGATCGAATAAAGTCATCCAGATCATCATAACCATGATTTGCAGGCTTCATCCTGCCGCTCAATAGCAACTGGGCAAGGCCATGTACCACGCCCCATGATATTGCTCTGCTAAGTGCATCATCTTCGAAATACGGAATAGGAAACTGCGCAAGACCATGATCAAGCAGCCGATAGCCCTCGCCAAAAGTGGGATCAGAAAGAGCGCCGTCCGGCACTTCTTTTAACTCTCCGTCAAACATCAGCTGAAACAGTGCCGGATTGGCTAGTGCGAAATAGATATAGCCACGACCCAGCCCCGCAATGTAAGCAGGTCCCGTTGCCGTGCCAGCCTCTGTGCGCATACGTTCGGAAAATCGGTCATATCCTGCAGCACACACGGCCAGCAACAAGGCCTGTTTGTCTTTGAAATGGCTATAGGGTGCGGCCTGGGAAACGCCGACTTCGCGCGCCACACGGCGCAGACTTAAACCGGCAAGACCTTCAGCTTCCAGCAAACGAATCGCCTCTTGAATCAGAGCTTCACGAAGGTTGCCGTGATGATATTGCTGTTTCAATGGGTTACCCGTGTATGCAATAGAGCGAGTATAACTTGACATCGTTAAGATTGCTCCCTAACCTCGCATCTTAACAACGTTAAGTTCTAAAAACGCAGGGGAACAAAATGTCCGACATCATCACTGAGAAAACGACCGCGGCAACAGATGAACCCTTTGTCGTGTTCCTAATTGGTATGCGAATCAACAAACCCTTGAAGATCCATCGTTGGCTACCGGTGGCAAAGGCCATGGGTAGCATGATCGCGGAGCTAAAAGCGTATCCAGATTCTGATCTGCTGAGCTATGAGTCCTGGACTGGCCGCACCACCATCATGGTTCAATATTGGCGCTCCTTCGAAGCACTTGAACGCTATGCAAAAAATGCTGACCAGCGGCATAGGCCAGCCTGGGCGGAGTTCAATCGGAAGATCAATAGTAATGGCGATGTGGGCATCTGGCATGAGACCTACACCATCGCGCCAGGGCAATTCGAGGTGGTTTACAACAATATGCCGCTATTTGGCTTAGCTAAAGCGACATCCAGCGTAGCCGCAACGGGCAAACGAATGGCTGCTGCGGACAGAATGGCCGCCTCCCCCTGAGACAGGAGAACTAAGGTAAGCTAAGTTGCCCGGCGCGAAGCTCGACAACGTTGCCGTCAGGGTCCTCGATGTAGACGGATCGCCCTTGTCCCTCAGCACCATAACGACTAGCAAAGGCTCCCACAGCAATACCATGTGACACTAGATGAGACCGAATATCTTCCTCGGCGACGGGTTCCAGTTGCAAACAAAAATGATCAAGGTTATTGCCTTTGGCTGCGGGTGCAGGCCCGCCTATTGCACCCAACTTGCTGTCAACAGCGACGATATCAATCAAGGCATTACCCGCTCGCAGCTGGGTTAAGCCGATGTTAGCTGGGGTGTCCCGTTCGATTTCGCAGCCGAGAACGCCTTCATAAAAATTCAGCAGTGCCTGTTTATTTTCAGTCCGAAGGACAATGTGATCGATACCGGCGACTTTAAACATCCCTAACCTCCTTAAACATTCTCGACCACCAGACGTGTCGCAATCGGCACAGCTGATTCCAATAGTGCCTGTCGAGCGACGAAGCGTTTCGTCGCCTCCGGGTCTGGTGCCCGACTTGCCTGCCAGACACTAAGGTCTCGATACCAGGTCACCAACAACATACCGCAGCTTGCCTGTCCAACCGACAGGCCAGGAGAAGCGGTAAACAACCCTTGGACCTCTGTATCAAAGCCCCCTTCAAATGTTTCCCAGGCCTCTCCCGAGAGGCGTACCACTTCATCGACATGCTCATCAGACACCTCAAACCAGCGATAGACGTAGATCCCGGGGCTCTTACGCGGCTCATGAACAGTGGGTCGTACCGTCGACTGTAGCGTTGTTTGCCCGAGGATCTCGATGTCGTCTGCCTGCATCGGGGATTCAGTGACTTCTGTCATAACCACCCAATAAAGTTCATTAGAACCGAGACCGAACAACGAAGGGAAAATCCCCCAGGAATTCGAGTCGCGCAACGATTGGATCTGATGGATGAGCCTAAGCGGGTTGCTACTGGCACGATCTTTCAAATGAAATAATTGATAATCCATAAGTGAGACCTTCTCGGAACGCCGGGATACAGTCAAGCTTTCCCTAACGTTTGCACTAATGTTTGCGCCAAGACTGATTCAACATCTCTTTGGGGAGAGGCTACCAAACATTTTACCACCAGGGTTTTATAACGATGGGATGGGCCATGCAAGGGTAAGGTTAAATGTGAAAACGCCCGAGTACGTAAGGGGGGGGGAACGTACCCGGGCGCTATTCCATGAATCAAGAGATTCGCTATTAGTACTTCAATTATCGGGCCAACTTTTCGAGACTACTATCGCCTGTTTTCGCGAGGATTCAGCAGTTTCTGCCACTGTTACGCACCAAATTACGGCGTTCTAGGAAAATCCGAGCCGATGTAGGGCAAACCATCGCCTCCACCAAAAGTTCTCTCTGGCCTGGTTAAAAACGCTCAGAGCGTTTTACTCGCCATTGAGACTAAGTGCTCATGCACACTCATTAAAAGCTTCTCCTAGCGCATTAACGAGCAAATCCATTTCCGATTTTTCAGTGATGAACGGAATGCCAAGTTGCACTGTGTCAGCACCGTATCGAACATAAAAACCCTTCTTCCACATCGCCATCGCGACCTCATAGGGTCTTCGGGCAGGCTCTCCTGGATAGTGACTTAGACTAAAGCCTGCTGCGAAACCGCAACTACGAATATCCTCGATGTTAGGGCATTGTTTCAGATCGTGAACCAGGTCGGCAAAGTAGCCCGATAAGTCATCGACCCGTTGCACCAGCTGATCTCGCTGTAGAACTTCTAGCGCAGCAAGGGCCGCTGCGCACGCCACAGGGTGCCCGGAATACGTATAGCCGTGTGGTAACTCAAGCATGTAATGAGGCTTGTCCTGCGCCATAAAGGCATCATAAATTTCCTGCTTCACGACAGTTGCCCCCATGGGGATAGCACCGTTAGTCAATTGCTTAGCAATCGTCATGATATCTGGCTTAACGCCAAAAGCCTCCGCCGCCGTGTTGGCACCTATGCGGCCAAAGGCACAAATCACTTCATCAAAGATCAGTAGTATTTGATGTTGATCGCAAATCTCCCGGAGCCGCGCCAAATACCCTTGTGGCGGGGGCAATACACCTGCGGAGCCAGCCATAGGCTCGACAATTACAGCAGCGATCGTACCCGCATCATGCAAAGCAATCAGATCCAGCAGTTCTTCGGCGAGATGTGCGCCGGCCACCGGCAGCCCCTTTGTAAACTTGTTTTCAGGCAAAAGCGTGTGAGCCAAATGATCCACGCTCAACGTTTCCCCGAACGGCGCCCGGTTCGCACCAATGCCGCCGACGCTGATGCCACCAAAGTTCACACCGTGATAACCCTTTTGCCGACCGATAAATTTGGTCTTGTGCGGCTTACCCTGAATCGCCCAATACGCCCTCGATATCTTCAGCGCCGTTTCAACAGATTCAGATCCAGAGTTGCTAAAGAAGACTCGATTTAGGCCTGGCGGCATCAGCTGGGTAATTTTTTCTGCCAGCTCAAAAGACTTCACCTGGCCAAATTGAAAGGAAGGACTCAAATCTAATGTCCCTAATTGTTCAGAAACCGCCTCTCGAATCTCAGGAATATTGTGCCCTAAACCACAGGTCCAGAGACCTGATAAACCGTCAAAAATCTTGCGGCCATCACTGTCGGTGTAATAGGCACCGTCCGCTGCGACGAGCAAGCGAGGATCCGCTTTGAATTCTCGGTTCGCACTAAAGGGCATCCAATGCGCGTCTAACTGGGCCGGTGATGGAAAATTGCTGGTCATATGGTTCACTTGTCTGTTGTTGCCATGACATTGCCCAATGGCCGAATCCGGGTCAAGAAGACTTGTGCCTGATTGACCTGGAGATTATTCTTATTGACTAAACCGTCAGTAATGAAATTGAAGTGAACAATTTTCGCCAAGAAACCCGCGCCTGGCTAGAGGCCAACTGCCCCCCAGCAATGCGCACACGCATGGTCGCCGGTGAAGAAATGAACGGCGGTCATAAACGGCGTAGCACCAACCCTGACGCTGAACTCTGGCTGGTAAGGATGGCAGAACGCGGTTGGACGGCACCTACCTGGCCAAATGCGTATGGTGGAGGCGGTCTCAATAAAGAAGATTTTCTGATCTTGCTAGAGGAGTTACAGCGCATCAAAGCCCGACCCCCACTGGGCGGCATGGGCATTTCGATGATAGGGCCGACACTACTGGAATACGGCACTGATGAGCAGAAGCAACGTCATCTGCCGCCCATCGTGCGTGGCGACATCGCATGGTGTCAGGGATACAGTGAGTCGGGCGCGGGCTCTGATCTGGCAAGCCTAATGACCAAAGCCGAAGACAAGGGAGACATGTTTCTCGTCAACGGCAGTAAAGTTTGGACCTCTGGGGCCAACTATGCTGATTGGATCTTTTGTCTGGTCCGTACAGACCCGTCAGCACCCAGGCACGAAGGTATCAGCTTTATATTGTTTTCCATGGACAGCCCAGGCGTCACCACAAATCCCATTCGACTCATCAATGGTCACTCACCTTTTTGTGAAACATTTTTTGATAACGTTGAAGTGCCAAAACAAGACCTTGTTTTCAAACTAAATCAGGGCTGGACCGTTGCTAAGCGTCTTTTACAACACGAGCGATCAGGTCTTGCGGCACTCACCAATGGCGCAATGGCAGGACCTATGGAACGGATCTCGACCCAGGTACCTCTGGCGCTAATGCCCACTCTTTATGCTGCGGGTGATGATCCCGTACTGCGCGATGACATCGTGCGGGTGAACATGCAGCTGCGTGCCTTTGGTTTGACCCAAAAACGAAACATTCAAGAGCCCGAAGCAAACACTCCGGGCGCTGCCACTTCAATCGCCGGCGGCTCCAATGAGATCCAACTCAATATCATCGCCAAACGTGTCCTGGGATTACCTGACTAATGACCACTCGGACTCGAAAAACACCACAAGCCCGTGTCGAGGAAATTCTAGATGCAGCCGTTAGTTTGGTTTTGAAAGATGGAGTCACCAGGGCAACGATGGATCGCGTCGCTAAGGAAGTCGGAGTAAGCAAGGGTTTGATGTACGCCTATTTCGATAACCGCCTCGACTTGATGCAACAGGTACTGAAGCGTGAACAACTGACCCTTGCTGAAAAGCAACGAGCGGCCATCCAGGCAGCTGATAGCTTTGAGACCATGGCCCGTGACACGCACCAGATCAACGAGGTACACGAACAGCGCCGCGGTTTGTTGATTCAACGCTTAAAGGCTGACCCTGCTATCGGCGAATCAGTGACGAAAATTGAAGCCGAAGGCCGCGCTGATATTCTCGACTATTTGGGTCGCACCATCGCCCGCAATTTCGATCTCCCCGCAGGAATCGCACAAACTGCCACCTCGTTAATCCTTAGCTTTGATCTGGCGCCCAGACAAGATGGACCTGGTTCTGACGAGATCTGGGCGGCGATGATGCAGGGCGCCATGTTAGAGCTTAAAAAGCGCTATGGTGTTGATCATTCTTAACTGGATATTTGCACTGGTTTGGTTCACCCTTCTCCGCCGAACAAGCACATAAAGACAGTAATGAATGACCAACAGAGTTAAAAATGCCACGATCCGCCCCCTCCACAGCCTCAACCTTCTCTCCCACCGTGAAATGGAAAGCTTGCTAGCAACAGACGAAAAAGTCTTTCGCCTGTTTCGCCAATGCGCGCTCGCTGTACTGAGTTCCGGCGCGTTAGAAGATGACGCTGCTAAGTTGCTCGCGCTGTTTGAGGACTTCGATATTAAGGTCGTACCGGAATCGCGCGGTTTAAAACTGACCATCAACCATGCACCCTCGAGCGCCTTCGTTGATGGACGCATGATTACGGGCTTGCAGGATCATCTATTCGCTGCCCTACGGGACATCGTTTATACAGAACAAACATTATATGCCGAGCAACGTCTCGACCTCTCCACCAATGAAGGCGTCACCGATGCCGTATTTCAGATCTTGAGAAACGCCGATATCGTTCGCGCCAACTACAAACCCAATCTTGTGATTTGTTGGGGCGGCCATTCCATCAGCCGCGAAGAATACGACTACTCAAAAGAAGTGGGTTATCATCTTGGCCTAAGACGCCTGAGTATCGGCACAGGCTGTGGCATCGGCGCAATGAAAGGCCCAATGAAAGGTGCTGCCGTAGGGCACGCCAAACAGCAGGTTTCTGATGGGCGATATATTGGTATTTCCGAGCCCGGTATCATTGCATCCGAGGCACCCAACGCTATTGTAAACGAACTTGTGATCCTACCAGATATCGAGAAGCGCCTCGAAGCATTCGTTAGACTCGCGCATACCATCATCGTATTCCCTGGCGGCGCTGGTACCGCAGAAGAAGTCTTATATTTACTTGGGATTTTGATGCACCCTGACAACAAAGACATACCGTTCCCACTGATCTTTGCTGCGCCGGAATGCAGCCAGGACTACTTTAAAGTCTTAGAAGAATTTATCGTCGCCACACTCGGCGAAGAAGCCAAACAGCATTATGAAATCATCGTCGGCCAACCGAACCTTGTAGCGGAACGCGCCATGAAGGGCTGCAAAACCGTGCAACGATACCGCCGGGCCACAGAAGAATCCTATGCTTACAACTGGAACCTCAAAATAGACTGGGGCCTGCAGCAGCCGTTCGAACCTACTCACGCGCATATGGCGCAACTCAACTTGACTGCTGACCAACCTGTTCACGACCTCGCCGCGAACTTACGCCGCGCTTTCTCAGGCATCGTCGCAGGTAATGTCAAAGCACCGGGTATTGCAGAGATTGAAAAGCATGGCCCATTTGAGATAAAGGGCCAAGCGGATTTCATGCTCCAATTAGACAGCCTATTACGTGGATTTGTGGAACAAAGACGCATGAAACTCGGTCACGACGAGTACATTCCCTGTTACAAAGTCGTGACCTGAAAGTTTTCAACGGTCACTTGAGGATTTTTTTGACGTCAAAACTCTATACTCAAATTTGTGAACCCGAAATTCTGTACCTAGAACTCTGTGCGCAAAAATGGAGCAAACATGATTCGTAACATCTTTCTATTAATGGGACTTTATCTGCTTGTGGCTTGCGGGGGATCTCCGACGCAAACGACTGAAGTGACCACTGCCGAAGACACAGCTATCGCTAAACCTTTCTTCGGCGCATGGGGCGTCGACGTTGCCAATTTGGATGAGAATATCGCGCCGGGCGATGATTTCTTTCGCTATGTGAATGGCAAATGGCTCGACGAAAACGAGATACCCGCCGATCGCGCCAGCTACGGTTTAAGACTAATTCTGCACGAAACAGCGCAGGCACAGATTCGTGGAATTATTGAAGAACTCGGTGCAAAAGACAGCGCTAAAGGCACGCCTGAGCAAAAAGTCGGCGACTATTACGCCAGCTGGATGGATATCAAAACGCTCAATAGCAAAGGCATTGCCCCACTCAAGAATGACCTTGAACGGATTGCCAGCATCAAAAACACAGACGAACTCGCCGCCGAGTTTGGCCGAGTTCATTATGTGTTTGGCACGACACCAATCTATCAAGGACTGGGGATTGATTCCCGCGACCCAGATCGCTATCTGATCAACATCGGTCTCGGCGGATTAGGACTACCAGAAAAGTCGTACTATCAAGACGAAACAGAGAAGTTTCAGACGATTCGTGGCGAATATCGCGATCACATCGCCGAGATGCTTGGCCTCGCTGGCGTTGAAGGTGCACTGACAAAAGCAGATGAGGTTCTCGCGCTCGAAACCAAAATTGCTTCCTATCAGTGGGACAGAGCAGAGCGGCGGGATCGAGACAAAACCAATAACCCCATGACCATTGTCGATCTCAAGACAGCGCATCCAGATTTCAATTGGAACGGCTACTTTGAAGCCGGCAATATCAGTGGCATTACTGAGGTCAACGTCAACCATCCCGATACCATCAAGCCATTAATCACTTTGATCAACAATGAGTCCCTGGCGGTGTGGAAGCATTATCTAACCTACAACATGGTCAGTAACAACGGCAGCGTACTCTCTGAAGAAATCGACACGGCTAACTTCAATTTTTGGGGTAAGGTCATCAATGGCCAAGAAGCGCAATTAGATCGATGGAAGCGCGGCGTGAGTCGGGTCGGTGGACGCAATGGTCTGGGTGAAGCCCTCGGTCAGATCTATGTAGATCGTTACTTCCCACCGGAATCCAAAGCGCAGATGCTGAAATTGGTTGAGAACATGCGCGCTGCTTACGGAGAACGCATTCGTGACCTCGATTGGATGACAGAACCCACCAAGAAAGAGGCGCTAGAAAAGCTGGCTGCATTTCGGGCCAAGATTGGCTACCCAGACCAGTGGTTAGATCTTGGCCCAATCGTCGTCGCAAAGGATGATCTGTTCGGCAATACGCGGCGCATCCGCCGGTTCTTTGAAGATCGCGACGCTGCCAGGCTCAACCAGCTAACCGATCGGGAAGAATGGTTCATGACACCCCAGACTGTGAACGCCTATTATCTTGCGAATTTTAACGAAATCGTATTCCCAGCAGCCTACTTACAGCCACCGAACTTTGACCCTGCCGCTGATGACGCTGTGAACTATGGTGCGATTGGCGCAACTATCGGCCATGAAATGGGTCATGGATTTGACGATCAGGGATCAAAATCCGACGCTAAAGGCATTAAGCGTAATTGGTGGACAGACGAGGACCGACGCGAATTCGAGGCTCGCACTAAAGTGCTAGGTGAACAGTTTAGTGGCTACGAACCCATCGCCGGCCACTTCATAGACGGCAACTTCACGATGGGAGAGAACATCGGTGACCTGGGTGGTTTAGAAGTCGCCTATCACGCTTATCAACTTTCACTAAAGGGCGAGCCGGCCCCGGTCATTGATGGCTACACTGGCGATCAACGATTCTTTCTATCCTATGCCCATACCTGGCGAACTAAGCGCCGGGAAGAACTCGCGTTACGCCTACTGAAGTCCGGCCCTCATTCTCCGCCCAGATACCGGGTCAACGGGATCGTCAGAAATATGGCGGCCTGGTACGACGCATTCGATGTGACGGCAGACAACGCGCTATTCCTCCCAGAAGAACAGCGTGCTTCTATCTGGTAGTGATGAACTAGCACTAGTCCTCCCGGCTTACCCGGGAGGCAACCTACCGATTCTCAACGCCCAAATAACGACCAGCAAATTTCTCCTTAATAAAAGTTCCTGCGCAATAACCGTGCACCATCAATGAACACGCATCATTAACGAACACAAATCACCTGCCTTTTGACACTTACTCCCATAAAAAGGCCATTTTTGATATTGGCATCGCCTTTGCAGTCTAACCCTTGCGAGTAGAAGTACACAGTTTTTGAGCTGTAGGCCCGGCAAGGACCAATAGACTTCACGATTGCTTTATCGCGGCCTTAAACAATTGAGACGAGCGCGAAGGAGAAGTGACATGTCAGTAATGACGACAGAACTAACTGAAATCGAATACAGCGGTCCACACCCCTGGCAAATTCAGCCCTGGGCAAAAGCCGTTCGCAAAGTGATGCGACACAAGGAATACACCCGTTGGGTAGATGACTATTGCCAACCTCTCACAGTGAAGGGGCAAGAAAACCTGAAAAATTTTTCAGGTCCAGCGATCTTTATCGCTAACCATCAGAGCCATATGGATACGCCGGTCATTGTGCAATCGCTTAACGATGACATTCGCGACAATCTGTTATTCGGCGCCGCACAGGACCGATGGTTTGTGAAAGGTAAAGAAAAGCTGATTCTGCAACCCTGGTATCAATCCCTTGTGCTCGGCAATTTCCCCATTATGCGTGGTGGAGGCTCCGGGGCTTTGGAGTATGCCAGTTGGTTACTCGAACAGGGCAGCCATATCTGCTTGTTCCCCGAGGGTACTCGCGCGATGAGTGATGAGTTGGGTGAATTCCGCCATGGGGTCAGCCTACTTGCCTTACAACATCAAATACCGGTGATACCGATTGTCATGAAAGGCCTGCGTGAATTGCGTCCCAAAGGCGCCAGGGAGATCAAACCTGGCCCTGTAACCTCCAGTATCCTGGAACCGATCCACTTAACACACAATCTAGAAGTGGCAGACGCAACTAAAATTCTCCGTGACGCAATGCTCAAAGAATACCGCGACACAGTTGTGGAACTACCCAGAGCCGCGTAACGTTCTAAAATCCCCAGAACCCATTCCCCTGCGGGTGGCCTGACTAGCCGGGCCACCTCACTTTCTGCATAATCAATCCACTATCCGTTTCATAGCAGCAAAACATGGCAACCAGCCTTCAGTCAGACCCGGACGTTAAAAACCAGTCCTTGAATGAAGTGGGCTGGGTGGGTACGGACCGCCAGAGCCCTGACATACTGAAAAAAATTCATTACCTGAAAGCTCACAATGGCATTAGCGGACTGGAGGTGCTCAACCCAGACGAGATTGACCGGGCTCGAGACCTTTTCCATCGTGATGGTTTTGTCGTCATCCAGAATATTCTATCGGATGAACAACTGGATCGACTAAAAGTCGGCTGCAATCGAGAAATTCACTCCCTGCTGGCAAATGACAAATATCGAACAGGCAACCGTGGCTCCCATCGCTATTCATTTGGCAGTGCCAGTGGAACAGGACAACTATTGCACTGTCCTGAATGGACCATGCTTCTGGATCTGCCCACGCTAACCCCCATTGTGACGGCAATTTTTGGCAGCCAAGAATATAGTTGCGGCGGCGGCGGCGATTTCTGCCTTCCAGGTGCGGTCAATTACCAGCCTCTCCATTCCGATATGCATGACCGTATAGAGGTCGAACACGGTGGTAAAACCATCACGCTTGGCTCGTTCCATGACCCTCGTGGCAAACTTAACTATAGAGATCTGCCCTGCCCTTTCGTGTGTTGCAACTTCTTAATTAGCGACGCAACGACGACCAATGGCCCGACCAGGCAGGTCCCCGGTACTCAACATAGCCAGACACAGATCCCCACGCTCGAGAATGAACCTGAGTGGATGCGGCTCAGCACTGTCTGTCCGGCACCGGCCGGGAGCGTCATGATTCGAGACGTCCGCGCCTGGCACGGTGGCACGCCCAACCTGTCCAACGAAGTGCGAGCCATTCCCAATGTCGAGTTCCATGCACCCTGGTACCGAAGTCCGATTCGACGCAGCATACCCCGTGACTTGTACGAAACCCTTTCAGATCATGGCAAGGCACTTGCCCAGTACATCGTGGCTGAACCCGGAGAAATGCTAGAACTTGGCTATCGTGGCGGGCTGGGCGGAACACCGCCCGGCTTTTAAAAAAAAGCCCAGGGCCGTGTCTTGAATCTAGGTCGGGTTCAAAACTCAAACGATCGTCTGGTGAGACAGTGAAATTCAACTATGCTTTAAATTGGAAATAGCTTTAGCGAGAAACTGATGACTTTGCAACAGCAGCTGATCTGGGACCAAGAAGCGCTGCTTGGCTGCCTGCGTGGGAAAACTGACCGCATCGTGAAACTCGTCAATTTGTATCTGGACGACATGCCACCGAGGATTGTCTTACTCGCTGAACAGGTAGCTTCTGCTAGCCTTGAGGACGTCATTGAGAACGCGCATACCATAAAGGGCGTGTCGGGCAATCTCGGCATAATTAGATTACAACTAAGAGCAGAGGAACTGGAGCAGGCCGCTCAGAACCAAGAAACAGAAAGAACATCAGCGCTACTCACCGCAGTCGCTGAGGAATACGAAGCCTCTGAAACAGAACTCAAAGCCTTTCTTGCGATCCACGCTGATTAGCCCTACCGCTTCAATGTCTGCTTCGCGGTAGGGTGTTACTACGGGTTTGCCTTTATCCTATTGTAGAACCCATTCGACAATAGGCCGAAGCCATTTAGACGATGCCAAACACCACTGGTTGCACGTCCTTGTCACTGCCTCACCAGATGCAGGAAGTGCAAATGGCCCTCATATTGATTCAAAATATCCCCAATAATCTGATCGCGATTCCAGCCCATAACATCATAATTCTGCCCGCCTTCTCGCAAGTGGACCTCCGCACGGTAGTAGGTATCATGCGCGACATCTTGATCAGACCCGAGCAAAGCATCAGTCGGCATCGACTCCTCGCTAATCACAACACGATAAAGAAAATCTGTCTCATCACCATGTAAAACGCGAAGTTCGGCCGACTCGAGGGTTTCGTGTAATTCCATTTCTGCCTCGATCCCTTGCTGCTTCAGTTCATCGACGAAGGTCCTCATTGCAGGCGCAACGATCTTCTTCTGAAAATCATGCACGCCATTTTCAGTAGGGTAATTCAGCAGATTGTGCAAACGATCTCGCCAAGGTGCCGAACTTGCAGAAGTGTTTTGCATCAAAAGTGCATCTTGTTTCTTAACATCGGTATCTAGCGCTCTCCAAAACCCCCACATCGCAAATAGCAGAGCGATAGAGAACGGCAATGCACTCGCGATCGCTGCCGTTTGGAGCGAAGATAACCCGCCCGCCAGCAAAAGAACGATAGCGATTAACCCAATAAAAACCGTCCACATCGACCGTTGCAGCATGGGAGTATCGTCTCGACCGTGGGCACTCAACATATTCACCACGAGTGCTCCTGAGTCCGCTGACGTGACAAAGAAGACGACCACCATCACAACAGCAACCGACGAAAGAGCCGTGGAGAAAGGAAACGATTCAAAAAACTTAAATAACGCCACCGATGAATCCGATTGCACCGCGACCCCGAGTGACTCGACCCCCTGATTAAGAATGAGATCAATACCGCTATTGCCGAACACGGTCATCCAGAACAAGGTAAATAGGGTTGGGCCTAACATAGCGCCTAAGACAAATTCGCGGATGGTGCGACCACGGGATATGCGCGCAATAAACAAGCCCACAAAAGGTGCCCAACTTAACCACCAGCCCCAGTAAAAAATCGTCCAACCACCGATCCAATCCGTTGGATTATAGGCATAAAGATTAAATGTCTTAGACACTAGCTCTGACAAATAATAGCCTGTGTTCTGCACGAAGGTTTGTAGCAGGTAAACGGTAGGCCCAATAGTCAGGACACCGATAAGCAGCAGCACTGCGAGAGCAATATTGAGCTCTGACAACCTCTTAATACCGGCATCAAGACCTAGCAGGACAGAAATAGTGGCGAGGATCGTTGTGCCAATCACCAGAAACACCTGCACTGTGCCACTAATAGGAATATCAAACAGATAGTTTAACCCCGAGTTAATCTGCAGTACGCCTAGCCCTAACGATGTTGCTACACCGCAGACCGTACCTAAAATCGCAAAAATATCAATTATCGCACCCCAGGGTCCGTATATCTTGTCGCCAATCAAGGGGTAAAGAGAAGACCGCAGGGTCAGTGGCAAATCATGTCGATAGGCAAAATAAGCGAGAATCAGCGCCACGATCGCATACATGGCCCAGGCGTGAATGCCCCAATGAAAAAAGGTGAGCTTCATGGCCTCGGCCGCAGCTACTGCAGTGCCGGGCTCACCCGTGGGTGGATTCAAAAAATGCATCACCGGTTCGGCAACCCCGAAGAACATCAAGCCAATCCCCATTCCGGCACTGAACAGCATCGCAAACCACGAAATGTATGAGTAGTCTGGAACAGAATGGTCAGGCCCCAGCTTGATATCACCGTAGCGTGTGACCGTTAGCAGCAGCACCATCATCAGAATGATCGCCACCACTGTGACGTAATACCAACTACCATAAGTCACGATTGTATTTTGTAAATTTTGGAAGAACTCGCCTGCCGCTTCTGGAGCGAACGCCGAAAAACCAACCAACACCAACAGCACCACCACCGAGGGAATAAAAACCTGGCGATCAATCTGGAATTTGAGTTTTGTCTTTTCCATGAATATTTCCGTTAAGAATTAGCGCGCGAGTTGACTGTCTGAATAACGCATCATGATGTTGTCACCCAGGGCCGTTTTAAGTGGCGCTAGGTGTGCATCGAAGTTACGCCACTGTTCCAGTGATGTGTCGAATATCGGCCGACGGACTTGTTCTGAGCTTGGTGTCCTGACATTACGTTCCGTTTTATGATAATCAACGCAGGCTTGTTCGAAGGGTAAATCGCAATAGGCTAGAATGCGCCGTACCTGAGTTTCGAGGTCTGCAACCACTTCCTCGTGCTGTACTCGGAGTGTTTGCCCGGGTAGCACGTTATCCCAATGATCCATCAGGCCAATGTAATCACGATAGTATTGGCCGACATCTTCTAGCGAATAAGTAAACTCCTGCCCTTCTGCAAACAGCTGTTTAAAACCAGAAAAACAGCACGCGATGGGGTGACGCCTGGCGTCGATGATTTTCGCATTAGGGAGAATCAATTTGATCAAACCTATATGACGAAAGTTGTTGGGCATTTTGTCGATAAAAAAGGGCGCACCTTGGCGATGAATTCGCGTGTCGTCAATAAATGCCTGGCCGAACTCTTCTAACTGTTCCGCGCTTAGGTGAGGCAGAATCTCCGGATAACCGCTGACATCGATGTCCTGTAAGCCTCGTCGCAAGCGATGTGCTAACGACAAGATATTGGGTAGTTCCAGCGTCCCATCAACTTGACTGTGGGAAGAGAGAATTTGCTCCAGGAGCGTGGAGCCCGCACGGGGCAAACCGACGATAAAAATTGGGTCCGGTGCTTTGTGACCGCTGCCCGCAAATGCCTCAAACAATGCTGGCACTAAGATTTTCTTTTGTAACTCGAATTCTTCGGTAATCTGGTCCGCATCGTAACGACTCTCTGCCTTTTTCAGCTGATTGCCAGCTTCGTAATACTGGAATGCCTGATCAAAATCTTTGCGATCTTCATAAGCCTTGCCAAGTGAAAACTTGATATACACCCGATTCAGTGGCGTATTCAGAGACCGGTCTTCCTGCCCTTGCATCATTTCGATTTCAGAATCGCTAAAGCTGTAAGTCTTAAGGTTCGCGAGAGAAAAGTAGGCCTCGCCGTACTCAGGATGATGCGCCATCGCTAGCCGATAAGATTCGATCGCCTCGTCTGATTTTCCAATAGTCTTCAGGGCGTGGCCTTTCGAGGTCAGCGTACCTGGGTCTGATGGCACAACTTCAAGAATACGATCAAAGAACTCCAGTGCTTTCTCGTAATCGCCGGTTTGCATACAAACAATCGCGTACACAGATTGGAATTGAGAATTAGTTGGGTTCGTTGCCAGAAGCTTTCCTGCTTCTGCAAGTGCCGTCTCGAATCTCTGCCGCTTGCGCAGAACTTCAATGTAGTCTATGCGCGCCTGAGCGTGTTCGGGCGCAAATAACACAGCGCTCTCGAGCAAAAACTCAGCGTCATCCAACACGCCAAGCTTGACCCCAATATCGGCTAGCAGACGCATACCCTCGATATTTTTTGGGGCTTTTTGGAGAAACTGCCGACACAAATCCTCAGCGCGAATCAATTTTCCCTGAGAAACGAGATCCATAACGGCCAAAAGCGGACGGGGCAACTGCCCTACTCTTTCAAGCTGCGGTCGGATTTGATTAGCCGCGGCATGATTACCCTGTTTTACCAGCAAGGCTAACTGACCTTTCCAACTGGCGAGCAGAGCTGGATTCAGGCGCGTCGCGTGTTGAAAGGCCTTTAGCGCTGCATCGGGATCAGTTCGAGCCATCTGGAGATGACCCTCTTCCTGAAAGGCACGACTGAACAAAGGAAAATTACTTTGTAGACGGTTAAGGGTCGATAGCGCTTCTTCGTATAGGCCAAGATAACGTAGGCACACGGCCTGCATATACAGAGCATCGGCATGATCCGGCGACTGCTCCAAAACACCGTTAATTTGGACCATCGCCTGTTGGAATTGATTGCCCGTGATCAGCTGCTGTATTTCAGAAAGATCGATTGGTGCCTGGTTAATAAGAATGCCCCCAAAGACTCTGCATTTTTGCGACTATGAGTATCGCTTTTGCCACAGTTTACCCTAATGCTAACTTAACAACGACAAACGCCCCTTAACGGGGCGCCCGAAGTAATACTCACCCTGGTTTTTGTGACTACATAAAGTCGTAAGAAACCCTCAGGCCTACTGTTGCTGGTCGTGCGTATGACACGCGCTGAACATCGAAAACAAAGTTTCGTGACAGTTCAGCTTGTTCATTAAACACGTTGTCGGCATACAGCTCAGCGGTCCAGCTTGTGCCGCTAACACCAGCCGTAAAGCCAACCATGACCCAGCTATCAATCTTATCGCGATTGATCGTAATCACATCACTAAAGGATTCAGAGGAATAGACCACATGTGGCATAACGTGAGCGGTCAATCCGGACTCAAGCGGCCATTGATACCGAGCACTCAGATTACCCTGAAACTCTGGCGCAAATGCCAGTTCATCGCCTTTCCGAACATCATCAGTTGGCGTCAGCACTTTCGTAATCTCTGTGTCGAGAATCGAGAAAGAGGCATTCACTGTTAAACCATCAAGGTTTGCTGGGACCCAGACAATATCTCCCTCAAAGCCCTTAACTTCGGCATCCGCGGCATTATCCGAGAAGAACAAGTTAGAGATACTTGGGTCGAAGATTGTTGTTTGCAGGCTCTCAATCTCAACAAAGAAGAAACTACCGTTGAAGCGTGTCGTATAGTCAAACAGATCCAACTTCCAACCAAATTCATAGTTGATCACATCATCCGTTTCGAGTTCAAAAGGCACTGTGAAATTGTTCGCTCCTACGGCTCCACCTGGTCGGTTTAGCAATCCAGGTCGAAAACCTTCTGATGCTGTCGCGTAGAAAAGGCTATCGTCGTTTGGACGCCAAGAAGCGGTGAATTTAAAGATAGACCCTGAAGCCTCAGCTGTATCTGGTGCACTCAAGGCGTTCACAATACCTTGAATCTCACCATCGCTGATCGCGTTAGGCGCATTAGTGAACGCACCTCGGCCAACACTGTAGGAGTCCGCTGCCGTCAGGATCGCCTTGATCTCAGCAAAGTCTTGACCCTGGGTAAACGTAATACCACCACCAGAGGTACTGTCACCAATAAATCTGAAGCTCCCGTCACCGTCGTAAAGGTCACTGATGTTCGTACCGAAGCGATTGTCATCTGCGTTAAAGGAGTTACTGAAAGATGCGTTCGCGCCGCCGAAAAAGTCGACTTCGATATCGTAGTAACGACCGCCAACCGTCAGTGACAACTGGTCGGTAACATCAAAGGTCACTTCACCAAAGACACCAAGTTGCTCATCGGTTCGTTTGATATCGTTACGGAAGATCACATCAGATGGGAATGGGCCTGGATCTGAATTATAAGCGTCCGGGAATGGGAAATTGGCAGAGAAGCCCACCGCCGGTCCACCAAAGCCTTCGAATACACTGACGTTATCACTGCCAGGGTAGGTAAAGTCATTACGCTCTCTCAGTTCCAGGTCGCTATAAAAGGCACCGGTTGTCGCACGAATACGCTTTGCACCATCTGTGGTGATGCGAATCTCATGGGTCGAAACTTCTAGCTCTGTTTCACTTTTAACAAAAAGGTTCGGTGGCTGACAGGTTCCAGCTGAGATACCGGTAACGCGACCGAGCGCTACATCTTCAGAGTAGTTGTATTCAGGGTAGCTAACGGAAGAATCACAAATGTAGTAAGGCAAGTATTGGCCAACGTACATGTAATCAGTGTAATCCACTCGCTGATTGGTTTCGCGGTCGGTAAATGCTCCGGTATAAAGCACTTCTAGCTCGCCCACTCGTCCGGTCAGGGTCCAGTTATAGTTGGTGTACTTATCCTCGATGCTGTCATCCTCGAAACGCTGGATTTCATAGTCACCTAGATCCGGGTCGGCAAAGAACACCCCTTCAGAATCGACGTCCTGTGAACCAAAACCAGCCAGTAACGTCCAATTCTCGTTGATATCCCATAACAGCGACAGGCGTCCGCCAGCATAGGTCGTTTCATTAAAGTCTTCTTCCACAAGACCGGAGTTATTGGCTTCTAGGAAAGTGACACCTGATAAATCTGGGCTACGATTGCCATTGAACGTATCGCCACGGGCGACGATATCAGCAATGCCAGTTGCGCTTTGTAAACCGGCGCGGCGCAATGACACTGGCTCACCATTAGCACGTATAGTCCCAGCGTCGCGGAATCGCGCAGAATCGCTCAAATCACGCGTTCCCAATACGTTATCGATGTAACCACCCTGATTATCGACATAAACAACACCGCGTACGGTCAGTACATCGGACAATGGGATATTCACCATAGCTTCGACATTATTGCTCATCTCACCGTCTTTCGTGAATGACGTACCAAAATCGACGCTGGCAGACTGCCCAGTAGGATCTGGTTTATTAGTAATCAAGCGGATCGTACCGGCCTGTGAGCTTGCTCCAAACAGCGTACCCTGTGGACCTTTAAGCACTTCGACGCGATTCATATCTGCTGCGTACACATCCAGGTTTCGACCTGGCTGAGAAAGTGGCTGTTCATCTAGATACAGCGCCACGTTTGGCGCTAAACCGGCAACGCCAGCGGTTGTGAGGTTCGGTGTGGTCGAGGCAACACCTCGAATATAGACTGTATTTTGCCCTGGACCGCTACCACCGGCTGTGACACCAGGCATCTGCAGTAAATAGTCTTCAAAATTAGCAATACCGAAGTCTTCCAGAGATTGTTCACTAACAGCGGAAACCGCAACCGCAATGTCCTGAGTGCTTTCTGCGCGCTTGGTGGCCGTTACCACGACCTCTTCGATCGCACCAAAAACGGGCGCGGCCAGAGTGCCTGCCGTGGCTAACGTAATTGCAGCGCAAAGCTGCTTCCTTTTGAACATGGATAATTTATTCCCGATAGATTTAAGCAATAGAGTATATTGACTTCTAACTATTATTTCCAGTCGCAGCAGGGCTATAATGTGTTTATTCTGGGTATTTTTCAGCAAAAAATGAAATTAATTGCCTTTTTGATGCGAAACGGTAGCAATATTTAGTTATACATCTAATTAAAAAAATGCTTTGAGAACGAAGGGTTATGGGGATACATTGGCGGACTATCTTTTTTTGATGGCACTATAATGAAAGATTACGACGAGATTCTGATTTCGATTCGGCAAATTACTCGAGCGATTGATATCCATTCGCGCGATCTGCAAAAGCAGACGGGACTCACAACGTCTCAAGTTTTAGTCCTCGATGCCATTGGACGCATCGAAACGCCTACACCTGGGTCAGTCGCAAAGGAAATCGTGCTGTCTCAAGCAACCGTAACCAGCCTGCTGGATCGACTCCAAAAGCGCGGTCTGGTTCGCCGGGAGAAGATGGACACAGACAAACGTAGCATCAGGCTGGCACTTACAGCCGAGGGCCTTGAGAAAATCGAACGCTCGCCTGAAATTCTACAATCAGAGTTTTTGGCCAAATACCGCAAGCTAGAACCCTGGGAACGGCAAATGTTGATCGCATCACTAAGCCGGATCGCCGCAATGATGAATGCGCAAGGCATTGACGCCTCACCAATTCTCACCAGCGGAGAAATCGGGAAAAGTTAGCTCGAGTGCTTGCTTAGGCAGCCTGGGAAATTACCCCTGGCAAAAAAATCTGTGCAAAAGGACCAGGCGAACAATGCTCGCCTGGTCTTTCGCTGACCGACTAAAGAGCAGAACGATTTACATCGTATACTGAAACGACAGTGAGTAGCTTAAGCCCTTCTCTTCTTCAAAGATCACCACACCTTCTCGTTCAATCTCCACTGCGGCATTGAGCATATTCTGCAGCTTGAATTTGAGTGTCATGCTATCGGTTGGATACCAGGAGTAGGTCATATCAAAGGAATGGAATGGCTGCTCAAACGCATCCGGTGCGCCATTTCGACCGGCGACATAGAGTCGTTGGCCAAACACGTTGTAAACCAATGTTGCTGAATGCTCGGCATTCATCGAGTCAAAGCCTAATATCACGTTGGCCACATAATCAGAGGCGTTGGCGAGCTCACGTTTGGCATTTGTCGGTGCATCAGCATTCACACCCGCCACCAGTTCCGAATCCAAAATCGTTGCGTTGGCCTGAATAAAGAAAGACTCAAAAGGCTTGCCGATAAAGCCAAGGTTTTTCATACCATCCAACTCAATGCCCTTCAGTTCAGCTGATTCGGCATTGACAATTTCCCGCAGGATCGTCGTGTCACTAGCCGGTGCTTCGAACAATTCAATCGGATCGGTGATGTCTTTATAGAACATCGACACCGTCAGATTAGCATCACTGGCAAAGAACCACTCCGCCCGGATGTCTATGTTCTCAACAGACGAGGGAATGATACCGGGGTTACCGTCAACCAGATCACCCGTCAACGGATCAACATAGGTGGCATCATTGATCTCACGGAGGTCCGGGCGAATGCTGGTTTCGCTATAACCGAATCGCAGCTGAAAGACTTCAGCCCACCACTCCGTCATGTAGGTGACCGACAGCGATGGATAGATATCGTCATTCTGAAATGAGGCACGTTCCAGCGCGACTGGATCGGTGGTGATCACAGGATTCGTCACAGAGAAACCCAACAGGTTCAGGTCAAGCGCCACCTGCCGGTAATCCTCCCATCGTGCACCGACGGAAACCCGCCAGGCATCATTCAAGCGCCAGTCAGCCTTACCGAAATAGGCATCGGTCATGGTGGCGGCAACATAGCTCTGGCTATTACTGTTTACCGTATCAAAGGTAAAGTTATTGTTGGTATCAAGTATGTTTGTATCGGAGAACACATCACCCAGACCGCCTCGCAGCACCGCAGGATCGTTGACAGAGAGCACGCCCAGATTGAACTGATACTGCTCGTAAGACCGACCTTTTCGCGAATGGTAGTAACCGCCGCTCAACTCCAGGTCTAAATTTTCTAACAAGATAGGTAAGGTGACCGTCCAGCCCCAACTTTTCACTTCATCACGCAATTCAGTGAAGCGATAGGTTGAAGCTGCGGTATCTAGCCCCACTGTCGTGCTAAGCACCGCACCACTGACAGGATCAGTCACGTTCTGCGCCTGTACATTCACTTCATTAGGGATATCCGTTTCCGCCACAGCATCCGAGATAAACCATTCAAACTGTAGGTCTTCTGGCACGTTCTTTAGTAGGCCCGCGCCGAATGGCAGCAATTCACGAGTCGCTGCACCCAAATAATGTTTACCCGTGATTTGATTCACGGTGAGATCCCGCTCTTCATAAGTAATACGGTAGCCGCGAAACCCAGAACCATCTGACTTCTCACGATTCTCGTTAAAGAAATCGTTAATCGCCGTTTCGTCATCGGTGTTACGTAGATATAAAGACGTAGTCGTGAGTTCGTGGTCATCGGTATATTTCAGACCCATGTTCACACTCGCAGAGAGTTCTACTGAGTAGGTAGACTCCACTTCTGTATCCGTCCGCTCGTCAGGAAAAATAAAGTTTCGGCTTATCTGGGTCGATTGACGCCACTTATTTTTATAGCTGCCACTGCCGAGAATTCCGAACTCCCATTGATCACCAATAAACCAGTTGTTGCCGACACTGGCTTTCAGATCCAGATCAGGATCCGCACTTTCATCGCGAATAGAAAGATTGCGGTTCAGTGCCGTCGCTAGTTGGCGATTAAAAAGCTGGGCGTCGGCAAACGTTGCGCTGCCATCACCTTCTTGTTGCAGTGTCGAGAATATTGATTGGGTATTCAGCTGGCCACGAAATCTCTGGATAGCATTAGCGACGTTGCCCGGTAATTCACGAGTGCCATCGTCCGTACCCCATTGATCATCTCCGCCACCGCTATAGCTGATGACATCACCATCGGTTTCGGTATTACCACCGAAACCCACTTCAAGCGAGTAGGTAAATGCATCAGGAATACCCTTGGTACGAATGTCGACGCTCCCACCGCCGAAGTTTGCCGGCATATCAGCAGAATAGGTCTTTTGTACCCGCAGGGAATCCACAATGGAGGTGGGGAAAACGTCCAGCGGAATCACATTTCGAGTCAAATCTGGCGAAGGTACCGTGGCGCCATTCAACAAGGTATTCGAATAGCGTTCACCCAGCCCACGTACATACACAAACTTATCGCCAACCAGCGACAGACCGGACACCCGGCGCAGTGCCATCGCCACCGTCGAGTCACCTACCCGGCTCATCATCTCGGCACCCAGCACATCGGTCACCACTTCTTCATTCATGCGCTCATCCTGCAAAGACTCTGCAGCGCTCCGCAAGCGACCCAGCACGACAACCTCTTCCATATTGAAATCAAGTGTGGGCTTGTCGTCATCCTGCCCGTGGGCAGGCATGCCTAACAGGAGCATAGCGCCCGCCAGGTATATGGCCGGTTTGGCCGCATATAATTTTCTCATTCGAAGCTCCATGGGCTTTAAGTTCGGGTTATCAGTTATCTAACTGTTACTCGAACTCTTACTCGAACCACAAAGCCTGACCTCGGTTGGCAGGCACAATGCCGTAGGTCCAACCCAAATCTGCTGCAGAAAAGGTGGAGCCGATTGTGGCAACACTGTTAGCCGGCGCATTTGTGGGTGCCGCACCGCCCACTAGCATGGTGGCAAAGGCAACAGAATTGACCGGTGGCGTACCTTCTAGTACGACAAAATCAGTGTTCAAGGCAGCGGTTGGATTTAACGCCGTCGTGCCCGTGCCGAGAACAAATTGATTCGCAGCCGCTATAAGCGCTTCACTGGTTGTCGCTCCGATCGTTGCGCCATTGGTGTTGTCAAAACAAGAGAAAATGTTAGATGCCAGTACCAGATCACCTGCCGCTAGACCGTCCTGCGATCGGTTATCAACACGAACACAGTAATTAGTTTCGCTGACGAGTTCTTTATCAGCAAAGCTACCGATGACCATTGAGTTACGAATCGTTGGGAAGATACCTTCTCGTAGTCTCCAGCCAGCGCCCTGGCCGTGCGTATTAGGCGCCTCTGTTGCGGTGCCGTCTTCTGAAGATGCATTAATGATGCAAGTCAGATTATCGATCGTCGGTCGAGAATTAATGCCCTGGGCAATGATCGCCTCAATTTCTGCCGGCGTCTTACTGCTGAAACCATCGATACCGTCTGACTCGATGCAATGGTTGGCATCACCTGCGCTTTGAATGACAAGAGCGTTGGTAATCGTGCCCCTGTAGCCTGAGTCGATATCTATCGAGTCGTCACGGGCATATAACGATACGAAGTTGTTGATATTCACTGCACCGCCAAACAACTCGATGCCATCGTCAAAGGTAGAGTAAACCTGAAGATTGTTAATAGTGGTGTTGCTACCAACACCACCAAAGGTGACACCATTAAGCTCGTTACCCGTACCAATCTGGTTACCGGTGTGCTTGATAACAACAAATTCCAGTCGACCAGAGTTGTCGGCATTATTGATACCGCCATAACGAATTTCTGAATTGCCTGCAAGGCCTTCAGCAGGGATATGACATTCCCCGGTTAACGCGAGATCCGTTCCAAGTGTACCGGTGTATGCGCAATCATTATCGATACCGAATCCCGCAATCAACATGCCGCCCCACTGTTGCACGTCTTCAGGACCCACCGTGCCCTGGACGTCAGATTGCGAGGTGAATGTGATCGGTGCGGTCGCGGTACCGATTGCCGTCAGCTGCGAACCGCGGTGAATGGCAACGAATTGTGCATTGGTAGCAAAAGCTAGTGTGGCGCCCGCTTCAACGGTGAGCTGAGGACCGTCACCGCCTTGCGTAATGCTTGCCGCATTCAAACAAGCGTTGTCGCCACAGGATCGACCCACAATCAAGCTACCGGCGAATACATGTGCACCGCCATTAGCCAACGCAGGAATGGTCATGTCTGTTGCCAGCTCGTTACCGACATCGACAAATGTTGCCGCGTAGGTGCAGTTATCGCCGGAAACCACACCTTGAATCGTCTGGCCACCACTATTCAAATAGGATGCACAAGGATTAACAGTTGCAACAGGAGCCGAAGTGTTATTGCTGTTATTAACAGAGTTATCCGTCGAAGTATCTGAGGTGGATGGCGTGATACTGATATCACCACTATCACAAGCACTGATCAGTGCCAAAACAAACATCGCAAGGGACAGTTTGCACAAGTTTTTCATAAGGTCATTCCCCAAGAATAGAAGGTATAGATCAATTGGCGGCCAAACTGGCCTGTTCTTGGATGCGCAGTCTAAGGAGAGGTAGTTAAGGGAAAATAAACGTGGGTTAAGAGTTTTTAAAGATTGGTTTAACAATTCGCAAACAAACCATCGCCAAGAACGGAATTATGGCTGGTCATCGGCAATCAACACTCAATAGGCCCTCAATATTGATCAAAAACACATAAACACTGACTGTGTCCCTACTTGGATACACACCTGTCTCTCTGGCTGGCTCTCTGACTGATAGAGAAATACTCGCGCCGCGTCAAACCAAAGCGATTCAAGTCGCGTAAACAGATTCAGTACCCAAAACAATTTGGCCTAAACCACCTTACTGAATAGGACTGAGCCCATGAATGCGATCGAGCGCCAACAGCACTTTAAAATCAATACTGCTGTTTCCGACGAGGCTATTGCCGTACAACAAGCACTGATCGAAAAAGGGCTTGAAACCCCAATGATCAATAATCATCTGACCCGCGAGCAGAAGTATCAAAAGATCAAAGCTGCCATGACGGAAGTGGTCGAGACGCTCGGGATGGACCTGAACGACGACAGTCTGCAGGAAACACCCCATAGAATCGCTAAGATGTATGTGGACGAGATATTCGCCGGTCTCGATTATGCTGAGTTCCCAAAAATCAGCATGATCGAAAACAAGATGGGCGTAGAAGAAATGGTCAAGATCAAAGATATTGGTGTGGTCAGCACCTGTGAACACCACTTTGTCACCATAGATGGCATGGCGAAAGTCGCCTATATTCCTAAAGACAAAGTGATAGGTTTATCCAAAATAAACCGCCTGGTGATGTTTTTCGCTCGCCGACCGCAGGTTCAAGAACGTTTGACACAACAGGTCCTAGTTGCCCTGCAAACCCTGACGGAAACAGACGACGTAGCGGTTCTTATCGACGCTAGACACTACTGCGTGAAAGCTCGTGGCGTTATGGACGCCACTTCAGAAACTCAAACCAGCGCCTTTGGCGGCAAGTTCAAATCTGACCAGTTTTTGCGCCAAAGCTTCGTCGCCTAAAGACTCGCTCACCTGGTTAGCTTCCTTCTAGATAGCTTCCTTCTAGATAGCTTCCTTCTAGATAGCTCTTTTCAGGCGGAGCCGCTCAAATAGCGCCTACTGAGAACCGCGAACTGTGGAAACAGGACTTCGGAATTAGCCCCAGCCACCCACTGACTATAGATAGCCCGGGAGGCTGGACTTAACATCTATCTTATAAGACAGAAGCCAAGATAGCGTTCAGTGTGGTACTAGGCCGCATGGCTTTCTCCGCAAGTTCTTGATCAGGGTCGTAGTATCCGCCAACGTCTTGAGGTGATCCCTGAGCGGCATTCAATTCGGCAACTATCTTGTCCTCGTTGTCTGCCAACTCTTGAGCAATCCGAGTGAACATAGCCTTCAACTTTTCATCACGATCTTGAGCCGCAGCAGCTTGAGCCCAATAGAGCGCTAGATAGAAGTGGCTGCCTCGATTATCAAGTTCGTTTACCTTGCGTGAAGGTGATTTGTTCTCTTCAAGAAATTTAGCGATACCGTGATTTAAGGTATCGGCAAGAATTTCAGCGCGTTCATTACTAAACGTTTCTCCAAGATGCTCCAGCGATGCGCCGAGCGCCAAAAATTCTCCTAGCGAATCCCAACGAAGATGCCCTTCCTGTTCAAACTGCTGAACGTGCTTAGGCGCAGATCCGCCGGCACCCGTTTCAAACAAACCACCACCATTGATCAGCGGCACAATTGATAGCATCTTGGCGCTGGTACCCAGTTCTAGAATCGGGAACAAATCAGTTAGATAATCGCGTAATACATTACCCGTCACAGAGACCGTACTGTCGCCACCACGAATTCGTTCAAGTGAATATTTAGCTGCCTCGGCCGGTGGCATAATGTGGAACTCTAGACCTTCGGTCTCGTGCTCTGCCATATAGGTGTTCACCTTCTCGATAAGACGGGCGTCATGTTCACGCTTGTCGTCCAACCAGAAGATCGTTGGCCAGCCAGTGGCTTTAGCGCGGCGAACCGCAAGCTTGACCCAATCTCGGATCGGTTCGTCTTTCACACGGCATAAACGCCAAACATCTCCGACTTCCACATCGTGTTGAATCAATACTGCACCACTACCATCCACCACTTTCACTGTACCGTTAGCGGCTATCTCGTAGGTTGTATCGTGGGAACCATATTCTTCAGCCTTTTGCGCCATCAACCCGACATTAGGCACTGAGCCCATCGTAGTAGGATTAAACGCACCATGTTCGCGACAGTGACTAATGGTTTCTTGATAAATACCCGCATAGCAACGATCCGGAATCACGGCCTTCATATCATGCAGTTCGCCATCGGGACCCCACATTTTGCCGGACTCGCGAATGGCGGCTGGCATAGAAGCGTCAATAATGATGTCGCTCGGAACATGTAAGTTGGTAATGTCTTTATCGGAGTTCACCATCGCCATGTCAGGGCCATCAGCATGACAGGCATCCAGATCAGCGCGGATCTCAGCGGCCTGATCAGCAGGCAAGGACGCAATTTTGGCGTAGGCATCACCCACACCATTGTTTGGGTCAACGCCGAGTGATTCAAAAACATCAGCATGCTTATCAAATGCGGCCTTATAAAATGCCTTGACGCCATGACCAAAGAGAATGGGGTCAGAAACTTTCATCATCGTGGCTTTCAGATGATAGGAAAATAAAACGTCCTTTGCTTTTGCATCAGCAATTTCTTTCTGCAAGAAGGCTTCTAAGGCTTTCTTGCTCATAAAGGCGCCATCGACAACTTCACCGGCTTGCACCTGGATTTTACCCAGCGCCTTGCCGTCTAGTTCAACCGTGAGTGTGTCATCAGCAGCCATCACGACCGATTTTTCGCTATCATAGAAATCGCCACTATCCATGTGGGCGACATGTGACTTGGATTCCTTTGACCAGACGCCCATCGAGTGTGGGTGCTTTTGAGCATATTCTTTGACTGCCTTTGCCGCGCGACGATCAGAATTGCCTTCCCGCAGCACCGGGTTTACCGCACTACCCTTCACCTTTTCATAACGGGCTTTTATGGCTATTTCTTCGTCGGTCTTGGGCTCTTCCGGATAGTCCGGTAAATCGTAACCCTTGGCTTGCAGCTCTTTGATCACTTCATGTAGTTGCGGGTTAGATGCAGAAATATTGGGTAGCTTGATGATGTTCGCACCCGGGTCCAGAGTTAGCTTACCGAGTTCAGCAAGATGATCTGGAATGCGCTGGGCTTCCGTCATCCGCTCAGGAAATGTGGCAATAATGCGCCCGGCGAGCGAAATGTCGCGGGTCTCGACGGCGATACCGGCGGTATCAGTAAAGGCTTTGATAATGGGTAGCAGCGAATAGGTAGCTAAACGAGGTGCTTCATCAGTATCCGTATAAATAATCTTCGGACTATCGGTCATAAGTGGTTCTCATCTCTGGTATCTTTTGGATACGGTAATCGCGGTTTGGGTTGCCCGGATGGGGCAAACAAGCGGCGTATTATGGACTAAAACGATGGGTCTTGCTTGTTTTCAGCGAGCACTGAGTTAACGAAACTTGGAACTTAGTGGATTTTTAACATGATTCTGCACAAGCTGTTTACAAGGACGACCCCAGGGGCAATCAACACCAGAACGCTTTCAAGGGCACTCTCAAGAACTCTTTCCAGCACCCTAGGAGCCCAGTATGGGCAAGATTGACGGGCTGCATCATCCCGCCACCGCAACCTGCGATAAAAAGGCACAGATCGAGTATTTCACTGACACTTTAGGCATGGAATTACAGGCTCTCGACTGGCTGCATGACGTCGAGAACACGTTTCATGCCTTTTTGCGCCTTAGCGACGAGAGTTCAATCGCTTTTGTCCACAACCCCGATATTGCCAAGATCCCCAGCCAAATTGGCCACACCCATGCCGGGTATGCTGGCCATGCGCGACCAGTTCCACAGCAGTGCCAGGGCCCATCGACCACGGCATATGTTCCTCGACCTATTTCGCGGGACTGGAGAATATGACGCTCGAACGGTCCTACTCCAGCGAACCCCTTAATAACGAAGCCTGGATCGATCCAGGGGTGGTTTACAAAGCCATTCTAGCGACGCACGATGAAGCGTTCGTGAATTCCGTGCTGAATGAACCACCGGTTGTCGTGAGCCAGGAGCGCCTTCCTTTAGGGAAGTAGCGCCTCGTTAAGAACCTGTTGCGCCAGGTCTTCACGACGATACTTCTCTGCACTCGTTTTGGAAGCTTCACCCATCCTCTGGCGCAGCACCTGATCACTCACCAGCTGACTCAACGCCTCATACCAATCAAGATCGCTGGTGGCGAAATAGCCATCGACGCCAACTTCAATTTGTTCCTCGCAGACCCCGACGGGAGAGGAAACTATCGGAATGCCTAGCGCCTGATATTGAATAACCTTAAAGCCACACTTACCCCGTGTGAAAGCGTTATTTTCCAAAGGGTTTATCCCAATACTAAAGGCTTGCATGCAAATTAATTCTGTCTCCAACGACCACGCAACTGATTTGAGACGAGCATGACAATCACCAAAATCATCCCCCACAAGATGAACCTCCACATCAGCGTGCTCATTCAGTATCCGCACCAGAACGGGCAGTATTTGCTGCACAAAAGCAGAAGTACCGGGACCCCCAATCCAACCGATAACGACTGCACCCTCTTTCTTATCCTGCGCAACATAGGCCGCGACATCTAGCCCGGTAGGGACAACAAGGACCTGGTCATTAAATTGCTTTGCATAGTTCGCGAGATGCTGATTGCCGACGACAACGACATCTGCCGATCCAACCAGCCAGCGGGTCCGAAATGAATTCATTTTCAGAGGACCTAGCCAGCGGTTACGAGCACTGGCTGGATTTAGATAAATCGCGTCATCAAAATCATAAATGAGTTTATGGCTGAAGACCTTTGCCAACCATTCGAAAACGGGCGGGCCGACCGGAGCGACATTTCGATGCACCAACACAACATCGGCCCCAAACAAGCAGTAGGGAAAAAGTACACAGAACCTGCAGCCGTCAAATAGCACACTGACAATTTTTGCTAACAGATGCCCGGGCTGATCTTTCAACTGATAACTTCTAGCGGAAAGAAATGCCAGATGTCGAACCTGCATATTTTTCGACCAGAAAGGAATTAGATCAATCGCGCGTAGACGAGAACTGGCTCCTTGTATTGGCTCTGGCGTCAGAATTAAAAGGTGCTTCATTTAAAACGTGCCAGTTGATCAAGTGCCCAACGGACTGGTCGCTTGACATAATAGTTGACAACGACGAGGTCAAACACACACCAGGAATAAACACTTCCCACGCCATTAGCGACGCGAATACGATGCCGTTGCCATTGATTTCTAAATAAATTAGAACTGGTGCCGCCAAGGCGAAAGTGTGAAATTAGTTCGTCTACATAACAAAACTTCACGCCCGCATTCCAGCACCTGATACCAAAATCGTAATCCCCCGCTATTGAGTAGTCGGGATTAAAACGTCCTATCCGCTCGTAGACTGAGCGCCTAACGAAACAGGTGGGGTGATTGAAATTACCAAACGTCACCATTTGCCAGGCGCTTAAAATTTCACGGCCACGGCGCCATGCTCTATCATCTCCCACATTATTCACCACGCCATAATAAAACTCTGCGTCGGGACTATTTTGAATCGCTTCTCGAATTTTTTTCAGAGCATCAGTCGCATAACAGTCATTTGCATGGATGGCACCCACATAGTCGCCACGACACAGAGAAATGCCTTTATTCAGCGCGTCATACAGCCCCTCGTCAGGTTCGCTGCGCCAGTAATCAAGATAGTCCCCATAGCGATTAATCAGAGCAAGCGTTCCGTCGCTGCTGCCACCGTCGACAATCACATGTTCAACATCATTGGTCTTCTGCTGAATCATGGCTTGCAGCGTTTGTTCTAACAATTCATCACCATTGTAAACAATGGTGATGACCGAGATCAAAAAGTCAGACCTATCGCCCCGTATTCCACCTTCGAGCACTAACGGTTGGGCACCCGGCAGTAACGGACGCGGTCGCAAACTAACACCGGTAAATGGGTGGCTGTTGCCCCAATAAACATGAGTGACATCAAACCAACAATTAGCAAGCACGTATCGCTGTGGCAACACTTCAATTTCTGTTTTGCCATCGACCAAATAAACAATGATGCAGCGAATCGAAGGGTTTGAGTGGGGATTTTCCAAACAATCAATCTTGTCGATGGGATAGTCTGTCGTCACGGAACGAATAGACAGGTAATACTGCTTACCGCTTGAGGATACTCGAAAATCAGCCATGCTCTCTTCTGCCTGATCTGTCGCCTGACCTTTTACCTCATCAACAACCCGCTTAATGATTGGTGAAGCGACACTGTCATCTGATTCGACATGGCGAATTAAACTAGCAACAAAGTTATCGATGTCGGGCATCGGCTATTTCGGTTCGGATTCGTCGAAAGCCTAACGATTCCATCGAAACATTGCACTCAAATTCAGCCGTCGCCAATAGACTTCGGCAGCTCGAAGGGTGGCGACTTTCAAGCGCCGCTTGCAGGGCTTATTTATCACGACCGACGAAATTGTCTAGTGTTTTCGATAGCACTCTAGTACGCCGCGATACACTCAATCTCTACCCGTGCATCCAGAGCCAGTCCGCTGGCTGCAAGTGCACTTCGAGCCGGAGGGTTCTCGCCAAAGTAGGTCTTGTAGACCGCGTTGACCTTGGGCCACTCCTTAATGTCTGCCAAAAATAAGGTGCACTTCACCACCCGGTCCAACCCAAGGTCATTACTCTCTAGCACCGCCTTGATGTTCTCCATGGTTTGGCGAGTTTCAGCTTCCACTCCGCCCTCAACCAGACCCAGTCCGCCAGGCGCATTGCCTAACTGTCCAGACAGAAACAACAAGTCACCGACTCTAACGGCTTGAGAAAAGGGTAAACCTAGCTTTTTGAAAGATTCGGGATTCTTAAATTCAATATCCACAGCTGATACTCCATTCGCCATCAATAACAGGAAAAGCCACACGACATTGCGACCTACAATATTGCGACATACAATTTGTAACACGGCTTGAAACATATGGCAGTCAACCCTCGCTGGCGCCAGATTAGCCAGATTAGCCAGATTAAATAGTAGCGGGAGTAGTGGCCTGGGACCAGTAGTTGTCAATGTTGGGTGGGAGTGACATGCGAGATTGGCCCTATTGATTGGGACGAGAATCCTTAACAAGGAGTGTTACCAACCGCTGCATCTCGGCTTCGAGATCACGGATCATACGCTGCAGACTGGCTTGCCGCTCAACTTCTCTGATGTTCTGGCTCATCGATACTTCTCAAATCAACCGAGAAAATCATCCTAACGAAACGGCCATCAAAAACTACCTGCAAGGGACAAATGGTCAGAAAATCTGTTCAGAATGTGACCGACGCCACATTTCAAAGCAGATGATCAGAGTCGCGGAATTGTACGCTCGAACAACAGAAGATTTTTTGAAGCCAAGAATGCCAATTGGATCTGAGTGTTATTCACCACCAATCGAGCAAACCCCGGCTCCTCAGCGAAGGCTTCCAGACCAACAATATCGCTAGCGTCCAGTGGCTGCCGTCATTTGCCTGTGGGTCCCACAATCGCCTGTACTGGCCAATTAGGCTGTTCGATCAATTGCATATTATGGTCGTGGCCCGAAAACATCAGATCAACTTTGTGCTTCTTGAGCACAGGTTGACACAATTGTGGCGCTTCCGGACGATAGTCGGGTGAGTTTCCTGATAGTAGCGGCGTATGAGTCACCACCATCGTCCAGAGCGCAGGTTTTGTCGATTCAAGCAGCGCATCTCGTTCTCTGGTGGTGTCCAATGGGTTGCGCAGACACAGCCCTGAATCGATGAAAATCACTCTCAGTAATGCCTCGGGCCCTGCTCGCCCACCACAAAAAATAACACCTCAGGTTCGGCGGAGAAATCCAACCGAACGTTCTGCGTGGTAGCGGGATTCAGCAATGTGTAAGTAAACGTCGTAACTGACACGACTATCAGAAGTGAAAGACCGATCAGCAGAACACCTGCTTTTTGTCTATTCCTCAGCTCTTTACCTATTCCTCAGCTCTTTACCTATTCCTCAATAGGGGCTAGCCGGCGGCTGACGGACGCGGGTAATCGAGGCTTGATCCAGGCGATGCCAACATCTCGGAAATGCCGAAATCTAAATGGCAACGCCAACATGGCGGGCGTTGCGACAAGTGTCAATATCGATGCGAACGCGAGGCCCGAGACAATAGCTTGCGATAGCGGCACCCAGAAGTTAGACAAGGCACCACCGTAGACGATCGTACGATTTAGCAGATCCACGCTAAAGTTCATGGCGAGCGGCAACAAACCACAAATCGTTGTCACCGTTGTCAATACAACCGGCCGCAAACGCTGTGCGCCCGTCCGCACAATCACTGAAACATAATCCAAGTTAGGATGCTGATGACGAATATGATTATAGGTGTCGATCAGAACAATATTATTGTTAACGACGATACCTGCCAATGCCACGATCCCAGTACCCGTCAAAATCACACTAAAGGGTTTACCGGTGATGATCAGTCCCACCAAAACACCTGCTGTGGACATGACCACCGCTGCCAGTATCAATACGGCTTGATAAAGACTATTGAACTGAGTCACGAGTAAGACGAACATCAGTAGCAAAGACAGAGAGAATGCGACGCCGACGAAGGCGATGGATTCGGACTGCTCCTCATTTACCCCACGGAAGGTGATATCAAGCCGAGGATCGAACCGCTGCGACTCAACCCATTCAGAAATTTCTTTGACCTTGTCGTCAGCCAATACATCAGGCCCAACATCGGCACGAATAAACTTTACCGGCACACCATCTATGCGTTGAATAGAGTCGACACTCGGCATCGCATTGCGCTGAACAAAATTGCTGATGGGCACAAGACCTTCACGAGTCTTGATTTTCAAACTGTCGAGCGCACTAATACCGCGTTCTGACTCTGGAAATCTGACTCTTATATCAACGGCATCATCGGCACCGTCAGGCCGGTACTCGCCAACCTTAACGCCATTTGTGACTAGCTGAACGGCAATGCCAACCTGAGAAACATCTGCGTCAAACAATGCAGCCTGGGCGCGATCGACCATCAAGCGCCACTCGATACCAGGCAATGAGCGAGTATCATCTACGTCACGGACACCCTCCATCTGCGACATGTATTCCACCACCCGGGTGACTGCCGGCTCCAATAGCTCTTTGTTCTGCGAGCCAAACTGAATTGCAATGGGCTTACCGCTACTAGGTCCCTGTTCCATCGCCTCAATCTCGACCATGATGCCAGCAAAATTCTTGGTTCGGTCGCGAATTGTTTCAAATATTTCCGTGCCAGTAATGTCGCGTTCATTCTCTTCCATCAACTCGACAAAAATCGAACCGATTCTGTCCGGGCTGCCTCGCGTCGAGCCGCCCGGCGTTTTAGTATTGGTATTGATGGCCGCAATCCCTTCTACAGCGACAATGACTTTCTCAACTTCTGATACCAGACGATTGGCCTCGTCCGCCGACAAGTTACCCCGGGCGCGCACACTGACTCGACCAAACTTAGGTTCAGCATCGGAGAAAAACACAACTCCGTTTCCCACGCTACCGTATGCAACAAAACTGCTGTAAAGCGCGCCAACCGTAAGAATCAAAACGATGCCAGCGTGGTGGCTGGTCCAGCGGAGTAATCGAGCATAGTAGCCGGTGATACTTTTTAGTTTGGTCGGGTCGCCCTCTTCAAGTTCCTTTAAGGTATCAATCGACTTCTGATCATCTTCACCTGCCTTACCAAATACAGCACCTAGCGCGGGGCCAAATACGAGCGCATAAAACAGACTACCGATGAGCACAGTAAACACCGTTACCGGCAGATAACTCATGAATTTTCCGGGCACACCTGGCCAAAACATTAGCGGTAGGAATGCTGCCAGAGTGGTCGCGATGGATGCCACAACAGGCCAGAACATCCGCTTGGCGGCCAACGCATAGGCTTCTTTGCGATGGAAACCTTCCACCATTTTCCGATCAGCATATTCTGTGACGACGATGGCGCCATCAATCAACATACCCAGTGCCAGCAACATCCCAAACATCACCATAAAGTTAAAGGTGAAGCCTATTTGATGCAGGAGCGTGACCGAGAACAGAAACGAGACAGGAATACCAAAGCCGACAATGATGCCTGAGCGAAAACCCATCGCTGCGACAACCAGCACCATCACCAGAGCGAGCGCTGTCAAAATATTGCCCTGTAGTTCGCGCACCTGACTCTCTGCAAACGGCGCTTGATCCTGGGAGTAAAACACGTCCACCTGGTTCGGGAGTTCGCGACGGTAATCCTCGACAATCCGCTTCGCTTTATCGACAGTATCAATAATGTTGGCATTGGCGCGTTTGATAACGTTGATCGAAATCGTTCTCTGACCATTCACGCGCGCATAATTGTTGCGATCTTTAAAGGTCCGCTTGATGGTCGCGACGTCACGCAATGTCACTACCGTACCAGCATTGGTTTTGACGGGCAGATCAAACAAGTCCTGCGCTTCTTCGATCACACTCGGCACCTTGACCGAGAAACGGCCCTCGCCCGTGTCGATATTGCCAGCGGGAATCAGGCGATTATTGCGCACAATCGTGCTGATAAGCTCTTCGCTGGAAATCTGATAGGCTTCAAGGGCCATCGGATCAATGACCGCCTCGAGCAATTCTTCGCGCTCACCCTGCAGCTCAGCATCGATAACCTCCGCCAGCCCTTCTATTTTATTACGCAGCTTAACCGCGTGTTCATAGAGCACCCGTTCGGGTACCTGATCGCCGACCAGGTTGATCTGTAAGATCGGGAAATCTGCTGTCGACTCCTCGCTGATGATGGGTTCTTCAGCGGAACTGGGCAACTCTTGTTTAGCTCGATCGACAGCTTCCCTGACATCTAGCAACGCCTCGTCAAGATCGTAGTCAATATCAAACTCGACTACGAGATTAACGACATTTTCTGAAGCATAGGCCGTAATTTCTTCTACGCCTTCGACGCTACGCAGTTCAAATTCGAGCGGCATCACCAGCAGTCGTTCGCCATCCTCTGGCGAAATGCCCTCGTGGAAAACGGTGATCACATAGATCGGAATCGCAATGTAGGGTTCACTCTCGATCGAGATAGCGCGCAACGATACAATACCCGCGAACAGCACCATAAACATGATTAATAGGACCGTACGCGTTCGATTGACCGCAGCATCCACTAGCGCATTCATGAGGATTTCGTGTCAAGGGAGACACCCCTGGCATCCTGATAGGGTTTGCTCGGCTTCGCTGTCTCGAGCGCTTCAAAGGTCGGCTCTACGATTTCACCCGCGACCACCAATTCTTGCCCCACCGTGATGATGGTTGAGACTTCCGGCAACCCGGTGACCCAAATGCCATCTTCCGCATCACGAATGATATCGACCAGATAAAATTCCACACGCTGATCGCTGTCGATGGTACTCACACCTATATTGCCTTCGTCATCAAGCGACAATAGCGCCGGTGAAATTTTGTGTGCCAGCAAATGTTGAACGGGGATAACGATTTGTGCGGTGAGACCACTCTCGATGGAGAAGTCAGAATTATCAGTTTCGAGTTCTATGGCGTAGGTTCGAGTGGCAGTATCAGCCACTTTACCAATAAACGACACGCGGCCTTCAACGATCTCACCAGAGCTAAGTTCTGCACGGCCAATCTGGCCGTCTTCAAGCTTATTGATGTTACGCTCAGATATGCGCCCGACGAGCAACATCGGATCTAACGCAACCAGCGTTACACAAGTCGAACCCAACATCACCAACTCGCCTAGCTCAAGCCCAACGTCTTCGATAAGTCCATCGAATGGCGCTCTAATTTGCAGACGACCCAGATCTAACTGACTTCGTTTTAGGTCAGCTTCAGCTTTTGCTAAACGCGCTTTCGACTGGGCGATCAGTGTCTGCGACTGCAAGCCTTGGAGCGCCAGCCGCTGGCTGCCCTCATATTCGATCTTCGCTTGATTAAGTGCACCTTCTGATTCAGCAACAGCAACCACTCGATCTTCTTCCGAAATCTGGCAAAGTACATCACCAGCAGACACTCGATCTCCACGTTCCACAAGGCGGGCTTTAAGTGTTCCATGGATCTGGGCTTTAACGGATACCGTACGTTTACTTTGTGTTTCGCCTCTAACCGTGATCAATCTGGATTGCTCTGATCCATAAATCGTCGCCACCCTGACGGACAGTGCAGGTTTTTCTTCCGCTCGAAGCGCGGCTATTCGATTCTGTTCGGCGATTGAGACAGGGGGCGCTGGAGGCATTTCTCTGAGTTGTCCGCTGCCTAACCACAGCAGAACAACGATGCCAATGACAACGGCAGTGATATAAGTAGAACGCATGACGGGATGGATCCTTTCCAAATTCTGATCATAAACTTCTGGCGAATCTGCGTTGCCTTAGGAGTCCGGAGTGTAAGGCTTTGCCTGCCAGCCTAGGCTAATCGCTGTATCTTATGCAAAAACAGGCTGATTTTCTACTCAGCTCGCGCAACGCATTTCAAAATCTGCGTGTTGTCATGCCATATTTTAGCAGTTCAATTTTACCTGTGCCATTTTGCCGATTTAGGATTAGATGCCATTTCGTGGGAATGGCTTTAAAGATGACTAATTATATTTTTTGCAGTTAGCTTTGTTTACTTCAAGCTTACAGAAAGCCCTGCCATCGGTGATTGGATACACATCGTAGGATTTTTGGTAAGCCGCCTGGCTCGCAGCTTCATCTGCCGGTGCCAAACTGAGTATGTAGCCATAAAAGTCGTACAGCGTGGCAATGTCCTTTCGATACAAGCCCTCATCCTGACGCTGTAATAACCCTTCAACAATCGGCAACAGCGCCTGTTTCGCTGAATCGCCATGGGGCACGACAACCAGAGCCTCAAGCGTTGCCAACTCGCCCGGAAAGGTTTGCCGAATCGCTTCGTAGCGCGGCATGACAGTTGTGGGCAATTTTCTGTTGTCCAAAAGGAGTTCCGTGTAGTGACGTCCAAATCTTGCCAACAAAGTGTACGCCAACTCATGTTCTTGCGCATTCCAAAACAAGCGTTCCTGATAAGCGTCCAAAGTCAGGTCCAGCAGCGGTTCAAATCCCGACAAGTATCTCGAGCGGACTTCCGCTGCATGATCGATTCGATAGAACAAACCGTGATTAATGCTCTTAACATTCCATCGTCGCACACTGAATACAGGGCCGGTCTGCGCCTCTATAAACGCTGTTCTTACCCTATCCTGCGCTTCAATGTTTGCCCAGGGAGATGACAGTCGGTTAGGCAGGACGAGGTTGTACCAATCCCTAATTTCCACATCTGGTCGGATACCTTTCACTCGCTGCAAATAGCCGAGCACCGCGACCTCGAAGTCGCCGTAGGTGAATAGTATAGCGTTTTTTGGCATAGCATTAAGAATGGTCTCCCCGTATAGCTCGACGAATTCACTCTTTGCCCGAGTATTCTGGCCATAGTTACTCACCAGTGCGCTCACGGGTAACGCAAAGCTCAGGGCAACCACCAGGTACGTTGCCACCGCTTTACGCTGCAACCAATGAGAGATACCGATTGCGCCAACACCTAACCAGATCACCAGACTGGCATACGCAACCATAGGGTAAGGATGAAAAACAGCCTGGGATCGATATTCGAAGGTGAATCCCAGCAGCAAATTCAAAATTTGCGTTGTGCCAAGATAAAGAAGTACCAGACTGAATGCATAGAACCTGGGCCACAGTCTGAAACTCTGCCAAACACCAAACAATATGACCGGCAAACAAACATAACTCAGCTGTTGGGCGGAATGCGTCCAGAGCCACATGGAAAATTGCCACTTATCCCAAACTGTCGCTGCCTGCTTGGTATCCGCGTACGCCGATCGATCTATGTACCGAATCAAATCGGCCAATGAATGATTGGCACCATAAATCGCAATTTCAGGATTCGCCTGCAAGAGCGACAAGTAGGGCGTTAAACCAAGGAGAAATAGCCCGAGACTCACCAACCAAAATAGAGGCGACTTCAAACAATCCAATAGGCGTGGCCACTGCTGCAACAGCACCAGCAGTATCGCAGGAGAACTTAAGACGACCAACGGCCAGTGGTTACTGAGCGCTAAACCGTAGCTAAATGCCAGGCAATGTAACCAGTGGCGCCTACCATCGTTGCCAAAGCGCAGACCGAAATAGAAACAGACCAGAAAGGTCAGCACACCTAAGGAATAGACTTCAACAATAATAGCCTGAGACCAGAAAGCGCTCGAAACGCCGTAAGCGAGCGCCACTATTACCGCATAGATTCGAGCCAGGCCAAGGCATTCCGCGATTAAAAACAGCATTCCGCAAGCGCCGGCCGCAAAAATGGCCGACAGAAAATTCCCGGCAATAATGGGGTTATCGAACCAGGTAATAGAAACGAAACCCTGACAAGCCAGCGTGAACAGCGGGTATCCGGGAGGATGACTAATGCCGCCTTCGTGACAAACCATCTGAAAAAGTCCTGCATCTTCCAGTGTCAAAGCTCTGGGTAGCGTTAACCAGTAGAGCAGCAATGGCAAACTAATCGACAGCAGCAGACCCAACCAGCGCGGCATCTGCAAGTACTGATCAAGCTCATATGTGGTTTTTTTACCCAAAATGTCTACTGACTTGTTCGAATTTTCCGAATGATGCCTCAATCCGCAATGGAAGGTAACTCGTTCATTACGCTCCCAATCAGCAACCTTACCCTATCGTTTCGCGACTCTCCGCACTATACTCGCGCCCCTGCAAACCTCTCGAGCGCCCTATGTCGGCAAATCCTGGAATTACCCATTTTAACCAGTTGGGTCTTCCCGATACTTTGATGAAAGCCGTCGAAGAAATCGGTTATGAGACACCCTCGCCTATCCAATGCCAAACGATTCCTCTTTTGCTTGAGGGCCGAGATGTTTTAGGGCATGCGCCCACTGGTACAGGCAAGACGGCAGCGTTCGCTCTACCATTGCTATCGCGTTTGGATATGAAGAATAACGCCGTTCAAATCATGGTCCTAACCCCGACCCGGGAACTAACCATTCAGGTCGCTGAGGCTTTCCAACGTTACGCCTCACACATCAAGGGATTTCATGTACTGCCCATTTACGGCGGTCAGGCCTATGCCGGTCAAATCGGACAATTGAAACGCGGTGTTCAAGTGGTTGTGGGTACGCCGGGACGTGTCATGGACCATATGCGCAAGGGCACGCTGAAACTGAATGAACTTCAAGCGCTGGTCCTCGACGAAGCCGATGAGATGCTCCGCATGGGATTTATCGATGACGTTGAATGGATTCTTGAGCAGACACCAAAACAACGCCAAGTTGCTCTCTTCTCCGCCACTATGCCGAAAGAAGTCGAACGCATTGCGCGCCGGCATCTGAACGACCCACGAGAAATCTCAATCAAGTCCAAGACCGCCACTGCCTCAACGATTCGGCAGCGGTACTGGCCAGTGAGTCATGCACACAAACTCGATGCCCTGACGCGCATTTTGGAAGTTGAACATTATGAGGCAATGATCCTGTTCGTAAGGACCAAAACCGCCACCGTCGAAATCGCTGAGAAGCTCGAAGCAAGGGGCCACGCTGCGTCAGCGATCAACGGCGACATGCAACAAAAACAGCGAGAACAAACTATCGAGCGCCTCAAAAAAGGCTCTCTCGACATACTCGTCGCGACGGACGTTGCCGCACGAGGGCTGGATGTCGAACGTATCAGCCACGTGATTAACTACGATATCCCCTACGATACAGAAGCTTATATCCATCGTATTGGTCGAACCGGACGCGCTGGACGCTCGGGTCAGGCCATCTTGTTTGTGACGCCCCGGGAAAAGCGCATGCTGGACGCGATTGAGCGCGCGACCAGACAAAAAATAGAGCTATTGGAGTTACCCTCCACCGAAATGGTTAACAACAAGCGGATGGCAGATTTCAAACAAAAGGTGACCGACACCATCACCGCCGGCGACCTGGAGTTTTATCAACAGTTATTCGAACAGTATCGGCGAGACCACGATTTCACCGATATCGAGATCACGGCAGCACTCGCAAAAATGCTGGTTGGCAAAGATTCACTGTTGCTGAAGGAAAACACCGGCAAAGGCAAGCAATCGAAGCCCGCCGCCTTTGAAGAAAGCAAAGAAAGACCCAGGCGCGAGCGACGGGACAAACCACCAGAACGCCGCGAAACGGCAGCATCCCGGGCGGATAAAGATCGCCCAAGAACAGACCACTCAGAAAAAGATCACCCCAAGGTAGATCGTCCAGAAAAACCCGGCAAGCGCGTCAGTAAGTCTAAAGTGAAACCGCCCGAGGGTATGGAACGTTATCGCATCGAAGTGGGTCACGATCATGAAGTCAAACCCGGCAACATTGTGGGTGCGATTGCTAATGAGGCCGGCCTCGACGCTGAAAATATCGGCCACATCGATATCTATTCAGGACACAGCATCATCGACTTGCCCGCTGGAATGCCACGCGATGTGTTCCGTGAGCTTAAAAAAGTTTGGGTTTGTGGCCGTCAGTTGCATATCACTCATGACCTGGAAGATCGGATCAGCGAGCGAACTCACGCAGACAAACCAGAAACTGCCAGAAGTAAACCACCTGGGAAAGGCAAGCCCGTCTCGAAAAGTAAAGCCACGGTGAAACACAAAGTCAGGACAGCTGACAAAAAGTCTAGAGGCAAGCCGGATAGAAAAAAACACACGCCGAAAGACTAACGTCGGGAACATTGATACAGATCAACGCCAGTAACGAACTCCGAGCGTAAGGTAGTGGTAGGTTCTAACCTTACGGTAGGTTCGTTATGCGCAAGATACTGGTGATCACTGATCCTGAGTTTTCAAATGAGGTTGTGCTCAATCGCGTTCGCGAGGTGCCGAAGGAAGACACCATTTTTCGTATCGAACACTATCTCGCGCCCACCCACGCGAAAGATGGCAGTGCATTCACCGCAGCTTTGCAAGAAAAACAAGAATGGCTAGATGAACTGGTCGCGCCCCTGATCGAAGACGGCTACACCATTGAAAGTCGAGTGCATGCCAATGGCAAATTGTATGAGGCTATTGTTGAAAGCGCGGTTGAATTTGAAGCTGACTACATTTTCAAACCGCTTCGACACCATGGCACCTTGCGCCGCATGATCTTTACCTCAACCGATTGGAATCTGGTACGCTTTTGCCCCTGCCCAATATTATTGGTTAGTGGGACCCTTGACGTCCACGGCAAACCAATACTTGCAACCCTAGACCTTGAAACTCAGGATGAGCCACACCAGGCACTGAACGAGGTTGTCCTAGAGCGCAGCCGTGCACTTTCTAACTTAATTGGTGGAGACATACACCTGGTCAATGCCTACAACATGGTGACCGTAGCCGGTGATAACGCTTCTTTGGACCCATTAAAATACCAAGTGATACGGGGACGTCGCGAAGAATATTTCGCCAAGGCAAAATCTGTCGCAGAGAACATAGATGTGGCAGCCGAAAACGTCCATCTTGAAGAAGGCGCCCCGGAAATGGTGGTCAACCACGTGGCTGAAAAACTGAATGCCGGTATTATTGTGCTTGGCACGATGGCGAGAACCGGCGTCTCAGGATTATTCATTGGCAATACGGCAGAGTCAGTGCTCGAGAGTTCAAATTGCGACGTTTTCATCGTTAAACAGGAAAACTTCGTCAGTCCACTCGGCTGACAAGCGCCTCTACAATGCCGCTTCTAATGTTTTGACGGTTTTAGACTTAAACTCTCGCCTCGCTAACACTGCAACAATCAGCGTCGTGGCAGCAATATAAAAATAGGGATTCAACATCCAAAACACCATGGCAAGACAGAAGTAATAAGTCCGCAATCCTGCATTATTATCGTGGCCAGCGACGTCCATTAAACGGGCCATTTGCTGAACAAATTTTGCGCGTTCGTCATCACTGAAATGATCGCCCGGCATGGGTGCCGCGCCCATCAGCACCGCAACGAAGCCATATTGGCGAAGACTCCAGGTAATCTGAAAGAACGCATAGATCAGCATGACCGCGATAAGCATAAACTTGGTCTGAATTTGCGCGGTAGACTGCTCAACTGAGAATGCTAACTCGCCCGTCAACTCAGCAATTTGCTCGCTGGCAGAAACCGCGGTAAAGATAGCCGCTAACAGTATCAGGGTAGTAGAGGCGAAAAAACCAACAACCCGTTCCTGACTGGCGAGCAATGAAGCATCGGTAACGCGGATCTCCCGATCTAACATCTGCGTCACCCAGCGAACGCGATGCAGGCGCATAGAGTGTGACAAGGATTGTTTGTGCCCTTGCTTCGCTCGACGTTTTGCATACTGCGCATAGCCAATCCAGAGGAAAAACATGTAGCCGAGAGCGATAGCATCGAGCCAATCGAGTAATTCTGGCGAGTGAATACCCATTTTCTAAAATCCTTATCTTGAACTCATGAATAGTTCTTTTGTAATCGAGCCGTCAGCGATGCTTGATAATCGATCGGTAACAACTGCTTTAGTTCAGGCGATGCACGGGACAAAAACTCATCTGTGAATGGTCCCATGTCCCTCATCGACCGGATCGACCGGATCGACAATTGAGAAAAATTGATCAGCACTGCGATTCTCGGCTCATCCGAATGGTTGATTGCCGTCTGATGCCAGAGCAAACCATGACTCATAAATGCATCTCCGGCATGAGCGTCTTCGCTGAGAATGATGCAAGTTTAGCATCCGCACCTAACAGTTCGTGAGCGACCGCGAGGAGCCGAGAGTTAATGACCAGCGACTCAAACATCGGATCACGAACGAGCGGATTAGTGAGCTTAATATGACTGGGACTGTTCACCTGTCCTTGATCGAGATGCCCGAGGACAAAATAGCGTACCGAGTTTGCCTTATCGGGCTCGATTAAGCGTTCAAGAACATGAAAGCCCTCACCATTGGTGAGCGCTGCTTTTGCGATTTTGGCTTCATTCATAGGAGAATACTCACATTACCCTTTAACATCAGTAAACAAGACCACCATTCCAAAATCAATGATGTATCCACTGGTGCGAAGCAGCGGTATCGCGATAGGCTAGTTTCATTAGAAGCAGAGTACTTATCAGAGTACTTATCAAAGTACTTTGATAAGTACTAACCGGAGTAACAAATGAAGGAGTTGACAGTCATCCCACTCACGCGCGAAGCATTTGCGCCATTCGGGGACGTGATTGAAGTAAACGAGTCTGCAGAACAGCGTGAAATCAACGAGGGAAACACAACCCGATTTCACGATCTAGCCAAACTCACTTTGTCTGATCTGGGCGGTCAAGCTGCCCTCAACATCTTTCGGTCTAAACCATTGCCTTCACCCGTCACAATACGAATGATGGAACGGCATCCAATTTCTAGTCAGGCATTTATGCCTTTATCCGGTCACCCCTTTCTTGTCGTGGTTGCAGCACCAGGTGAACTTCACCCGCCTGGCATTAGGGCCTTTCTGGCATCACCGCAGCAGGGCGTTAACTATCACGCAGGTACCTGGCACCACTACTGCCTGGCGCTGGAATCAACCAGTGACTTCCTGGTGGTGGACCGGATTGCGGATGACGAGAATTGTGATGAGATTATCCTCAAAGAACCCCTCACTCTTATCCTCACCCAGAACTTAACTCAAACCATAACGACAGCGCCATGAGCCAATTCCTGCCTGCTTTCCTGATGAAATATTCAGATTCATCGTTTACGAATCCTCACGAAGTCGTCCTAGCCGATGAGCCACTAGAATGTACCGGCAACTTCACCCACATGGGTGCAAAGTACTGGGGCTTTGAGAGTGAACGACATTGCGCCATTACCGCAAGAGCTGACAACCAGGGTTTTCGCTTTGACCACGATGCTTTCAACAGTCTAGTCATAGGCCTAACCCATCAAAGTCTTGTTAGTGAAATCAGGATCAGTACAAAGTGGTTCACGGGCAACCAGGTACCCTGTGTTTCAGTAGACCTGATTGACGGTGACAACGAGATTGTTGTGCTAGATCGCGTGACGTTGGAACCCGATCAGGAGCATTTTTTTACCATCGAGGAAACTTCGGCAACGCGATGTCGGGTCCGTTGCTTTCATGAGGGTGGAATCGCAAGAGTTAATCTATTTGGCGATCAGGGCGCACCGCTCTATGACAAACCAAATCTGCTCGAGTTGGCGGAGATCAGTCATATCTCTAACGTGCACTATGGTTCACCGCAAATGGCAGTAAGCGGTCAGCGCGTCGAGAATCATATGGTTGGCTGGGAGTCTGCAAGGAGCGGTTTTGGTGAACAAGCGGTGTTCCAGCTCCGGCATCCAACACAGGTTGAATGCCTGGTCGTCGATACCTACTTACATCGACTCAATCCACCACTTTCCTGCCACCTATTCGGATTACCCGCAGATGAAGCATTGACTTTGGACGAAGCCATGTCCAAACAACCTCGCTGGCAAATCACGTTCGATAATGGCGCCACCGTGACGCCTTCCAACATTCAAGCTTATATGCGCGACAAAGCCTTCCTAAACGAAGCCGTTACCCATGCACGTCAATTCAACATCGATTTGGCGTTAGGCGATTATTCACCCTGGGTACCTCTGATTCGATTCGCGCCTCTGACGGCCGATACCTGGCATGAACTGAATGAAATCGAATCGACTCAGTCGATGAAACACGTGCTTTATATGCACTTCCCCAATGGTGGTGTGCATGGGTTAAAGCTTTTCGGTAAAAGCGGCTAGCTCGGAAATCCAGATAGTCTTTTGCGCATCGTCAACGAACGAGCCCCTAAAGCTGTTCAGTGCTAATGCCCTGGCCTGATCTTCCGTCATATCTAATGCATCCACCATGGCGACAAGGTTGTCATTCAGGTAACCACCAAAATAAGGCGGGTCATCTGAGTTCACAGTAACGCGAATACCCTGCTCCAGCATTTCTAGAATCGGGTGCTGATCCAGCGTGTCATAAACTCGGAGCCGAACATTGGACAAAGGGCACACGGTCAGCGGCATTTCCTCGTCGATCAAGCGCTTGACGAGCGCCGCGTCTTCAAGACAACGAACACCATGATCAACTCGCTCGACTTTCAGTAAATCTAATGCACCCCAAATGTAACTCGGGTCGCCCTCTTCTCCAGCATGCGCCACGCTGCGGTAACCTTGCTTGATTGCTTCTGCGTAGACTACCGCGAATTTCTCAGGCGGGTGGCCAAGCTCTGAGCTATCCAAGCCGACTGTTAGGATATTGTCCCTAAACGGTTCCGCTTGTTTCAGTACGTCCATGGCACTGTCCGCCGATAGATGCCGTAGGAAACACATAATCAGAGAAGCCGACTGGCCCCATTCCTTTTGGGCTTGTTCAATCGCACTGTAATAACCATTGAACATCGTTTCAAAAGTGATGCCACGCTCAAGATGCGTTTGCGGGTCAAACATAATTTCGGCGTGGACAATATTCTGCTCGCGGCACTTTTGCAGATAAGCAAACATCAGATCAAAAAAGTCCTGCTCGTTGAGCAACACACCGGCACCCGCGTAATAGATATCAAGAAAACTCTGCAAGCTATCGAAGGCATAGGCTTTCTCGACATCGCTGAGAGTCTTATAGGGGATATCGATCTCGTGCCTGGCGGCTAGATCCAGCAGCATCTGCGGTTCCAACGTGCCTTCGATATGCACATGCAGCTCTGCCTTCGGCATCGCTTTTACAAATTCCTTCAATTTCATTAACAACATTCCTTTTTTACTACGCTGTTACTGGCCTGAACCCTTTATTCACCAGACAGTGATGGTGCGCAGAGCGCGTAACGGGTGCAAACGAATCCATGTCTGGGCGCCGGTCCTTTTTCGAGCGCGGAGACCCCCTGCTTGGACAGCTTTCTCTCAAAGCGTTCGAGTTTTTTTGCATAGGTTTTGAGCAGTTCAGCCTTCTTGCCTGGAGAGGTAAACGAGTATTTTAGAGAGTTCTCACCCAGCAGCTTGATCTCGCTCCAGGAAAGATTGAATTCTTTCACCGCGACGAAAAACTCATCGGTCATGGTGGAGTCCCACATACCACGATCATCCGTTGAAAGAGCAACAGGGATACCAGTGCGAAGATATTCGGGGAAGGGATGCTCGCTGTAGTCAGCTACATACTCCAGTAACAAATTGCTCACCAGGTTTATTTCCACCATGTAAGGACCGTGCCGCATGAGTAGCATAGTATCAGGGTCAGATATCAGATTGATGCCGTGACCGATACGGTCAGCGCCCAGCAACAAAGTATCTTTCACGTGAGAGTTGGGTTCATCCACCTCACCAGCGTGGATAGAGAGCTTCACATTAGCGTAGTTGTGGCGTAGTTCTCGCATTGTCGACAGGAAACGTGCGGGATGGCCTTTGTCATCATCTTCGCGTCCTACCATGTTGACCGCGACCCAGGTTTCCTGGCTCGACACAAACTCAAAGGCTTGCTTAAGACTCTCCTCAGCAAATGGTGTAAAGCGCAAGGTAGGCTGCTGAAAGCGCCAATAAATACCCAGACCCTGGATGTCTTTTTCCGCGAGTCGAGACTCAATAATTTTAGCGACCTCTTGCGGCAGGATGGGATTACCTTCGGCATCGCTGTAACCCACGGCAGAGACCTGGGGCTCAAGATAAATGAGCCCCTCATCACTAAATGCTTTGAAGTTACGGGCAATAATCTCACTTAGCATCCATGGGTTCGCAGCTAAATCCTGTAATCGCTGCCAATGAGTCTCGAAAAATTCAGCGCGCCCCTCATAGGGCTTGTCGAGTTTCACCGAATTTAGCCAGCCTTCTTTCTGCTTCGCTGTCAGTTCGGACATCCGCTCATATTCTTTTTGCTCACAGGCCGGCAACAGGTCCCAATTCGACTCCTGCAGCGTGACGAACATTAATAGATAGGGCGCACCAACCTTGAACGCTTGCCCACCATAGTCCCGGCAGTCATTAATACGGACTTTGGTGTAATAGCGATAGCCATCGGATTCTGCTGCCAATGCCAATTCGTACCACCACTCGGGAAAGCCAGAACCTGACATATGCAGATGCAAGTCGCCGCCTTTCGGCATCTCATAGAGCAGTTGATAAAGTTCAGCATCACTTGCCGTTTGCTTGACCGCTTCAAACCAGGCGTCGTCGGCTCGAGCCGGCGACGTGATAACTAAAAGCAAAGGGAAAAATAGAAAGGACAACAAACCCATCACTCTTGAGGGTCCATTCGTTAAGAATCGTGTTGATAGCATTGCGCTCGTTTCCGCGGTGGTTCACTCTAAAGGTGGGCAACTGGTTAGCAACTAGTTGGCAACCAGTAGACACTTGAATTGGATATTAATAATGCTGGAAATTGTGAGGTGATACAAAGTGAATTCGAACTATCCTCGTGATCTTGTCGGATATGGCGAGCATCCACCGAAGGTTTCCTGGCCAGGAGGTCATCGGCTGGCCCTGCAATTCGTCATTAACTACGAAGAAGGCGGTGAGAATAACGTCCTACATGGCGACGCGGGCTCAGAAAGGTTTCTTTCCGAAATCATCGGTGCTGAGTCGTTCCCTGCGCGCCATATGAGTATGGAGTCGCTGTATGAATACGGCAGTCGAGCGGGGTTCTGGCGACTACACCGCCTGTTTAAACAGCACGATATCCCAATCACTGTGTATGGCGTCGCCATGGCAATGGCGCGAAACCCCAGTGCCGTCGAAGCCATGTTAGAAGCCAACTGGGAAATCGCGTCCCATGGTTATCGATGGCTTGACTACCAGTTTATCGAGGAGACCATCGAACGTGAGCACATGACCAAAGCAATCGAGATCCATGAGCGGATGACAGGTGCCCGCCCCCTTGGCTGGTATACAGGTCGTGACAGCCCGAATACACGAAAGCTGGTCGTTGAAAGCGGTGGCTTTCTCTACGACAGTGACTCCTATGCCGATGACCTGCCCTATTGGAATACAGAATACCACAAGCCTCACCTGGTCATCCCTTACACCCTGGACAACAACGATATGCGCTTCGCCACTAACCAGGGGTTCAACTCCGGCACGCAGTTCTTCGACTACTTGAAATCTGCTTTCGATACACTTTATGAGGAAGGCGAATCTCAGCCAAAGATGATGAGCGTGGGGCTCCATTGCAGAATTGTGGGTAAGCCCGGCAGGTTCCAGGCACTCAAGCAATTCGTCGAATATGCAAAGAGCAAAGAACAGGTGTGGTTTTGCCGACGTGCAGATATCGCACATCATTGGCACGAACATCACCCATATAGTTAGTTAACCGGCAAAGACGCGCCCTATAACAACGCAAACTTTCCAGCAAACACAATCGCAACGACATACACAGCCCAGGGAAAGGACTTAGGCTGCCCGCTCCAGACCTTGACTACAGCATAGGTAATAAACCCTAGGCCAATGCCATCGGCGATGGAAAAAGACAGGGGCATGGTGATCGCACAAATAAAACACCAACCGTCACAGCGACCAGACCCGTTCGTCCACCGGATTCTACTCCGGCGGCACTCTCAATATAGCTGGTTGTCGATGATGTTCCGGCCAACGCACCCACAACAGTAGCGCCAGAATCAGAAAGCAGAGCTTTGCCCAGACGCGGTAAGCTGCCGTCTTCCTTCACGAGCCCAGCACGGGTCGCGACACCGACCAAAGTATCCGCAGTATCGAACACATCAACCAGTAATAGCGTCAATATCACAGTGACCATCAACAATTGGAAGGCGGCACCAATATCTAATTTCAGAAATACCGGTGCGGCAGATGGCGGCAGGGACACCAATCCGACAAATTAAGCACTACCCGTCACCCAGCCCACAAAGGTTGCGAGCAACATACCAATAATGACGGCGCCCATGACCTGTCGTGCGGTAAGGACAACGATTGCCATAAACCCCGCAAGACAAATCATAGGGCCAGCTTCAGGTTTCGCGGGATCGCGTTAATCAACCATTCCCGAACCGGTAAGATACTGATGATGATAAAAATAATGCCGGAGATAAAAACCGCGCCTAGCGCCGTTTCCCAGGCGTGCCCCATACCCAGCATGCCCCATGCCTGGTGCTTGTGCGATAGGATAGTTACCCAGTACACCCATAGTGATCGAACCGAAAGCCGCGGCGAGGCAGGTCGCGACAAAGACAGCACCGAAATCCATCCCCGTCGCCGAGAGAATCGCAGGATTGATAACGGTGATGTAAGTCATGGCAAGAAAGGTGGTGAGTCCAGCAAGAACTTCGGTTTTAAAACTGGAATGATTTTCTTCAACGGAGAAGAACCTTGAAACGGCCACCATTTGTAACACTCAGTTTATTGACGCCTCGCCAACCATAGCAGGCTTTAGCATTTATCGTAAAACGAAACTAAGCGTGATAAATTCCGCGCCATGAAAAAAATCTATATTAGTGCAGAAGAGCTGCTGACCGACTCATTTCGGTTGGCTGAGCAGATTTATAAGAGCGGTTTTCGCCCCAATTTCATTGTTGGGGTGTGGCGTGGTGGCACGCCGGTAGGAATAGCCGTGCAGGAATACATGGATTTTGCTGGCATGGAAACTGACCATATCTCCATCCGCACCTCCTCTTACTATGGACTAGGTCAGCAGGATAAACATGTACGCGTTCACGGTTTGCAATATATCATCGACAACGTCAATGCCGAAGATCAACTACTCATCGTTGACGATGTCTTCGACTCTGGACGAAGTGTTGCAGCGATTATTGAGGAACTCAAAGAAAAGTGTCGCCGTAATATTCCAGAAACGATTCGGATTGCCACGCCCTGGTACAAACCAAACAAAAATAAAACAGATATCGTGCCGGACTACTTTGTTCACAAGACTGAAGATTGGCTGGTGTTCCCCCATGAGCTTTCTGGGCTCACCAACGAAGAAATCCGCCAAAAAAAAGGCTCAGTCGCTGAAGCGCTGACGGATGTGTTAGACAAGATCGACAAAGAAAATGCCATGCCGAAAGATTGAAAAATCAAAGACAGTGGCTGGTGCGTCGCTCACTGCCCCAACCATACCAACAACAGACCTTTCTCTTCATCCGTCATACCCGTCATATTCGCAAGCGGCATGTAGCTTGAAGCGACCGCCGTCTTAATCTGAACATCGTGTTGTCGAACCTGTTCGAGAGATTCGAGGATGATTCCCGCTGGAGCAGCAACAAATCCTGCTTGAGTGGGCGAGATAGCATGACAGTTCGTGCAGTGTTTGTTGACTATCACCAGCACTTCGATTTCCGATACGCGCTGCCCTGCTAGCGCTTGCTGTTTAAGCTGTGCTTCGTATTGACTATAGCCAAGCCACACGGCGAGAACCAGAAAGGCTACAAATGCCTGAATCAAAACTCCAAATCTAACAATACCCTGATGGCGCAAATTGAAAAAATGCCGCGCCCAGGCTGTCGTTGCGATAATCCATGCCAGAATTAGCCAGTTCCAAGGATGACCATAAAGGAATGGGTAGTGATTGCTGATCATGCAGAACAGTACGGGCAAGGTAAAATAGTTATTGAATTTGGATCGTTGCTTCGCAAAAGCAGCATCGTCTGCACTGGGCTCCAACCCCTGCTCCACCGCGGCGACAAAACGTTTCTGGCTGGGAATAATGCCCAGAAAAACATTGCCCGCCATAATACTGCCCATCAAGGCACCTACATGCAGGAAGGCAGCGCGGTCTGAAAATAACTGGGTTGCAAGCCAACAGGCAAAAAACAAGACAAGGCCCATAAAAACGGCGAACACACCCTCATTGTTTCGCAGCGGTGTTCTAAGACCGACCTCATAGATGCCCATGCCACCAAAGACGAAAAGCAGACTACACACAATGGCCATGCTGGGATCAACAATCCAATTACCGGGCCCAACGAGATAACTCTGGGCCTGAAAATAATAAACCGCAATCATCAGCAACATGCCGGTGATCCAGGTGGTATAGGCTTCCCACTTGGACCAGTGCAAAATTTTCGGCCAGCTCGGTGGCGCGAGCTGATACTTACTGAAATTGTAAATACCTCCGCCATGGATCGCCCACAGCTGACCTTTCACACCCGCCTTTTTGTCTTCTTCCGAGGGTTCTTCAAGACTATTGTCGAGAAAGACAAAGTGTAGCGACGCACCTATCCATGCTATGCCGGTAATCAAGTGAAGCCAGCGCACAATGACACTGAACCAATCGACCGCATAACTCGCTAACCATTCCATTACACCTTCTCCGCTGAATACTGCAGACAGCCAAGAATGTTCGTCTGTTCAATGAGCCGCTCATTACCCATTGTCATATAGATGAATAGCTCCTCTTCAAGAGTGGTCGCCGTGACCAGCCTTTGCAGGATATTCGGCATGCGTTCGGCATTCAGGGCAATAAAATCAGCTTCTTTACCGGGCAAGAAATTGCCAATGTAATGATCAAGCAACAGCCCCTCTGCATTGCCGAGTGTTGCCATACAAAATGCTTCATAGGCGTGCAGACTGTAGCCTTTTAATTGGCATACCTTATACGCCTCGGCCAGTGTGGGTAACAAACATAGGCTCGTACCACCACCGACATCTGTAGCAATAGTGATGGGTATGCCCGCCGCTTTCATCCTCGAAAGGTCGAACAGGCCACTGCCAAGAAACAGGTTGGAAGTTGGGCAGAAGGCGATTCGCCCGCCCTTATCTGCAAGCCTTTTCACCTCGTCATCACTCAGGTGCAGGCAATGCCCAAACACTGCCCGTGGATGGTTCATACCGTAGATTTCATAAGCGTGCAGATAATCGTCTGCGTCAGGATAGAGCGACAGCAACCAATCGATTTCAGCCAGGTTTTCCGAGAGATGAGTTTGTAACCAGGTGCCGGGGTACTCCTGCTGGAGCTTCTCGACAGACTTCATTTGTGCCGGCGTCGAGGTTCCTGCAAATCGAGGCGTCAGGGCATAGCCTAACCGGCCTTTGCCATGCCACTCCTCGATCAACTGTTTGCTATCACGGTAACCGCTTTCTGCTGTGTCCGTCAGGTCGTCTGGCGCATTACGATCCATCAGGACTTTTCCGCCCAGCAGCCGCATGCTTTTTTCATAAGCCTGGTTAAACAGTTCGTCTGCCGTGTGCTTATGGCTCGTACCGTACACCATGGCCGTGGTCGTACCGTTATGCAGCAGCCCATCAATAAATCGCTTGATACCCGCAGCAGCGTAGACTGGGTCACCAAACTTTGCCTCAGCAGGAAAGGTAAAATCATTGAGCCAGTCCAACAGCTGGCGCCCGTATGAGCCCATCACTTCTAACTGAGGTGCATGCACATGACTATCAATAAAGCCTGGCATAATTAGGCCTGGGACATTCTCCGCCCGACTCAAATCCAGCCCCTCTTGTGCCAACGCATGGGCGTCACCCAGGTTCTGCACAAGTCCACCCTTGATGACGAGCACACCATCCTCAAAGTACTCTGGCGTTGGGGGTTGGCTGCTAATGAAATGCAGAATTCGACCCCGAATCATTCGGTCCATCTAACTACCCCGGTAGGTAGAGTAGCCAAACGGACTCAGTAATAACGGCACATGGTAATGCTCACAAGTGTCCTGCACACGAAATGAGATGTGCACATCTTCATAAAACGAAGCGGACTTTTTCTCAGCAAAATAGGGTTCAACTTCAAACTCAATGCGGTACTTTGCACTCTGCAATTCAAATACATCGCGCCATTTCGTTACCCTACCATCCACGTCAGTCACCCCAGTCGTGATCTTCCCTTCCGGACCGAATAACGTCAAATGAACCCCCGCCGCGGGTCGACCAGTGGTGGTATCTAAAATGTGCGTCGTAATCGGTGCCCGGTCTATCAAGATACATTTCCTGTGTAGAGAGTCCCTATAAGGAGCTTCAAACGAAGCTCGGTAATGAGCCATTGTTCATGCGCCGCATTCGCAACCTCAGTGGCGCGATCGTTCAGTAGGCGAGTTTGTAGCAATTCGAGCATTTCCGTTGCCGACTTACCAGTGGCACAAACAATGAAGATAAAACCAAATCTTGCCAGATAGGCCTGATTGTCACCCTGCAGCGCAATCAGAGTGCCCTCATCAGCCGCTGTAATCTGTCCCTGTTCGGCGTTCGCTGTATTGGCATATTTGTTTCGCAGCGCGTCAAGGTCGCCGATTTGTGGATGCGCGGTGAAAGCTTCTAGAATCTGCGCCTCAGTGGCTGACTGCCATTGTGCTCTACCCTCCGCAAGAACTTCGATGATCGATTCAAAGGGCCGGGCATCCGCCATCTTTTCGGCCCAACTCAGACAACCCAGACAGGCGTTGAACTCAGTGACCGCTGTTTTGCGTGCTACCTCATTGAACTCAACGAGTGTCATTTCATAGGCTTCGGATCGGACTTCATATATTTAAGCGCCGCCTTAATCTCGCGCCAACTCACACCTCGACGATCAGCCTGGGCAGAATCTGCCGCAAGCGACAACACTTCTGCGGCAATAGAAACGGCAACTTCCATGGGCCGCTTACCTTTCACACTGGGTATGCCCACCGGGCATCTGCAGCGGGATTGGTCGTCGGCCGAAAAACCATCATGTTGTAAGCGCTTCATAAATCGCTTGGCTTTGGTCTCAGATCCAATCAGACCGATATAATCGATATCTGTTTCATCCAACAATGTCGCCAGAATACGGTAATCCAGCGCATGATCATGAGTCAGGATCAGCGCCTTGCTATTGGCTTTAAGTTGCGCCGCAAAAATGAGTGGATCCACAGTCGAATGGGCCATGACATTACAGGGCAATAAGTCAGGAAACTGTTCCTGCCTGGAATCCACCCAGTCAACCCGGGCATCACATTCCGCAAGAATGTTGACGACGGCTTTTGCAACATGACCGGCTCCAAAAATGGCTATCTGTAGACCCGCCGCCGGAAAGACTTCAAACATCAAGGTCATACTACCGCCACAACATTGCTCCGCCTTGCTGGCGAGTGGAAAATGTTCGAGCTTTTGCAGGCTCACTCCATCGATCAATAATTGGCGGGACTTCTGGATCGCGATAAATTCTAGCTGTCCGCCACCTATCGTGTCGAAGGTTTGATCATCCGTCACGACGATTTTGCTGCCCCCTTCTCTTGGCGTCGACCCATTGGCCCCCACAACGGTAATAAGTACAAAGCCGATCCCGCCATCGTGGCATTGATTCACCGCAGCTTGCCAGTTGATAGTTTGGGTCACTTTACTGCCCCGTCTTTAATGAAGTGCTTAGCAGACTGGATAGCATAATAAACCTGCTCCGGCGTTGCTGAGGCGTTCATCAATGGATTGAACTGGTAATCGGCGACGCTCGAACAAGCATCCCGAAGTGCACACCAAACGCTAATCGCCAGCATCAGTGGTGGCTCGCCAACTGCCTTTGAGCGATAAATTGTCGGTTTATGGTTTGCTCGATCGTACAAGCGAACCTTAAAGGCATCAGGCACATCGTAGGCGGTGGGGATCTTGTAGTTTGCTGGGCTGTTAGAAATCAATCGGCCCGTATCATCCCAAAGTAATTCTTCCGTCGTTAGCCAGCCCATCCCCTGAACAAACCCACCTTCAATTTGGCCAACATCAATCGCTGGGTTAAGGGAGTCACCAACATCTTGCAAGATATCTACCTGGGCCACCCTGTATTCGCCCGTCAACGTATCAACCACAACTTCTGAAACCGCGGCCCCGTGAGCGAAATAGTAAAATGGCGTACCGGAGCCTGCTTCCTTGTCGAAGTGAATATCCGGTGTTTTGTAGAAACCTGAAGACCAGAGTTGCACTCGATTTAAATAGGAGAGTTTCACGGCATCAACAAAAGTCATCTTCTCTCCAGCATCACCACCTACCCTAATCTGGTCATCTGCAAACTCAACGTCATCGACTGACGCACTAAAGTGCTCTGCTAGAAAAACCGCCATTCGGGTTTTGATTTGGTTAACAGCATCCAATGCAGCCATTCCATTCAGGTCGGTGCCCGCTGAGGCTGCGGTGGGTGACGTATTAGCTACCTTGTCGGTGCGAGAAGCGCTGACGCGAATAGTATCGAGCGTGACGCCGAATGCCTCCGCCACCACCTGACAAATCTTAGTATGCAGTCCCTGGCCCATTTCAGTGCCGCCATGATTCACAAGAATGCTACCGTCTGTGTAAACGTGAACCAACGCACCGGCCTGGTTTAAATGAATCGCAGTAAAAGAGATACCGAACTTGACGGGTGTCAGCGCCAGCCCTTTACGGAACTGGCCATCCTCTGCATTGAATGCCTTGATGGCTTCACGTCGGTGTCGATATTGGCTAGTGGTTTCAAGCTCGTCCATAAGGTCGGCAATAACATGTTGTTCCACTTGCTGGTGGTAGGGTGTTTCGCTCCGGCCTTCAGCGTATAGATTGGTCTTCCTCACATCGAGCGGATCCAGTCCAAGGTGCCGGGCTATATCATCCATCATCGATTCCGCAAGCATCACGCCCTGGGGTCCACCAAAACCACGAAAAGCAGTATTGGATACCGTATTTGTTTTACAGCGGTACCCTGTGATTTCAGCGTTGTTGAGAAAATAGGCGTTGTCAGCGTGGAACATGGCACGATCGACGATACCTTCGGATAAGTCCGCCGTGCATCCACACAAACCCGCGAGCTGCATTTTAACACCCTGTAATTGGCCATCATCGTCGAAACTACAATCGTAACGATTCCAAAAATCGTGCCGCTTGCCGGTCTGTACCATGTCATCCTGTCTGGGCATTCGGTATTTCGCAACTTTACCGGTACGCACGGCGAAAAGTGCTGCCAGACAACCGAGGGGTGCAGCCTGTGTTTCCTTACCGCCGAACCCGCCACCCATGCGTCGCGTTTCTACCTGCACCAAATTCTGGTCAATACCCAGAACCTTGGCGATTAATTTTTGCCCTTCTGTTGGATGCTGGGTTGAGGAATACACAAAAACACCACCATCTTCTCCAGGTATCGCCATCGCAATCTGGCCTTCCAGGTAAAAATGTTCTTGGCCTCGAAGCAGTTGCTCTCCATTTAGTCGGTGAGATGCACTCGAAAGGGCAGCCTCGACATCACCAAGACGATATTGACGAGTTGGTAACAAAAACTCAGACCGCTCAAGCGCATCTTTAATGGACAGTATGGGCTCGCCGATTTCATATTCAATTTCTGCCAATTGCACCGCTCGCTTCGCCTCATCAAGGCTGTTAGCGGCAACGGCAAAAACGGCCTGACCAATAAATTCTACCGACGCTTTCGCCAACAACTGATCACCCGGATAGACAGGGCCAACATCAGTTGAGCCCGGCACCTCATCTGCTGTGATGACGTCAACGACACCGGCAGCCTGACGGACTTTACTGAGATCCATGGACTTGATGGTCGCCTTTGCATGAGGCGACATACCGACTGCGACGTGCAGGGTTCCCTTTACTTCAGGGATGTCATCGATATAGTGCGCCCGTCCCGTCACATGCTTGACGGCGGATTCATGTTCTTTACTCTTACCAACAGTAAGCTTGGCCGTGCTTTTCGGGTGACTCATGGCACGGTTCCTCTATCGGTCTGAGTGCCATCGGGTTGAGTGAAGGCAAGCTCAGTGATATCGATCAGGGGTTCGCCATTCAACTGCCGCAGCGCTTTAACGAGCATCTGCAACGCCATGGCCGAGCGATAGTCCGCACTGGCTCTGACATCGGTCATGGGTTTCAGTAGCTCGCCGGCCAATAATGCGGCGTTCTCTATCAATTGCTCACTTATCACTTGGCCGACCAAAACCGACTCAATCGCCTCCAGTCGAATAGGCGTCGCTGCCATGCCACCGAAGGCCACCCGCGCTGTTCTGATGACGCCCTCCTCCAACTGAAAACTGAATGCCCCCATCACTGAGGAAATATCATCCTCTATTCTTTTAGAGTTTTTGTAAAACCGGTGGAATCTAGCCATCGAAGCGTTAGGTATCGAAACACCGATGATGTATTCATTGTCGTCAAGGGCAGTTTGTCGGTAGCCCCGATAGAAATCGCTGACAGGTACCTGCCGAATTGACCCGTTGGTCGCACCAATCTCAATCAACGCATCCCAGACCAACAGAATCGGTGGCATATCCGCAATGGGCGAGCCATTTGCCAGGTTACCCCCTAAAGTACCGTTATTTCGAATCTGCCTTGAACCCAATCGATGCAGGAGCTTGATGGTTTCAGGGGAACGTTCCGCGAAAAATGCTTCCAGCCTTGTGTAGCTCACTGCTGCACCAATCGTCGCTGCGGCGTCACCTTGAACCAACACTTGCATCTCTTGCACACCGGTCAGATCAACGAGCGGAAACTGCTGGTAACGTTGGGTCACTTCCAGCATTAAGTCTGTACCACCTGCGATCAACCTGGCACTTTGAGCTTTATTCAGCGCCAGATTCAAGCCAACAAGATTATTGGGACGCCGCACTGCTGTTGCGCGGTTCTCTGAAATAATATTGATCGCGGTTTCGCCTGACAATTTTTTCACGATGCCAGAACTGTTCTCTTTTAGTGCACGTAAACCAGCCTCAACGATAGGTCGGTAACCAGTGCAACGACAAAGGTTGCCCGAAATACCCTCACGAATAGAATCTGCATCAATGTTTTGTGGTGGCTGCTCAACCATAGCGGCCAGCGACATGACAAATCCTGGCGTACAAAAGCCACACTGGGAACCATGACACACCACCATTGCCTGTTGGGCAGGGTGCAGGCCGTCATTGCCTTCAAGACCTTCAACCGTGACCAAATGCTGATCAACGTATTGGCCAATGGGCGCAATACAAGCGTTGATGGTCCGGTACTGAATCTCGCCGTCTGCCACTGTTCCTGCCATGACTGTACAGGCACCGCAATCGCCTGAGGCACAGCCTTCTTTCGTGCCGGTGAGCCCGTGCCTGCGCAAGAACTGCAGTACAGTCTCAGTGGGCGCAACGATGGCGGAATCCAAATCAAACATTTGATTGTTAATAAACATCGACACAAAGCTCTATATAAAAAGGCTCAACTAAATAGTTGACCATTTGGACAACATTCTTGTTACAGTACCCAAAAGGGTCAGAGACAGCAATACTAAGCTGCACAAAAATTATGCATATAGCACACAAAACTCGGGCATTTAGCGCTGCTGAGCCGAGCATCAGGGACCGCAATTTCGCCATCATAATAGAAGCTGCCACATCAGAGTTTGCCAGCCACGGTCTAAAAGGGGCTCGCATGCAGGCCATTGCTGATCGTGCAGGACTGCCCAAAGGCAATGTTCATTACTACTTCAAAACAAAAGAAAGCCTTTATATTGCGGTATTAGACAACATCGTTGACCGCTGGAATGACCAGTTTGACGACATCAAGGAAGACGATGACCCTGCGTTAGCCCTGGATCAATTTATCCGCGATAAAGTTCGGTTTTCTTTTGAAGACCCCATCGCATCACGACTATTTGCCAGCGAAATCATCCAGGGAGCCCCTCACTTGAGTCGTTACTTACGTAGCCAAATGAAGCCATGGCTCAAAGATCGCGCGAACGTTATCCAGTCCTGGATAACGCAGGGCAAGATGCAGTCTGTAGACCCTACCTATCTGATATTTCTAATCTGGTCTTCTACACAACACTATGCTGACTTCGAAGCACAGATCTCATTACTCATGAGCAAACCAAAATTTGATGAGGATATGCTGCAGGACGTGAGTAACTTTTTGAGCCGTATGATTCTCGCTGGTTGCGGTCTGACGCCGCCCAAACTAAACGAAAACTAAGAAACACAATAATTGAGGAATGCTTTTTGAAGACCTGGTTAAGAGACACCCTTCGACTTTGGGCAGGCAGCGAACTGACGGCTAACTCCATCGTTGTCGAACATAACAAGGTGCAAGAACTGTTACTGTCTGGCGGGTCAATGCCAGATGCAGAAAAAGGTGTTGCTGGACAGTGATCTTGGCAAACTGATGGAAGATCATCAGTCTGCAGCGAATCGTTTGCTTGAAGCCATGAAATAAAAACTGCGGCTTCACGATCCACCCCTGGTACCGTGTCTCTATAAGTTACCGTCGACGTCCCGCACCCTGCAGATTACGGGTCATAAAGTCGGTATTCGAATTGGCATTCACCTGACTGGGCAGCCGTTCGCCGAATCTTGATCCAGAGCACCCCAAGTTAGGGTAGGATAGCCGCTATAGCAAAGGAGTATTAAATGGCAAGAAATGTTAGCCGAGAGGCCCTCGTCAAAGACTGGTTACCCCGCTATACGGGCATGCCTTTAGAAAAATTTAACCAATACATTCTACTCACCAACTTTGATGAGTACTTGCAGGTGTTTGCAGACCGATTCGACTGTGAAATTTACGGTACCGACAAGCCGATGCAAGCCGCTAGCAACAGTGCCAATCTAACGATGATCAATTTTGGTATTGGCTCACCCAACGTTGCCACTATTATGGATCTGTTAACGGCGATAAACCCGCTGGGTGTTCTCTTTTTGGGTAAGTGCGGTGGGCTCAAGCAATCCAGTGAGATTGGCCACTTTATCCTGCCTATTGCGGCCATTCGCGGTGAAGGCACAAGCGATGATTATTTCCCCCCACAAGTACCCGCATTGCCATCATTTAAACTGCACAAATTCGTCTCTGATAAACTTCGCGAGCATGAGTTGGACTACCGGACCGGCGTGGTTTACACCACGAATCGACGCGTATGGGAACATGACGACGCCTTCTTGCAAAAGCTGAAGGATATGACTTGCATCGGCATTGATATGGAAACGGCTACGTACTTTATCGTCGGTCACCATAATGAAATTGCCCGTGGCGCACTGCTCCTGGTATCTGACGTGCCGGTCACACCGGACGGCGTTAAGACCTCCGACTCAGACAAGAAAGTTTCACGTACCTGGGTTCAGAAACATATAGATGTCGGGATTGAAGCGATGACCGAACTTGGTATTAAGGGCGAAAAGATCAAACACTTCAGCTACTAATCTAGCACGTGTTGCCAGAACTGCAGTTGTAAACTCGGGCGAAGATCTCTTAGCCTCAGCAGTAACACTGTCCATACACTCTGACGATCATCTTTTCAGTCCGACGCTTCGCTGGGAAGAACATCGTCACGATAAAAAATGCCCACAAGGATAGCTGCCGCTGTCAACATCACTGGAAAAACCAGCATGGTCTGCGATAGCGAGTCAGCAAAACCCAGGTCAATCAATTTCCCCGGCACAATCATCATCACGCCGGAAACCGCAAACAAAAGGAAGTTAACAAACGCCGTAACAGTGCCCGCAAGATTTAGTGCGCACAGCTGCATGCCATAGCCAAAACCGAGCACCGTAGCACCACCCCCAAAGAAACCCGTTAGCAAAACCAGGGTGCTGCTATAGGTCGGATTAACTGAACTACCGAAGCACAAAGCAGCGATACAGAATGCACACCCCAGACTAAAAACGACGGCTGGAATCTTATAGCTATTCATCCGTGAGTTCAGTATCGCGATACCAGGCGCACCGATCGCTCCACCTATCCACAACAGGGAGCCGATATGACCGGCGGTGGTTGCCTCATAACCCTGCTCCATTAAGAGTTGCACACCCCACACAACACCAAACGCCAGATAGGCGCTAAAGCCAACTCCACCTACCAGCGCACTACCCCAGAGACGTGGCACCACAACAACAATCTTCAGATCTCTGATGAAAGCCCGCGCAAATGCCGGTAGCGATTTACTGCCATCTCGGGATTCATCATTCACGACTAATAACATCAGCACTGCGAGACCAACCCCAAACGCCGCAAGCGTGAACGTAATCGAGCGCCAGTCATAACTGTTCAACAGACTCGCCGCGCCACCTTGAGTCAAGGTTGCAAATAAAGACCCTATCACCCCAGCCATCGCCATCATGAAGGTAAACCTGCGAACACCAAATACATGTCGAGTGAAAAATCCTAGCGCTGGATAACCAAATGCACCGCCGACACCCATGACAAATTGTCCCAGACAGACCGTCCACCAGTTAGGTGCCGCCGCAAAGATCAAAGCCCCCAGACTCACTGTGAGAACACTCAAGGTGAGCACGTAACGCGCATTATAAAAATCCAGCATCGCACCCGCTGGGATTGTCATTAGCGCAAAACCGAGAATATAGATTGAACCGAGAACCCCTATCTCACCCAGACTCAAGCCAAAGTCCGCCGCGATATTGGTACTCATGACCGCATAATTCGTCTGGGTCGTGGTCTTGAAGATGACAAAAAAGACAACCGCTAACCAGCCGGTCCACAGCAACACCAACACCAGGTTGATCGGCGACTGATTCTCAGTACTTGATTGCATGCGCTTTCCCTATTAAAAGTTTAACGTTTTAAGAGCAATGAATTTACCACTGGCAGACTACAGGAAACTCAGCGGGCGGATGCAAATCTGCCCGCCGACCAGAAAAAATCTCACACCAGTTCTGACAAAGCGTTTCAACTGACGAGCTATTGCAAGGGCTCCCGGCTACGATCCTGCATCCACAGCAGTCCACCGATGGCGATCAATGCGAACATGACTAGATAATAAGCGGTCTGAGATCCATCCCATAATGGGAATCAAGATCACCATGAGCGCGTAGCAGCCGTATTGATTCGCATCGCGATGGACAGATCGATAGCTGTGTACTCGTGCAGCCAGTTGGGCAGGTAGACAATACACCATAGCAAGACGCGAACAGAACGCCCCGGGTGGTTTCCTTGCGATTGACAGTAATTGCCTCGATCAAGGGTGAAGTATCATCTTGCTCAGATTGATACCGCTGAAAGTGTTCCGAGTTTGGCCGATTAATGTTCATACTGGCGACGGGCGCGCTAGCCAGCAATCTCCCTGATGGCCATGAGCTTAGAGCGAAACTCGACGGAACCAATCTGGGAAGCAGTCGGTTGACTGGAAAATTGAGCGATCACAGTGTTGGTCGAGCCGTTGATATAGATGACCTGGCCGTGGACACCGCAGGCGGCATACTCGCGCTTGGCTGGGTCGAGTATCCACCACATATTTTTGTAGTACTGCCACCACTCGTCGCCATAGAGAGAATTCTTGGCGTAACGCTGCCGGTCAAGGTCGTCCAGGTTCAGTGTCTCATCGATCCACGCCGCAGGCACCAGTTGCTTGCCGTTAGCCTGGCCTCGATTCAAAACAAGCTGCCCGAATAAGGCCGCATCCCGCAGAGTACTCGTCATACCACCAGTGGCGGCTGGCATATAAGCGCGATCAACAATGATCGCCGCGTCGTGATAGGTACCCAGTTTTGACCAGATGTGCTGGCTGATAAATTCATGTAGCGGCATATCCGACAGCCGCGCGATCAGCCAGCCAATAACATCGGCGTTGGCCGAATTGTATTCAAACATCTCCCCAGGCTGATGAGCACGGTCTTGCTGGACAAATTTGGCCAAAAAATCATACACACCATAGATCTCGGTGTCAGCTGGCTGAGCGTCTTGCGCGCCCGGGATAAACCCCAGCCCCATAGCCGGGGCGTAATAGCGAGCGAAATCCGAATCAGGGTCGACGTAGTTTTCTTTGAACGCGATAGCTGAGGCGTGGTTGAACACGTCCTGAATACTGGTGCGCTCGAATCCCGACCCCTTGAGTTCCTCAATGTACTTGGCTGGCGAGGCTGACAGATCAATATCATATTTATCCATCAAGACACCAAACGCGACACTGACCAAAGATTTGGTCATAGAAAACCAAATGTGGCGACTGTGTTCAGAGAATCCATTGAAGTAGTTCTCGTACACAACCTCATTATCCCGCAGCACCAGGAAGCCATCCGCATCGTGTTTTTCGAGCAGGCCATCCAGCGATAGTTCATCGCCATTGGCATCATGAATTTTACGCTGGCCCAGCGACGAATCAATGGTGGTGATGAGCGTGGGTAACTCACCACCGCGCGGCAACATCGCCGTGTGAGCAACAGCATCCATGTTCCAGAGCCCCCAACTGTTGAATGGTGCGCTCAGGTAGTTGGCAAAGGTGACCTGGCTCTCCCGTGTCGGGGGGAATGAGCGCATAACGTCTGGGTGCTGATGTTTCATCGTTGACCTGCTTTACATAAGCTAGGCCAAGTAGAATAAATGGGCGCAGAATAAAGGGCCAGAGTAAATGATCAAGGCGCCGAGAATGGTGGGGGCGCCTAGCTGGGGGCGCCTGGCTGGCGGTAGGTTTCAAGCTAAGTGTCGCCTCTTGGTGTAATTTTATGCTGCCTGTTTCACCTCCTCATCGCTGTGATTGTTAGGGTTTAGTGTGACGCTTTTGACCGGTTGCCAGTTT